>Ga0316604_10001009_pt1 | contig 27626 bp, 26 predicted proteins | sample OWC_soil_day20_C_FD_207650 | JGI IMG/M metagenome (GOLD analysis project Ga0316604, IMG submission 207650) | Wetland soil microbial communities from Old Woman Creek delta, Ohio, United States - OWC_soil_day20_CT | ecosystem: Environmental > Terrestrial > Soil > Wetlands | place: USA: Ohio... | reverse complement strand
TCACGCTGCGGCACAATGGCCGCGTGCTCGATCATGTGTGTTCCTATACCGCCCTGAGGTCGGTGGAGATCAGCCGCGACCGCTTCATGCTGAACGGGCGCCCGTATCCGCTACGGCTGGTGCTCAACCAGGGGTACTGGCCCGACACACTGCTGACGGCGCCGTCGGACGATGCGTTGAAGAAGGATGTCGAACTGGCCAAGGCAATGGGTTTCAACGGCGTACGCATGCATCAAAAGATTGAATGCTCGCGGTTTCACTACTGGGCGGACCGGCTTGGCCTGCTGGTGTGGGGAGAAATGCCGTCTGCCTACCGGTTTTCTTCGAAAGCCATCAACCGGATGATGCGCGAGTGGAGTGACGTCATCGACCGCGACTACAGCCACCCGTGTGTCATCGTCTGGGTGCCGTTCAACGAATCCTGGGGCGTACCGAACCTGACCTCGATCCAGTCACATCGAAATGCGGTCGAGGCGCTTTATCACCTGACCCGAACGCTCGATGGCACCCGACCCGTGATCGGCAATGACGGGTGGGAGGCATCCGCCACGGACATTCTCGGTATCCATGATTACGATTGCGATACGGAGCGTCTCCAGGCGCGCTACGGCATGCAGGAGAAGGCCAAGGAGCTCTTCGACCGGCGGCGTCCGGGCGGGCGTATCCTGACGCTGGACGGGTTTCCGCACCGCGGTCAGCCCATCATGCTGACCGAGTTTGGCGGTATCGCCTTCAAGAAAGGCGGCGAGGAAGGGCATGAAAAGGAGTGGGGCTATTCCACCGTTTTCACTGAAGAAGCATTTGTCGACCTTTACAAGCGGCTGATGGATGTCGTGAACAATACCAATATGTTCAGCGGTTATTGTTATACCCAGTTCGCCGATACCTTCCAGGAAGCGAACGGGCTGCTGACGGCCGATCGGATTCCCAAGATCCCGCTTGAAGAAATCTGCTCCGCCACACGCAACCTGGAAGGACCGCCCGCTCCTCCCTGATATTTCAACGGTGTTATCCGATCGGTATGACCCGGAGCGTCCTGATGCTCCGACCATGGCCTTTTTCGCCATTTTCCTTTGATTTTCTCTATGAAGCGGACCCGGGAAGGGAATTCCTTCATCTTATGCACCAACATTGAATGCATATCAAAGGAGTGCAGATGCCCATTCCTATAATCAGTGAAATTATCGACTGCCATGGAGGGAAATGCATGAGTCCGGAAGACCTGGAACAAGCGGGCAGCGGACACGGTAAGTCACAAGATGCAATGCGGCCTCAAGGTATGCCGCGGTGCGAACGAATCATTGGCATGGCGTCCCGAGGCCTGGATGCAACTCTGACTGCGTAGCGCAAACGTTGCGTACCAATGAAGGCAACGCATCCTCTTCCGGATGCCATACCGTTTCGGCACGTCGATAGAGCAATTAGTTACCAACCCAGGCGCCCTGGTCGCGAAGGAGAAAACATGGTTTCAATAGTAGTATTTTCCCATCTCCGGTGGGATTTCGTGTATCAAAGACCTCAGCAGTTGTTGTCCCGTCTGTCGGATCATTACCAAGTCCTGTTTATCGAAGAACCTGTTTTCCATGAAGGCGAGGGCTTCGTCGATTTCTCTTCCCCGCTTCCCAACGTGCGAGTCTGCAAGCCACATATCCCGGTAAACATGCCGGGCTTCCATGACGATCATTTGCTATACCTGCAAAAAATGGTGCGCCAGATTGTGGCTGGCCACGAAAATCCGATCGTGTGGTTCTACACGCCCATGGCGCTGCCGCTGCTGCAGGAAGTGCCGAATCCTCGCCTGGTCGTGTACGACTGCATGGACGAACTGTCCGCTTTCAAGAACCCTCCGAAGCAACTGGTGCAAAGAGAAAAGGCGCTGATGCAGCTCGCCGATATTGTGTTTACCGGCGGACCGAGCCTGTACGAGGCCAAGCGCGCGCTTCATCCCAGCGTGCATTGCTTTCCCAGCAGTGTGGACGTCGCGCATTTTGCGAAGGCGCTCGACCGCTCCATCAGCCATCCGGCCCATGAAACCATTTCCAGCCCGCGCCTGGGTTTCTTCGGCGTCATTGACGAGCGCTTCGATCCGGACCTGATCGGCAAGATAGCTGACGAGCATCCCGAATGGCAGCTCGTGATGGTCGGGCCGGTAGTCAAGATCGACCAGGATGCACTGCCAAAGCGCCCGAATATCCATTATCTGGGACAGCGTTCCTATGGCGAACTGCCCCATTTCGTGGCCGGATGGGATGTCTGCCTGATGCCGTTCGCCATCAATGAAGCGACCCGCTTCATCAGTCCGACCAAGACGCTGGAATACATGGCGGCCGAGTTGCCTATCGTCAGCACGCCTGTGAACGACGTCGTGGTGCCGTACGGTGATGTCGTGTCGATCGCGCATGATGCGCCATCCTTCATCGCCGCCTGCCGTGAGGCGCTGACCAAGGACGAAGCCGAGAAAGAGAAACGCGCGAAGCGCATGCGCGAAATCGTCTCGGCGACGTCCTGGGATTCCACCTCTCAGCGCATGCGCGAGCTGCTCGAAGCCACGAAATCGCGCCAGTTCCGCGAGTCCGCCTTCAATTCGCGCATGGTGGATGCCAACCTGGGAGAACTGGGGCGTAAAGTCAATCCGATCCGCAAGAATATGACCAAGCCATCACAATCCGCTCAGTGCATCATCGTCGGGGGCGGGCCGACCGGGCTCAGCGCCGCCTATCATCTGGGCAAGAATACGCTCCTGCTGGACAAAAATGCCACGGTAGGCGGCTGGTGCCGCTCGGTCCAGGACAAGGGATTTACGTTCGATTACGCGGGGCATATCATGTTCTCGAACGATCCCTACGTGCACCAGCTCTACCAGACGCTGCTCGGCTCCAACGTTCACTGGCAGGACCGCGAGGCATGGGTATTCAGCAAGGGCGTCCATACCCGCTATCCCTTTCAGGGCGCGCTGTATGGTCTGCCGCCTTCCGTCATCAAGGAATGCATCATGGGTGCTATCGATGCGCGCTATGGTGATGACGCAGGCGAAAAACCGAAGAATTTCGAGGAGTTCATCCATAAAGTGTGGGGAGCCGGCATTGCCAAGCATTTTGCTATCCCCTACAACAAGAAGATCTGGACCGTGCCGCTGACCGACATGGAAACGTCATGGCTTGGCGGGAGGGTGCCCCTGCCGAACTTGTCAGAGATGATCGACGGCGCGCTGGAACCGGTCGGCAAGCCGATGGGGCCGAATGCCCGTTTCGGTTACCCGCTGCATGGCGGCTTCCAGTCGCTGATGACGGGATTCCTGCCGCACATCAAGGGCAAGCTGGAATTGAATGCTGAAGTGGTGCATGTGTCACCGAAGGACCGTACGGTCGCCCTGTCCGATGGCAGGCGCTTCACCTACGAGCATCTCATCAGTACGATGCCACTGCCGGAACTGGTCAGGAGCATTGGAGATGAAGCGCCCGAGGAAGTGCAAAAGGCCGCACAGAGATTGACGCACATCTCGATCCGTTGCGTCAATATCGGCATCGCACGCGAAAACGTGACCGATAAGCACTGGATTTACTATCCGGAAGACACGGTTTTCCACCGTATCTTCGTGCAGGGAAACGCCAGTTCAGGGTGCAACCCGCCGGGCGGATTCGGCATTACTTGCGAGATATCGTATTCGCCGCACAAGCCGTTGCCTTACGAGGGACAGGAACTGATCGATCGCTGCATTCAGGATTGCATCAAGGTTGGAATCATGAAGCAAGATGATGCTGTCATAACGGCGAACGAACTCGACATGCCATACGCCTACGTGATCTACGATCATGCACGCGCCAGGAACGTCGCTACCGTCCAGGATTGGCTGGCCGATTATGACATCGTTCTTGCAGGACGCTACAGCGAATGGGAGTACTACAACTCGGATCATGCGCTGCTGGCGGGAAAGAAAGCCGCCGACAAAGTCGTCGCCAAGCTCATGCCGGCGAAAAAGGCGTCGGCCGAATAGCTTACTTTCGGGGAGTGACGGGAGGAGCGAGCAATGCCCATTGGCCCCTCCCGGCTGCATTCCGGCACTGTCGCACTGTGACGAATCGGCCATTTTCCACAAGCAGGAGATAACGTGAAAAGGACTATTCTGGTTGTCGGCGGAGCCGGGTACATTGGTTCGCACATGGTCAAGCGCCTCGAACAGGCAGGCTATTTCCCGCTTGTGCTAGACAATCTGTCGCAGGGGCACCGCGACGCCATTACACAGGGCAGACTGATCGTGGCCGACATGGGGGATTCATGCGCCCTGGACGTGCTGTTCCAATCCTATGACATTTCCGCAGTCATGCATTTTGCCAGCTTCATTCAGGTCGGCGAATCGGTGATGTTGCCGGGCAAGTACTACGAAAATAATGTCGGGAACACGGTGCGCCTGTTGGAGGCCATGGTACGGCACGGCGTGGTCAACTTCATCTTCTCATCGACGGCAGCGATCTTCGGCGATCCCGACTATGTGCCCATCGACGAAAAGCACCCCAAGCGCCCGATCAACCCGTATGGCCGTTCGAAGCTGATGGTCGAGCAGATCCTCGACGATTTTACGCAGGCGAACGGGCTGAAGGCGGTCTGCCTGCGCTATTTCAATGCGGCCGGAGCCGATCCCGAGGGACAGCTCGGGGAGTGCCACGATCCTGAGACCCACCTGATCCCCCTGGTGTTGCAGGCCGCATCCGGCAGGCGCGAGACCATTACCGTTTTCGGGCGCGATTATGACACGCCGGACGGTACGTGCATTCGCGACTATATTCACGTTCAGGATTTGTGCGACATCCATCTGCTTGCACTCGAATCGCTGCTGTCGGGCGGCAGCGGCGGGCACTATAACCTGGGGAATGGCAACGGTTATTCCGTGGAGGAAGTGATCGCTGCAGCCGAAAGGGTGACAGGGAAAAGGATCGCGCAGACCGAGGGGGCGCGCCGCGCGGGCGATCCGCCCAGGCTGGTGGCCGATTCACGGCTGGCGCAAACCGTTTTCGGGTGGACTCCCCATCTGGCGGACCTCGACACCATCATACGGCATGCCTGGCAATGGGAGCAAAAACGCTTTTGCCGGAAATAGCTGGAACCGGCGACGCCATCTGTCTGGAGCGGCATGATGAATGAAGACAACCGGAGAGGGTTTTCCACCTGCGCCATTCATGGCAGCGGATTCAAGGATGCACAGGGCAGCCTTCATGTCCCGATATACGACAACACCACCTTCGCATTTGTTTCCACGGCTGATCTTCTCGACGTCGTGGAGCATCGCCGGCCGGGAAACCTGTATACGCGGTATGGCATGAATCCGTCCATTCTTGCGGTCGAAGAGACGCTCGCCCGCCTTGAGGATGGCGAACTGGCGTTGGCATTCTGTTCGGGGATGGCCGCCTTGTCGGCGCTTTTTCTGACTTACGGGCGCGATGGCGTGATCTGCATCGGAGATGCATATGGTGGAACCATGGAGCTGCTGGAGAGTCAGTTGCCCCTTCTAGGAATAAGGACACGCATGATCCTGGGCACGGAACTGGAGCAGCTCGATGCGTTACTGGCCGAAGGCGCAAAGCTGGTGTTCTTCGAGACGCCGACCAATCCGACGCTAGAACTGTTCGACATCCGAGCCATTGCGGGCAAGGCGCAAGCATCCGGAGCCAGGGTCGCCGTCGACAACACCTTTGCTTCCCCGGTTAACCAGCGTCCGCTGCAACTGGGGGCGGATGTCGTCGTGCACAGTGCCACCAAATATCTCGGCGGGCACTGCGACCTGACTGCCGGCGTCATGATGGGCTCGAAGGATATGCTGATGCCGGTCTGGAACTGGCGCAAGAATCTCGGCTCGGCGATTTCGCCGGCAGCCTCGACGTTGCTCTCTCGAAGCTTGCGTACGCTCCAGTTGCGTGTTCAACGGCAAAATGCGTCGGCGCAACGCATCGCGGAATCCTTGAGCAGGCATCCCAGGATTCGCCGGGTTCTCTATCCGGGGTTGCCGGAATTCCCGGGGCATGCTCTGGCCAGGGAACAGATGCAAGGATTCGGCGGCATGCTTACCATCGAACTGGACGGCAGTTGCGCCGATGCCAGCCGCGTGGCTGACCGCCTCCGGCTGTTCGCTCTCGCGCCCAGCCTTGGCGGTGCGGACAGCCTGGCGACACAGCCCTGTACGACCACGCACCACGGCGTCAGCCCCGAGGAGCGCGCCCGACGCGGCATCTCGGATGCCATGCTGCGGCTCTCGGTCGGATTGGAAGATGCCGACGACTTGCTTGCCGACCTAGTGCAGGCGCTGCAATGACCGGAAGGTCCATCCCCGGCTGACTTCGTCATTCCATCTTCAGGCCAGTAACAGGCATGCCGTCGATCCGCAGCTGATTGACATCGAGCTCGTCAATCCGGAGTTTGCAAATGCGAGACCTTCCGATGGCGAGTCGGCCTATCGCGAGCTTGCCGATTGCCAGAGCGCCAATGGCCAACGCTCCGGCTGCAAACGCCCCGACAGCCAATGCGCAGAAACATCGGTCGCAGGCCGCTTTCTTTTTGCATACAGGCGCGGCTGCCGGCTTTTCTCCAGCATCGCCTTCATCGACTGAAAAAGGATCTTCCTGGTAAATATGGTCGGTTTGCATGGTTTTCCTTTCGGCATGAGTTTGGGTTTGTGGATCATGACGATAGGACAACCGGATGGGGCCGAAGTTTTCCGGAATGCGATTGGCTTGCGAGGGGGCGCAATGATTCTCTACTTGCCCGTACTGTCCAGCTTCGCGTCCGGATCAAGTCCCCAGTCGAGCCAGTCTTCTCCGAACAGTTCGGACGGATGCTGCGTGCGTTCCGAGCCATTGCCGCAACACATGGATTCGGCGGGGCAATACTTGTCGCACCCCCAGCAGATTCGCTCGGGATTCTTTGGCAATAGGGGGAATTTCTTGGCCATGAGCTTTATGGGGTGAAAAGATAAGGTACGAGAGTCATTCTGACAGAAAACGGGGTTGCATGCCCCCATGAAAGATTGCCGAACAGTCTGTGAACTTTTTTGCAACAAGTTCCTCTAATTTAATTCATAACGTTGAAAAGGAGTACCACCATGGACAAGGACCAGATCAAAGGCACAATCAAGGAAAAAGCAGGCAAGGTTCAGGAAGCGCTCGGCAGAGCGACCGGCAACAAGACACAGGAAGGGAAAGGCCTGATTAACCAGGACAAAGGCAAAGTGCAGAAGAAAGTTGGGGACGTCAAGGATGCGCTCAAGAAAGGCAGCTGATTGACTCGTTTTTCAGTCTGTCATGGAAAAAGCCCGCTTTAGCGGGCTTTTTTGCGCGAGCTGCGAGCCACGTGCCGTGGGCAGTGCGCACTCAGATGAATTCGATTCCGAGTTCCTGTGCTGCATATGCCTCGATGCGGAGCAGGTAAATATTGAACGTTTCCACGTCCATTTCGGATGTGCTTTCCCGCTGCAGCGTGACTTCGCCGTTCGGCAGCACGATTTCCTTCATGAGGCCGAACTTGCGGGCGAAAAACTCGTGCCAGGTTTCCTTGCTGTACTGCCTGCCCTCGACCCAGGCATGTTCGGCAATGTAGGTGATCAGCGCCCAGTTGCGCCGGTTCTGCTGAATGCTGCGCTTCGCACCTGCTTCGCTGATGCTGACCTGAAGAGGCTTGCCCGCATCCGCCATGGCCTTCGCGTTGGCTTTCAGGAATGAATGCAGCGCCGCCGCGCTCGATTTGTTGCGCAATACAAATGTTCTTGAAATGCTCATCACTTGATTTCCAGTCTGGTGGTCTTGACCAGGGTTGCCCCCGCCAGCGCTTTCCCGGATTTGATTGCCGTCTTCAGCGCCGTCTTGTCCAGTACGGGCGGTGGCTGCCTGAAGAATTCCGACGGTATGAGTGCTTCCTCATACACATCGAGCGTTTCTGGATTGCTTCTGATCGTCAGCGCGAAGTGCGGGCAGTCGATTTTTTTCACGCCCGCGATTTCCATGCAAGTGCGCGTGTATTCGCGCAGACGCTCCGCGCGGTTTTCGATTGATTTTCTGCGAGCGGACATCTCTTCTTCCGCCTTCTTGATGGCGGCGGCGGTCGCTTCCAGGTTCTTGATCGCGTACGCCATATTCCTGGCCTTCTGTTCGAGCGGGTACGACTCTGCCTCCAGCGTATCGGCGATGGCCTTGCTGTCTTCATGCGTATCCATCAGCCGCTCGATCAGCGCGCGATGCTCGTTCGCCAGTTGGTATAGCGATAGATTGCTCATGTGTTCTCCATTTCTCAGTCCCGGCATCGGATAAGCTCCGGGGAGATCGGCAAGCGGCCTTCTAGCCCTGCACGCCTAGTACGCGGGCAGTTGCCGGTGATTCCGGCTGGCTGAGCCTGGCCGGAAATGAAAAAAGGCCTGCCCGCCGTCGCGCAGGCAGGACGTGCCTAGAACGGAATGTCGTCGTCGCTGAATGCGCGCGACTGCCTTGCGGGCTGCTTTGCACGCTGCGGCGCTGGAGCCAGCGGGTGTTCCTGATCGGTACCCTTGCCGCTCAGCATCTGCATCTGGTCGGCGACAATCTCCGTTGCATACCGCTCGATGCCATCCTTGTCTGTGTACTTGCGCGTTCTCAGCTTGCCTTCGATATAGACCTGAGAACCCTTCTTCAGGTACTGGCCGGCGATTTCGGCCAGCCGGCCGAAGAAGGTCACGTTGTGCCATTCCGTCGCCTCGCGCTGATCGCCCGTGGATTTGTCTTTCCAGCGATCGCTGGTTGCGACCGTGATGTGAGCGGTCGCATCGCCCGAGGGCATGAACCTGGTTTCCGGGTCCTTGCCCAGGTTGCCGACGATGATTGCCTTGTTGATCGATGCCATCTGTTATGCCGCCTTCTGCTGTGATGTGATCCAGTTCAGCAGGCTTTCGAACCGCTTCACCGGAATCTCGGCAAGTGTCGCTACTTTGCCGACCTTACAGATCTCATTGACCGACAGGCCGACCTGATCGGCCGCCTGCCGCACCATTTCGACCTGATGCGCGCTCAGCAGCGCTTCCTCCTCCTGCTCCGGCAGATCCTCGCCGGCATAGATGTACAGGCCGATGCCGTGCAGTGCGATGGCTTTCGCCAGGCAGCGCTGCATGGCGACGTTCACCTGGAACGCGTCAGGATTGATGATCGCCTTGTTGCGGTGATCCATCACCGGAAGCTGTGCAGTCATCGTCTTGCCGAATGCGGTGACGGAACAGAACACCATCAGCGTGTCGCCGAATCGGGACGGCTCCTTGTACTCCCAGGTCGCTGTCGGGTCGTTCTGCAGCAGCTGATCGACTGCCCATGCCCATGACAAATAGTTCAGGCCATTCTTCTTCTCGACATGCTTGGTGACGTCGAGCTTGCGCAATTCGTGAAATTTGCCCATTTTCGTTCCTTCGGCAAGCGTTGCGCTTGCCTTGCTCAAGTTGCCTTGTCTGGCCTGTACGGCTGCGTTCTTGGCGCGGCCGGCAGACCTGCTCGCGGCCGGCGTTTCCATGCTCCGGCTTTCGTTGCTTGCTTCTTGTTTCATATTCCCCTTTCGGTGGAGGGCGTGTTGAAAACCAACGCGACAAACGTTGAGGTTGTTGCCGCCTCCAGCCGTTTTGAGGACGGAGGCTGCCGTGCTGGACACCGTGGGTAAAACCAGCCTTTTTATCGTTGCGCTAAGGCGTTTCGAACCGATGTTTTTTTGTGCTCAATTAACAGGCATATTATACCAAATAGTAATGCGCGTTTCAGTGCTAAATGGTAATTCAAAAGCAATGAAAGGACCGTGAGTTTGGAAGGAAAAACGGGGGAAGATGAGAGGTAGCGCATGCGGGTTGGGCAAGCGCAACGATGGACGCCGCAATTGTTGCTGGATAAGGCTTGCTGCCGCTCCAGGACGGGTTTTTGGTTTACCATTTTGCCAACGTCCTGATTCCGGATACCAGCGGCAGGCAGGTCAATTGCATTGCAAGGAGAGTCATATCATGAATACACCGGCACATCATTCCGGCAATATCCAGCACAGTTCGTCCAAGCCGGACCATTTGCGCTTTCACCGGCAGCATGCGCATACGACATCCACGTTCGGGAACGACTGGTTCGGGCTCAAGGCGGAGCAGTTCGCGCGCTTCTTCGGAACACCATTCTTTCTGATTGCGCAGACTGTCATCGTTGCCGTGTGGATTGTCGTAAACCTGATCGGCCTGACGAAATTCGATGAATACCCTTTCATCCTGCTGAACCTGGCATTCAGCCTTCAGGCCGCCTATGCCGCACCGTTGATCCTGCTGGCGCAGACCCGGCAGGCCGAGCGGGACAAGCTATTGACCGATGCCGACGCGCAGCATCGGGAAGCGCTGGCTGCAGCAAGCGAGCAGAGGCAGGTCATCGCCACTCAGAATACGGTCCAGTTGGTCGACCTGCTGGAGCAGAACACGAAATTGACAGAGCTTGTCCGGCAACTAACGGAGCACATCGACACGCTGACGACCGAAATACACGGAAAGGTACTGAAACCGGAATAGGTGTGACAGGGGCTCTATCACGAAGAGAATTGGCTGTCTCCGGATTTGCGCAGCAGGGTCGAGCCGCGCGGCACGATGGCGGCTATGCGGTGGATGCAGTCAATCTCGGCCCGGAGCAGTGTGACCGGCGGGCTGCTGTTGTTGATGGATCCGAGGCAGTATTCGTCGTCGCGCGTCCACAGCAGTTCCTTGGCCAGCATGGCGCCGTCCTTTTGCCTGACCAGTGCATCGTCGCCCGGTTCTGCCTTGTTGCCCGGTTCGACGATGATGTACTCGGCATGCTTGATGCGTGGCCTCATGCCGTCGCCGCGCACGCGCAGCGAGTAGGCTTTCGGGTCGGAGCTGAGCGAATAGATTGACCAGTCGTCCTCGCCGGGAGGGCAGGGCTCGACAAGGATCACGCCGTCATGGCCTCCGGTCGCTATTCCGTCGATCGATACCCATTTTCCCGGAGGGAGTTCGGCTTCGGAAATTGAACCCGGCCTCCCCGAGGCATTGAGCGGCAGGTCCAGCCAGCCCATGGGAAGGTTGCACTTCAGTTCGATCTTGCGCGCTTTCTTTTCGCCGAAGGATTTATCGCGCAGCAGCGCCGACACTTCTCCCTGGTTTTCACCTGTCAGTTCGACGAACTTGGCCTGGGAGCCGTCGAAACGGTCCTTGATCAGGAGGGCGAGCCTGGCGCGGCGGATGGATGGCATGTTCATGCCCGAATTGTCGCGGTATATTACTGCTTAGTAAATAGCTGAACAGTAATTATTTCATTGGCCGTCGCTTATGCTGTTGCATACGCGATACGTCTTTTCTTGCCAACAGCAGGCCGGGCATCGCATTCAGCTTTTGCAATCTCCCCCTTGAATTTCATCCTGATCCAGTCGGCAAACAGCCATATCGCGGAATCCGGATATCGTCCAAAAAGACTCTTATATGTCATTGCGCATAGCCTCTGCGGAAGCCTTTGCCGATATGCAGGGTCGTGCCGTGATATAGCTTCAAAAGTCATATATTTAGCAGAAATTATTGGTTTTTCTCATCAATGCGTGTTGCTAACATGGGTCGCATTCTCACTGCATATAGACCCATGAGTCACTCAAATACCAAATTACGAATCACCCCTTCGGAAGCGTTTGTCGAAACTCTGGTAGCGCATGGCGTTACAGACGTATTCGGAATCGTCGGGTCGGCTTATATGGACGCCCATGATCTTTTTCCTTTGGCCAATATCCGTTTCATCTCAACGGCCCATGAACAGAATGCGGCTCACATGGCTGATGGCTATGCACGCGCGACCGGCAAACATGGCGTATGCATCGCCCAGAACGGGCCGGGCGTTACCAATTTCGTTACTGCCATTGCTGCCGCCTACTGGGCGCATTCGCCAGTCGTCGCGATCACGCCGGAATCGGGCAGCCTCGGCGTGGGGCTGGGCGGATTCCAGGAAACGGATCAACTCCCTCCTTTTTCGAAAATCACGAAATGGCAGACGCATGTGAACAGCCCGTCACGTATTGCTGAACTGACAGGGCGTGCGTTCCACTATGCATTGCATGAGCGTGGTCCAACCCAGGTGAATATTCCCAGAGATTATTTTTACGGCGAAATTGAAACCGAGATACCTCAACCTTTGAAAATCGAGCGTGGCCCCGGCGATCGTCACGCCATTCGCCAGGCCGCTCATCTTCTCGCAAATGCCCGGTTTCCTGTCATCGTGGCGGGCGGCGGGGTTGCCTTTGCGGGCGGCGTCGCGGAACTGAAATCGCTGGCCGAGCACCTGGGAGCTCCGGTGGTCAATTCCTATCTGCATAATGACAGCTTTCCTTCCAGCCATGAACTGGCGGCCGGCCCTCTTGGTTACCAGGGATCAAAGGCCGCCATGCGGCTGATCGCCCAGGCTGACGTTGTGCTGGCGCTCGGGACCCGTCTCGGCCCGTTCGGCACCCTGCCGCAATATGGCCTCGACTATTGGCCGAAGGCCGCCAAGATCATTCAGGTGGATGCGGATTTTCGTGCTATTGGCCTGGTCAGACCGGTCGAACTGGGAATACATGGGGATGCACGCGACGCAGCCGCAGCCATTTCCCTCGAACTCGGACAATTACCGATTGCAGATACTGATCGCGCCTTGCGTCTCGAACGTATCCGTGCCGAAAAAGCGGCATGGGCTCGGGAAATCGAAAAATTGGCGGGCAATAATGAGCCCGGTAGGGTCGATCCAAGGCGTGCCTTGTCTGAACTGGCCAGAGCACGACCCGCCAACGCCATGGTCGCGACGGATATCGGTAACGTTTGCTCGATTTCCAACAGCTATCTGCAGTTCGAGGAACCCAACTCTTTCTTTGCAGCGATGAGCTTCGGCAATTGCGGATATGCGTTTCCGACTGCCATCGGAGCAAAAGTAGGGCGTCCCGACCGTCCGTCCATTGCCTATGTGGGTGACGGAGCATGGGGAATGAGTCTGGCTGAAGTATTGACTTGCGTTCGGGAGAATATTCCTGTCGTTGCAGTGGTATTCGACAATGGACAATGGGGTGCGGAAAAACGCAACCAGACCGATTACTTCAATAGCCGTTTTCTCGGTACCGATCTGGTTAATCCGAATTTTGCAGAGGTGGCCAAAGCCATGGGTGCAAACGGTATTACCGTAGAGCATGAGGATCAGGTCGGCAGCGCTCTGCGTGAAGCCGTTGCCAGCAATCGTCCCTCAGTCATTAACCTGCGGCTTACCAAAGCCTTGGGCGAACCATTCCGGCGCGATGCTTTCAAGCCGCCGCGTCGCTTGCTTGAAAAATATGCAGCTTTCAGCGCCAAGCCCTAGTTTGCTCTCTTGCCGCACGTCCAAACCAATCAATTACAGATGGATCACATCATGATTTATAGCCGCATCCGTGTCCAATTCCGAACGATTCTTGCTGCCATCCTGGCGGCTTGCATCGGCTTGGGGTTGTCGTTTCCCAGCTTTGCCGCCGAAAAAGACGTTTTGCGCATTGGCTACCAGAAATCGTCCAGTCTTCTCATTATTCTGAAAGCCAATGGCGCCTTGGAAAGAGCCTTGGCCCCTTTGAATGTCGAGGTGAAATGGAGCGAATTCTCTTCCGGCCTGCCGTTGCTTGAAGGGGTAAACGTGGGAAGTATCGACATTTCGGCTGACGTCGCCGAACCTGTTCCGCTGTTTGCGCAGGCGGCAGGCGCCAAACTGACCTATCTGGCTCAGGAAGCGCCATCTCCCAAGGCGCAGGCCATCGTCGTGCCGGCGGATTCCCCCATCAGAACCGTTGCAGACTTGAAGGGCAAGAAAGTCGGATTTACCAAGGCTGCCGGCGTGCATTTCCTGCTTCTCAATTCACTGAAGAGGGCGGGTCTCAAATTCAGGGATATTGAGCCGGCATACCTGCAGCCTGCCGATGCCCGAGCCGCTTTCGAAAGAGGCGCTATCGACGCGTGGGCCACCTGGGATCCGCATCTGGCGAATCTTCAGAGTAAACGCGCGGTTCGCGTCATCGCTGACGGCACCTATGCCGATGTCGGTTACCGTCGCTACTACCTGGCCTCTTCCGAGTATGCCCGGCGACGTCCTGATGTATTGAAAGTCGTCTTCAATGAATTGCGAAAAACGGGTAGGTGGGTCAAGCAGAACAAGAAGCAAGCGGCAAAATTCCATGCCCCGTTGATCGGTTTGGCTCCTGCGACGGTTGAAATCGTGAATGCGCGGCGTAGTTATGACATACGTCCTGTGGATGAAAGGGCTCTCCGACAACAACAATCCATTGCGGATGCCTTTGCAGAAGCAAGGCTGCTTCCCAGGAGAATAAATCCGCATGATAACGGCATCTGGAACCCCAAGCGCTAACGCATCTGTGCCATTCGATGGCCACGAACAGTAATCAAGGAACCCCCATGAAAATTTTCCGAAACCAGCTGATTTACGGCGCCATTTCCTGGCTTGTGCCTGTATGCCTGCTGTTCATCTGGCAGGTCGGCGCAAAGGATGGCTGGATATCCGACAGGGTGTTGCCAGCTCCAATGGACATCTTTACATCTTTCGTCGATATATATGAATCCGGCGAGCTCTGGATTCATCTGAAAACGAGTTGCGGGCGCGCATTTGGCGGGTTCGCTATTGGAGGATCAATCGGTATTCTTCTGGGCGTCCTGACCGGCTCATCCAGAATCATGGAACGTCTTCTGGATACGTCGGTACAAATGATACGCAACATACCGCATCTGGCGCTCACCCCTCTGGTCATACTCTGGTTTGGCATCGGGGAAGAAGCAAAGCTGTTTCTGATCGCTCTCGGCGTCATGTTCCCGGTCTATCTCAATACTTTTCACGGGATTCGGTCGGTGGATGTGCAACTGATCGAGATGGGGCGAGCCTACGGACTCAGCCGATGGCATATGTTGAAAGACATCATTTTCCCTGGAGCGCTTCCGTCCATCCTGGTAGGGGTCCGGTACGGTTTGGGTGTCATGTGGCTGACGTTGATCGTGGCTGAAACCATTGCTGCCAGCAGCGGCTTGGGTTACATGGCCATGAATGCGCGTGAGTTGCTTCAGACGGATGTCGTCGTGCTGGCCATTCTGCTCTATGCCGTGCTGGGAAAACTGGCAGATGTGCTGGCCCGTGCCATGGAAAGACGATGGCTCCGCTGGCATCCAAATTACCAGATAGCCAGAGCATGAAATGAAGATGGAGAAACAGGAAATCGCCTCGGCCGGCAAGGCTGAGGAATTGAATGGGGTGGCGATCAAGCTGCAGGGACTGGGCAAACAGTATGGTCCCTTGAACGTGTTGCAAGGGCTGGACCTTGATATTGCCCCGGGAGAGTTTGTCGCCATTGTCGGACGCAGTGGCTGCGGAAAAAGCACCTTGCTCCGTCTCCTGGCAGGCCTGGAAAAACAGGATCAGGGTGATTTGCGGATTGATGGTGAAGAACTCGTATTTTTGCGAAAGGATACGCGAGTCATGTTCCAGGAAGCGCGGCTTTTGCCTTGGAAAAGCGTATTGAACAATGTCGGTCTCGGTCTGTCCGGGAAATGGCAGCCCAGTGCATTGGACGTGTTGGCACAGGTCGGGCTGGCAGACCGGGCCGGTGACTGGCCGGTTGTCCTTTCCGGAGGGCAGCGCCAGCGAGTTTCGTTGGCCAAGGCATTGATACACACCCCCCAGTTATTGCTTCTGGATGAGCCGTTGGGAGCATTGGATGCGTTGACGCGAATAGAAATGCAGGATCTGATCGAGCGCTTGTGGCAGCAATACCGGTTTACCGCGCTGCTCGTCACTCATGATGTCGCGGAAGCAGTTGCCATGGCAGACCGGGTCGTACTGATTGAGTCCGGTCGGATCACGCTTGACAGAAAAATCCCGCTGCCGCGCCCCAGAATGCGGGGCGATCATGAATTTGCGGCCCTGGAAGGGGAGGTATTGCAGCACGTTCTGGGCAGGCAACTCTCCGAGAGAGGCCATTGATGTGCTGTAACGATGCCTCATTGATCGAACCGGAACATGCTGCCGTCAGCCTGTCGGTGAAACGAGCAAGGAAAGCACAAGCACAGTTTTCCCAGGTTAATCAAGCAGTGGCTGATATGGCTGCTACTGCCGCAGGCTGGGCCATTCTGGAACATGGCAGAAACCGCAAACTGGCCACACTGGCTGTCGAAGCAACGGGGCTGGGAAACATAGAAGACAAGATCCGCAAGAACCATCGGAAAACCTTGGGTCTTCTGCGGGATTTGCACGGAGCGGCCAGCGTCGGCGTGATCAATCAGGATGCTTGCCGTGGCCTGACAGAAATCGCGCGGCCTGTCGGAGTTATTGCAGCCATTACTCCTTCGACCAACCCGGCCGCGACACCCGCAAACAACATCATCAATGCACTGAAAGGCCGAAACGCCATTATTCTGGCGCCTTCGCCAAAAGGGGCGTCGACCTGTGCGCTATTGATTGACTATGTTCATCAGGAACTGGACAAGATCGGCCTGCCTGCCGATCTGGTTCAGCAACTGCCCCAGCCGTGCTCCAGATCCATGATGGCCGAGTTGATGCGACAAGCCGATCTTGCCGTGGTCACGGGCTCGCAGGCCAATGTGCGGGCAGCCTACTCCAGCGGCACCCCGGCGCTGGGCGTCGGTGCGGGCAACGTGGCAGCCATTATCCTGCCTGGGATCGACCCGATATCGACCGCGCGCCGCATTGCCATATCAAAGACATTCGACAATGCGACCAGTTGTTCATCCGAGAATTCTCTGGTCGTGGCGGCTTCGGTCAGACCGGACCTGCTGGCTGCCTTGCAGGAGGAGGGCGGGGTGCTGCTGGATGCCGATGAGAAGTCCCGGTTGCAATCGACCATGTTCCCTGAAGGCAAGCTGTCCATTACGGTTATTGCCCAGTCTGCAGCAAGCATTGCCAGGCAGGCGGGATTGACGGGGAAACGCTTTGAGCAGGCCCGTTTCCTGATGGTCGAGGAACAAGGAGTGGGGGCGGAATATCCCTTCTCCGGGGAAAAGTTATCTCCGGTTCTCACTGTTTACGATGTACAGGACGTCCGGCAGGCAATGGAGAAAGTCAGGCTTCTCTACGATTACCAGGGTAAAGGTCATTCAGTGGGAGTCCATGGCGGCAGCGATGCCGAAATAGCCCGGATCGGGGAAGAGCTTCCTGTATGCCGTGTCATCGTCGACCAGATACATTGTTTCGCCACGGGAGGATCTTTCAACAACGGCCTTCCTTTCTCTCTCTCCATGGGGTGTGGCACCTGGGGCGAAAATGGGTTTTCCGACAACCTCAATTACCGGCATTTTCTCAATATCACTCGTATCGTTCGCTCCATCCCGGAAGTCGTGCCGACAGAAGAAGAACTATTGGGAGATTACTGGGAGCGCTACGGAAAATGAGCCATCGATTAGAAACGACCGTACGTACTCTGCTGGAGAGGCAGACAGGAGAAAACCCAGACCGGCTGTTTGCGTTATTTCCGGAAACCGGCAAAAGCCTGAGCTTTTCCGGACTGCACGCCAATTCCCGTCGCCTGTGCGCTCTCCTGGCAAGACGGCAGATAGGGGCGGGCGAACGGGTTGCCTTCCTGATGCCTAACGGTTTTCAGGGAGTGAATCTGTTTGTCGGCATCCTGTCCTCGGGCGCCGTTGCTGTTCCGCTCAGCTTGCTGGCGCAACCCGCGCAACTGGCTCATGTGCTTCAGCATTCAGACGCCAGGCTGATCTTCGTCGCCTCTCACCTGGCCGGGAAACTGAACGAAGCGTTGAATGCGTTGACGCGCCCGGTTCAAGTGATCGAGCTTGATCCGGACAGTCCGGCTCCCTGGGATGTCGACCAGCCAGACGATGTATTTTCCGATTCCTGGCCAGGACCTGCGCTAGCCGATGAAAATGATGCGCTTCAAATGTATACATCGGGAACGACCGGCCTTCCGAAAGGAGTCGTCCTGAGCCAGGCGAATGTCGTGGCAGGCGCCAGGTTCGTCAGCGAGGCCCATGCACTTCGAATGCATGATCGGGTGTTGGCCGTATTGCCCCTCTATCACATCAATGCTCAGGTGGTTACCGTCCTGGCGCCCCTGTTTCATGGCGGCAGTCTGGTCATGCCCTCGCGCTTCAGCGTGCACGATTTCTGGCAACAGGCCATCAGCCATGGCTGCACCTGGCTGAACGTCGTCCCCACCATCATTTCCTATTTGCTGGCCAGTGACAGCGATCCGCTGTCCCTTGGCGCGCACGTTTCCCGCATCCATTTCTGCCGTTCTGCCTCCGCGCCTCTTCCTCCCGATCAGCAACGCGCTTTCGAAGCCCGGTTCGGGATTGGTGTTATTGAAACCATGGGATTGACGGAAACAGCGGCCCCATGCTTTACCAACCCCTTGCCTCCGTCCGAACGCCGCATCGGCAGCCCTGGCAAGCCATGGGGCAACGAGGCCCGGATCGCGTCTCCCGACACCAACGAACCTTTATCAGACGGCCAGACGGGTGAAATCCAGATAAGAGGGCCGAACGTCATGAAAGGCTACTACCGTGCAGCGGATGAAACCGCGCGCAGCTTTACCCCGGACGGCTGGCTGCGTACCGGCGATTTGGGTTATCGGGACCGGGATGGCTACTACTTCGTTACCGGACGTATCAAGGAGCTGATCATCAAGGGCGGGGAGAACATAGCGCCTCGGGAGATAGATGAAGCCCTTTTGCGCCATCCGGCTGTTCTGGAAGCTGCCGCCTTTGCCGTGCATGACGTCCACTACGGGCAGGATATCGAGGCTGGCGTCGTGCTTCAGCCTGGCATTTCCTGCGATGAAATATCCCTGCAGAATTTCTGCCGTCAAGAATTGGGGGCTTTCAAGACTCCCCGAGCCATTCATTTCCTTGGCGATTTACCTAAAGGTCCTTCAGGCAAAGTCCAGCGCCTGCGATTGCTTTCCCTTCTTCCCTGATCGCCATGCAAACAAAACGCCCTATCTCATTTCGTTCGACCCACCATGTCCGGGCAGACCTCATCGCAAAACGGGAAATCGCCTTTCTCGACATACGTGAAGAGGATGAACATGCTCAGGCCCATCCGCTGTTTGCTGCCAATTTTCCGCTTTCCCGCATCGAGCGCGATGCATGGACGCTTCTGCCGCGATGCAACGTTCCCATTGTTCTGCTGGATGCCGGTGGCGGAGAAGCGGAGAAAGCGGCCCATCTGCTTCTGGAGCTTGGGTACACAGATGTTTCTCTGCTTGACCGCGGTCTGGATGGCTGGGTCAGGAGCGGCGGAGAGGTTTTTCGGGATGTCAATGTGCCAAGCAAAGCGTTTGGCGAACTGGTCGAGGCCCGTCGTCACACCCCCTCGCTGTCAGCTGAAGACATACACGAACTCGTGCAGAAAAAAGAGAATATGGTCATCGTCGATGCACGCCGTTTCGATGAATACCACACCATGAACATCCCCAGCAGCATCAGCGTGCCGGGTGGCGAACTGGCTTTGCGAATCCGCGATCTTGCGCCTGCCCCGGAAACCCTTGTTGTTGTCAATTGTGCAGGACGTACTCGCAGCCTGATCGGTACCCAATCCCTGATCAACAGCGGTATTCCAAACCGGGTGGTTGCGTTGAGAAATGGCACTATAGGTTGGGTATTGGCAGGGTTCTCCCTGGAAAATGGACAGACCCGGCAATTTGGCACTGTCAGCGAACACCATCTTCATGAAGTGCGGAAGAACGCCCGCAGCCTGGCGGATCGCGCCGGCGTCAAGCGCGTCAGGCTGCCGGAGAGCGAGGCATGGCGTCATATTACCGATCGAAGCCATTATTTTCTGGATGTGCGGACGCCAGAAGAATATCAAGCTGGGCATCTTCCTGGTTATCGCTCCGCGCCGGGAGGACAACTGATCCAGGAAACGGAAATGGTTGTTCCGGTAAGGGGAGCGCGTATCGTTTTGTCGGATACAGACGGTGTCCGGGCCAATATGGCAGCATCCTGGCTGGCCCAGATGGGCTGGGATGTTTACGCACTTGATGACGTGCCGGCCGAGGAATTGACTGAAAGCGGATTCTGGAAACCGGAGCATCCACCCTTGCCGGCGACAAATCGGATTACGCCTGAAATATTGGCGCAGTGGTTAGAAGAAAAAAAATCATTATTGGTAATCGATGTGGCTGCCAGCACGGAATACCGGCGGGGACATATTCCAGGCGCCTGTTTCCTGATCCGGTCGAGAATCGCCTCCGATTGGCCCTACACCCGTCATGTCGATCGCGTTGTCGTTACCAGTTCCGATGGCGTCTTGGCCGGTTTTACCGCGAAAGACATAGAGCGCCAGATCGATGTTCCTGTTTATGTCCTGAAAGGCGGAACGCAAGCCTGGCATCAGGCCGGCCTGCAACTGGAAACTGGAACAGGCCATCTCCTTTCACCAGCAATTGACCGTTATCGCAGACCTTATGAAGGTACTGAAAACCCCAGGGAAGCCATGGAAGCGTATTTGAATTGGGAATACGGACTGGTCGGACAACTCGAGCGAGATGCGACGCATGGGTTCCGCGTGATTTGAAATACGTGCCGGCTCATTTTATGAAGCGCAACTACAGTCCTATAAAAGTTGGCCTATATATCCAAAACTGATTTTTTTAGAAGTTTTTATTGGTTTGAGTAATGAATGGCTTGCTGAATAATGAATCAATCCAATGCAATAGATTTTCGGACTTGTCCCTTCATAACGCCACAGGAATCACTATGACAAAATTTGAGATACGCCTTGATCAGGTTGACAGCATGGCTTTAAGTCGCGAATTACAGGCAGTTTTAGATATTCCAGTGCACGAACTTTTGGCGCGCGGGCGCGGCCGAGCCAAATCCTTGGGATTGTCATTTGCCGGAACAGTATACCCACCGGAGGCGTGGTCGCTATTCAGGCGTGGACAGACAGTGCTCGTGGATGTCCGGACTATCGAGGAGCGCAAATACGTGGGCCATGTGCCGCAGTCGCTGCATCTTGCCTGGAAATTCGGCACAGCGATGAGCAAAAATCCGCGTTTTCAGCGCGAGTTTGAAAAATTGGTTCCAGATAAAAGCGCGGTGATTCTCCTGCTTTGCCGCAGTGGCAAGCGTTCGTCCGAGGCTGCCGAGGCGCTGACACTGGCGGGTTATGCGAATGTCTTCAATGTGCTGGAAGGGTTCGAGGGAGAACTGGACGGCAATCAACATCGTGGCGAGCACGATGGATGGCGACACTGGGGACTGCCATGGATCCAGGATTGACGAGTAGGCCGCCAATGTCGAACCGGCTTGAAAGCATCCCGGGATTCCTCGAAGAGACCGTGTCGCTAAATGAATTGGACGGATGCCGTCCGGCAGCCGTCTTGTCGGAGAGAGTGTCTGATTCTGAGGGGATGCCGGTATGACCACAATCCTGCATGGCGCGTGCGTGAGGTACGCCATTGCCCACCAAAGCTGGGGACTCGACCAGATAGTGGCGGATTTGCGTGATGCTAGGGCGAAATGGCGACGCAGTCAGGGGCGGTCAAGCGAGACCAGCCAGCGCGAATTGCCGTCGCGTGAAGCATTGCGAAGTATCGTCGCGGCCTTGTTTGGCGTGCTCTTTCCGCTGCGTCTTGGCTCGCCTGATTTGCGTGAAGAGAGCGAAGATTTTTACGTTGGGCATACGCTGGATATGGCGCTGAATGCGTTGCTGGTTCAGGCGCGCCTTGAGCGTGGGTTCGCTCATCATGGGAAGGAGCGGCTGGTTCCTGATTCTGACGAACAGTCGATTGCCATCGTCCAGAGTTTTGCCGCATCGCTGGGCAATATCCGCGCCTTGCTCGACAGCGATGTTCTGGCCGCGTATCACGGTGATCCAGCAGCGAAAAGCGTCGATGAGGTGCTGCTCTGTTATCCCGGTGTGATTGCCATGATTCACCATCGCATCGCACATCAACTGTACAAGCTTGGCTTGCCCCTCATTGCCCGGATTGTGTCGGAAACCGCACATTCCGAAACTGGTATCGACATCCATCCGGGTGCGGTCATAGGCGGCGGTTTCTTTATCGACCATGGAACAGGTGTCGTGATCGGCGAAACAGCAGTGATTGGCGAACGCGTCCGGATATACCAGGCAGTCACGCTGGGGGCCCGTCATTTTCCGACTAGTGAATTCGGTGGGTTGCTGAAGGGCTTGCCACGGCATCCGATTATTGAAGACGACGTCGTGATTTATGCCGGCGCCACCATCCTGGGACGGATCACCATTGGTAAGGGATCGACCATCGGCGGCAATGTCTGGCTGACACACAGTGTTCCTGCCAGCAGCAATATCAGTCAGGCGCGTCCGCTTGAAGTCATTTTCAATGATGGGGCGGGAATATGAGTCTTCCAATTCACTGTCCTATTTACAACCAAGTCTGGAGAAAGACATGTCGGAGAACACCAACGTAATAACAACACTGGGAGACGAGGCTGCGCGTCAGTTGGCCAATGTCACTAAAACTGCACCTCAACTCTCCTCCATAACGCCACGCTGGCTGACGCACCTGTTGCAGTGGTCGCCGGTCGAATCGGGTATCTACCGTTTAAATCGCGTGAAGAATCCAGGAGACGTCCGTGTGACGTGTTCCAAGGAAGGTTCTGACGAGTTGCCGCAGGCTTATGTCGATTACGAGGAACATCCGAGAGAATTCCACCTGAAAGCGGTTACATCGGTGTTGAATGTGCATACTCGCGTATCGGATCTGTACAGCGTGCCGCACGATCAGGTCAAGGAGCAATTGCGACTGACGATCGAAACGATCAAGGAGCACCAGGAAAGCGAACTGATCAATAACCAGGACTACGGCCTGCTGGCCAACGCGGCGGATTCGCACCGCATATCGACATTTACTGGTGCACCGACTCCGGATGATCTTGATGAACTGATTTCACTGGTCTGGAAAGAACCGGGTTTTTTCCTGGCGCATCCGTTGGCGATCGCAGCATTTGGCCGTGAATGCACGCGCCGCGGCGTACCGCCCCCGACCGTCAGCCTGTTTGGCTCGCCGTTCCTGACATGGCGCGGTCTGCCGTTGATCCCTTCGGACAAGATCCCGGTTATTGATGGCAAGACAAGTATCCTGCTACTGCGTGTCGGCGACAAACGCCGCGGAGTAGTTGGCCTGTATCAACCGGGACTCGCGGGTGAGCAAAACCCCGGCTTGTCAGTACGTTTCATGGGAATCGACCGCAATGCCATCGCTTCCTATCTGATTTCACTTTATTGCTCGCTCGCAGTATTGGCGGACGATGCTCTTGCGGTTCTCGAAGATGTGGAGGTTGGCAAATATCATGGTTATCCAGACACATACCGGTAATTTGCCGGCGGACGGGGCGGCTTTGCCCGATTTGGCGGTTCTGTCGCGTTTGGCGAACGAATTGTTCACAGCGCTTCCGGGAAGTACGAGACAGGCACCGGGATTGAATTCGCAGCATGCATCGGGGAGGGCTTCGGCACTTGCGGACCAGGCAGCGTCTGAGAATGTAGTCCATGGCGGACATGCAGTGCAGAGCGGCGAAGCCGGGAACATTGCACGGACCGTTCCGGAAAGACCTTATTACTTTCTGGATGAGACGGGCGCCCGGCGCCAGCCCGTGCCTGCGGATTTGAACGTGAATGATGAAAACCTGGTGATTGCCCAGTCGTTCGGCTTGCCGGGTGGCGACAATCTGAATGCGCTGGTCAGATCGCTCACTGCCGAGTCGCCGGCGCCTGCGGCATTGCCTGTCCTTTCGAACGAATACTATTTTTTCGAAACGACCTCTCCTGGACCGTTTGGACAGCGTGATCGGGAAATCGAGGGGCGGTCAATCGGCGCTTTTGATGTGGAGGCCGTCAGGCGCGATTTCCCGCTTCTCTCCGAACGGGTCAACGGCCGTCCACTGATCTGGCTGGACAATGCTGCCACAACGCAAAAACCGCAGGCAGTCATCGACCGGTTGGCATATTTTTACGCGCATGAGAATTCCAACATTCATCGTGCAGCCCATGAACTCGCAGCAAGGGCGACTGATGCGTACGAGGCTGCCCGCAGCAAAGTGGCGCGTTTTCTTGGCGCGAAGTCGGAAAATGAAATCATATTCGTTCGCGGAGCGACTGAGGCGATCAATCTGGTGGCTCAAACTTTCGGGCGAAAATACATTCGGGAAGGCGATGAGATAATCGTGTCGTTGCTGGAGCATCATGCGAATATCGTACCGTGGCAACAACTCGCTGCCGAAGTCGGGGCGAAAATTCGCGTGATTCCCGTCGACGAGACGGGGCAAGTCAAGCTGGACGAATATCAGAAGCTGTTGAATGCCAAAACACGTCTGGTCGCAATAACTCAGGTGTCAAACGCCCTCGGCACGATTACTCCAGTGCAGGAAATCATTGCGCTGGCGCATCGGGCCGGTGCGCGGGTACTCGTGGACGGCGCGCAGGCCGTATCGCATCTTCGTGTCGATGTGCAGGCGCTGGATGCCGACTTTTATGTATTTTCGGGGCACAAGGTGTTTGCTCCGACAGGTATCGGCATCGTTTACGGCAAGTCGGAACTGCTCGATCTTCTCCCGCCATGGCAGGGAGGAGGAAATATGATTGCCGATGTGACGTTCGAAAAGACTGCATATCAAGACGCGCCGGCACGCTTTGAGGCCGGTACCGGAAACATCGCGGATGCAGTGGGCTTGGGCGCGGCGCTTGATTACCTGGAGCGGATCGGTTTTGATGCAGCCAGCCGGTATGAGCACGATTTGCTCGGCTATGCCACAAAAGGGTTGTTGTCGGTGCCGGGATTGCGCCTGATCGGAACCGCACGCGAGAAGGCCAGCGTATTGTCGTTTGTACTGAATCGCTATCGAACCGAGGAGGTCGGCGCTGCGCTCAATCGCGAGGGCATCGCCGTGCGCTCTGGTCACCATTGCGCTCAGCCAATATTGAGGCGCTTTGGCCTTGAAGCAACTGTCAGGCCATCGCTTTCTTTTTACAACACGTGCGACGAGGTGGATGCGCTGGTTTCAGTCCTGAGGCAGCTTGCGGCGGGAAGAAAAGTCTACTAAGGATTGCCTGTTCCGCGTAATGAGCGGAAGAGCAAGGTGGAACCCGGATTGTCAATGATGCTGCCCCGACAATCGGCTTGATGCTCCGTTTTGCACATCCATCGACTGGCGCAATGCCTCGGTCAATGGATGTGCGCCACTTCATGCGAGGCGTTCGAACGAAATGATGCCGCTGTATGAACCTGCGGATTTCGATCGGCATTTTGCTCATAAGTTAAGCAATTTATCTTGGTTCGCGGCTACAAGCACCAGGTATATATTGAATATTGAATCGTTCAACTTATTTCACCGTATGGCTACTCTTATCATTCCTGGATATCTCGGCAGCGGGAAAGGGCACTGGCAGACGTGGATGCAAGATCGCATTCCGGGCGCAAGGCGGGTTGAACAAGACTGGGATACGCCTATATTGGCCAATTGGGCACTCAATATCAGGCGTGCCATTGACGAAGCAGGTGATCCTGTCTGGCTGATCGCGCATAGCTTTGGATGCCTGGCCTCGATTGCTGCTTCTTCTGACCGTGTCAGCAAGGTTGCCGGTGTCATGATGGTTGCGCCAGCCAATCCTGATTTATTTACGCTAGGCGGCTTCAGACGCCAGGAGAGCCGACCAAGAAGCGGGAGCTTGTACGACTTGCTTCCGGCGTCCGAATTGCCCTTTCGGAGTTTGATAATCGCAAGCAAGGATGATCCGGTATTGCCTTACATGAAGGCTCGAATATTGGCTGCCCAGTGGGGTAGCAAGCTGCTGACATTGGAATCGGCGGGCCATATCAACATTGCATCCGGTTTTGGTCCTTGGCCTCAGGGTCTGGATGCCTTCTATCAGTTTCAGCAAAGCCAGGCTTGCAATCCGCTGCCAGGCACCTTTCGGAAAAAATTAGGCCGCAGCGGATGTGTGGCACGCATCCGGCATCTTACCCGGCGTCACTTGGGCTATTAGGTGTCTGCCTGTTCGAACCAAACTGATTTTGATAAATCCCACGCATCGGCACTTTCCAATGCCACGTTACGAGCCAAAGCAGGCCAGTGGCTGGTGCGTCTGCATATGCCGTTCAGGCCGCCTGGTGGAAATCCTGCTGATGCGATACATGGTTTCTGATGGTAATCTCGTCCAGCAGGGAAGAGCATAACTGAATAAATCGATATACATAACCACGAAGGAAGCGTCCTTGGAGCACAGCAATGCGCGTGGTGTTGCTTTCGAACAGGTTTTCTCCAAGCAGGCTGAGTTTATGGTCTCGTTCGGGTTCATAAGCGATTGATGCGACAATTCCGATTCCAAGACCCAGTTCAACATAGGTCTTGATCACATCGGCGTCCAGTGCCGATATGACGATATTGGGCTTGACCCCGGCCGTTTCGAACACTTTGTCAATGCTGTTGCGGCCAGTGAAGCCTTCGTGGTACGTAATAATCGGATACTGAGCCAAATCGTCGAGGGTTACGTCTGCCTTGTTGGCGAGCGAATGCCCTTTAGGAACGATGACGGCATGGCTCCAGCTATAGTATGGGAAAGTCGCCAATCCGGAAACGTTGCTCAAGGCTTCCGTAGCAATGCCGAGATCGGCCTTGCCTTCCACGATCATTTTAATGATTTCTTCCGGGCTTCCCTGATGCAAGACCAGATGCACGTCAGGATATGCCTGCTTGAACTGTGTGACGACATGAGGGAGGGCATATCGCGCCTGAGAGTGCGTTGTGGCGATCGTCAATTGGCCGTGATTGCAGTTGTTGAACTGTTCAGCCAGATGCTTTATGTTATTTACATCCAGCAACATGCGATCAACGATTCCCGCCAATTCCTTTCCCGGTTCCGTTAACGTAATCAGTCGCTTGCCTTTGCGGACAAACAACTCAACACCCAGTTCTTCTTCAAGATCCTTGATGTGTTTGCTGACGCCGGATTGGGACGTATACAGAGCGTTTCCGACTTCAGTCAGATTGAAGTCGCGTCTGATCGTCTCTCTAATTATGCGCAATTGTTGAAAATTCATCACAGCCCCCTTGCGAATACGTGACGATGATTGTAGAGGGGGTTGTTTATAATTTAAAAGAATTAATATTAATTTGTATATAACCCTTTAAGATATGCCATCATCCTTTTTCAGACAAATTTCATCTTCGGCATGTGGACGGGGACATAAATATAAAGATGAATTTTGCGAGCATTTACCCATCGTTCTCATGCAGGACAGCAGATATCTGGGCTGCTGCCGGTTTGGTAGACACCGACCTAAGCACTTTGTGTTTCCTCAAACCTTATCGGGCTGACATATCCCAATGTTGAATGCCTGCGCTTGTGATTGTAGAACACCTCGATGTAATCGAAGACATCTGCCCGGGCTTGCGAGCGCGTACGGTACACCTTCCTGGCTACGCGCTCCATTTTGAGCGACGAGAAGAAGCTTTCCATGGCGGAGTTATCCCGCACCTCGCCAGCACGGCTCATGCTGCAGGTGATTCCCTGCTCAATCAACAGCTTCTGGAAGTGCTCGCTGGTGTACTGACTGCCTTGGTCTGAATGGTGCAACAGCTCATGGGGCTTGCCTCTACG
>Ga0316604_10001008_pt1 | contig 27676 bp, 23 predicted proteins | sample OWC_soil_day20_C_FD_207650 | JGI IMG/M metagenome (GOLD analysis project Ga0316604, IMG submission 207650) | Wetland soil microbial communities from Old Woman Creek delta, Ohio, United States - OWC_soil_day20_CT | ecosystem: Environmental > Terrestrial > Soil > Wetlands | place: USA: Ohio... | reverse complement strand
GAATCGCGCAATCCATTGCGAAGGTCGGGTCCTTGCCGAAGAAGTAATACGGCGCCGTGTGTGCGGCCTCGATGGTGCCGTTCTGGATGCCATCGACCACACCAAACGCCGGCACTAGCTCACCGGCGGCGTGGACGCTGATCGTGAACTTGCCGCCGGTGGCTGCCGATACCTGCTTGGAAAACACATCCGCCGCCCCGAAGATCGTATCCAGCGATTTCGGGAAGCTTGAAGCCAGGCGCCAGCGGACAGTGGCCTGGGCGTGGACCACAGCCGGCGCGGCGACTGCCGCGGCTGCTGCCGCTCCCGCGGCCGCGCGGCCGAGGAATGAACGACGTTGCATGTAAGTCTCCTTTGAGAGCTTGTCGTGTATGAGCGCAGCGGAGGCTGGGCAAGATCAACGCCGCCGACCTGTCGCGGCAGGGATTGTATCCACTGGCGGGCGCCGGGCAACGCGGCGGTTACCCGGGTGGACGGACGGTGTCAGGCCCCTGCGACAGTCAAGCCTTCGACGAGGAGGGAACCGCTGGCCTTGCTGCCGCGGACGAGAGTGTCCGTGCCGACTGCCACGATGCCCTTGAACATCTGCTTGAGGCTGCCGGCGATCGTGATCTCCTCGACCGGGTAGCGGATTTCCCCACCCTCCACCCAGAAGCCGCTCGCGCCCCGCGAGTAGTCGCCGGTGACGTAGTTGACACCCTGCCCGATCAGTTCGGTCACCAGCAGGCCAGTGCCCAGCCGACGCAGCATGACTTCGAAGTCGTCCTCATCCTCGGTGCGACTGGACCGCAACGTCAGGTTGTAGGAGCCGCCGGCGTTGCCCGTAGACTTCATGCCGAGCTTGCGCGCCGAATACGTCGACAGGAAGTAACCCTCCAGACGGCCGTCCTTCACCACGCGGCGGTGCAGTCCCCGCACGCCTTCCTCGTCGAACGGGCTCGAGCCGGACCCGCGCGGCAGGTAAGGGTCCTCCTCAATCGTGATGTGGGGGGCGAACACCGGCTTGCCGAGCGCATCCACCAGGAAGGACGCCTTGCGATACAGCGCTCCGCCGCTCGCCGCCTGCACGAAGTTGCCGAGCAGCCCGCACGCCAGCGGTGCTTCGAACAGCACCGGACACTGGCGAGTCGACAGCTTGCGCGCTCCCAGGCGCGCCAGCGCCCGGCGCGCTGCATAATCGCCGATCGCCTCCGGTGACGCCAGGTCGGCATGCACCCGTTCGGACGAGTACCAGTCGTCACGCTGCATGCCGCTTTCGTCCCGCGCGATCGGCGACACCGAGATCGAGTGCCGTGAATACGGATAGCCTGCCAGGAAGTCGCGCGTGTTGGCCAGCACGAAGTGACCCGACGACGTGTACACGTTGGCGCCCTCGGAATTGACGATGCGCGGACTCACCGCGAACGCGGCCGATTCACAGCGCTGTGCCAGGCGGATCGCCTCGTCGGTGTCGAGCAGCCACGGATGGAACAGATCGACGTCACGCGGATGGCGTTCGAAGGTGTCCTCGTCAGGAAGGCCGGCCGCATCATCTTCCGCCGTGAAACGCGCGATGTTGTGGGCGGCCGTGACGGCCTGTCGCACGGCGGCGGTCGAGAAGTCCGAGGTCGACGCATGGCCTCGTCGCTGGCCGATATAGACCGTTACGCCCAGTCCCTTGTCGCGCGTGTGCTCGATCGTTTCGACCTTGCGTTTGCGCACCGTCACGGACAGCCCGGTGGACTCGCTTGCTTCACAGGAGGCATCGGTGGCGCCGAGCGAGCGGGCGAACGCCAGCGCCTCCTGCGCGAGCTCGCGCAGGCGGTCATCGGAAATCGAGAAGACGGTCATGCGTAGTCAGGCGCCTCGGGTAGACGGGGAGGCCGGAGGACCGACCCACCGGAATGTGCTGGGTATCATAAACAACGATGACGCGCGAACCGCACGACACCGCCGACGAGGCAGCGGCCCCACCCAGCAAGTCCCAGCGCAAACGGGACATGCACGCCCTGCAGGTGCTGGGCGGCGAGCTGGTCCGCCTGCGTCGAGACCAGCTGCAACGCATCGAACTTCCGGACGAACTCCGCGAGGCGATCGAGTTCGCGCATCGTGTCACCAGCCATGAGGCGAGGCGTCGGCACATGCAGTACCTGGGCAAGCTGATGCGCCAGGTCGATGCCGATGCAATCCGCACGGCGCTGGCCCAGGTCACGGGCGAGTCGCGCGCGGCCGTCGCGCTGATGCACCTTGCCGAACGCTGGCGCGACCGGCTGATCGCGGACGATGCTGCGCTCACCGAGTTCATTGCTCAACATCCGGCGGCCGATGTCCAGTGGCTGCGGGCGGCGATTCGCGCGGCGCGCCGCGAAGCCGGGAACCAGCAGGCGCCGCGGCATGCGCGTGAGCTGTATCGCTGGCTGCATGAACAACTCGAATCGCAGGCGACCCATGAAGGCTGAGCGCAGGCACCCGGACGAGCTGGTGCTCGGACTTGTTTCGATTTCCGACCGCGCATCCCAGGGCGCTTACGCCGACCAGGGCGTACCCGGCCTGAAGGCCTGGTTCGAACGCGCTCTGGCGTCACCGTGGCAGGCACACGAACGCCTGATCGCCGACGAGCGCGCGATCATCGAGCGGACACTGATCGAACTGGTCGACGACGTCGGCTGCGACCTGGTGCTGACGACCGGAGGCACCGGCCCCGCGAGACGCGACGTCACCCCGGAAGCCACGCTGGCAGTCGCCTCGCGCGAGATGCCGGGCTTTGGCGAACAGATGCGACGGATCTCGCTCGAGTTCGTGCCGACGGCGGTCCTGTCGCGCCAGGTGGGAGTGCTGCGCGAGACCGCGGGCCATGCGGCGCTGATCCTTAACCTGCCGGGCCAGCCCAAGGCAATCGCCGAGACGCTCGAAGGACTGAAGGGCGCGGATGGCAGCGTGCGCGCCCATGGAATCTTTGCCGCGGTGCCCTACTGCATCGACCTGATCGGCGGGCCCTACATCGAAACCCGCGAGGACGTCGTCAGGGCGTTCCGCCCCAAGAGCGCAGTGCGCAAGGCAGCTCCATGACCCGAGAAGTCCTGCAGGCCGTCGAACTCCAGACCAGTCCCTCTCCCGGGGCCAGTGTGATCTGGCTACACGGGCTCGGCGCCGATGGCTATGATTTCGTGCCGGTCGTGCGCGAACTGGAGTTGCTGAAGGCGCCGGCCGCGCGTTATGTCTTTCCGCACGCGCCGACGCGCGCCGTGACGATCAACAGCGGCTACGTGATGCGTGCCTGGTACGACATCCTGGGCAACGACCTCGTGCGTCGCGAAGACGAGCCGGGCATTCGCGAATCGCAGCAGCAGGTGGAAGCGCTGATTGCACGCGAGGTGGAACGCGGCACGCCACGCTCGCGCATCGTGCTGGCCGGCTTCTCGCAAGGTGGAGCGATTGCGCTGCAGACGGGCCTGCGGCAACGCGAGCCGCTGGCGGCCCTGCTCGCGTTATCGACCTACCTGCCGCTGGCCGCCGTGTTCGATGTTGAACGCGCGGACGCCAGCCGCGGCGTGCCCATTTTCATGGCGCACGGACGCAGCGACCCGGTGATTCCGCTGGTACGCGCGACCACTTCGCGCGACCAGCTGAAGGCCGCAGGCTACTCGGTCGAGTGGCACGAGTACGAGATGCCGCACTCGGTCTGCGAAGACGAGATTCGCGAGATCGCCGCGTTCCTCGGTCGCGTACTCGGCTAGCGCGCTAGCGCCGGTCGAGGCTCCAGCGACCGGCGCCGAACGCGACGATCATCAGCAGGCCGCCAGTCGTGGCCATGTTCTTCAGGAAGAACAGCTGCTGCGTCCGGAACTGGTCCACCGGGAAAGCCCAGTAGGCGTGGAAGATCACGCTGGCGAGAACCGTGAAGGCGGCGAGCGCGAAGGCTGCCCATCGTGCCTTCCAGCCGACGACAAGCATCAGCCCGGCGACGATTTCCAGCGCAATCGTGCCTGCCGCGAGCAACTGGGCCAGCGGCAGGCCCTTTGACGCGATATAGCCTGCGGTGCCTTCGAAGCCGCCGATCTTTCCGTAACCCGCGTAGACGAACATCGCGGCCAGCAGGAGGCGGCCAATGAGCGCAATGGCATCCGACATCGTGTTGTTCATTTCCCTTCCCCCGGGGGTTTGTTCAAGGTAGATCGAACGCCAGCACTTCGGCGGCGCGTCCATTCGCCAGCACTGCACTCGGCTCGTCCGTGAGCATGACCGCGTCGCCGGCGCGAAGTTTCTGTCCGTTTACGGTCACGTCGCCCAGCGCCACATGAATGTAGGCACGACGGCCGGGCGCGACCTGTAGCGCTGCCGTCTCGTCGCCGTCGAACGTCCCGGCGTAGACACGCGCGTTCTGGTGGATCACCACGGAGCCGTCCGCGCCGTCGGGCGAGGCCACCAGGCGCAGCCGGCCGCGCTTGTCGGCCGCCTCGAAGCGCTTCTCCTCGTAACTGGGATCGATCCCCGTGCGGTCGGGCTGGATCCAGATCTGCAGGAAGTGCGTCGTCTCGGTCTTCGCGTGATTGAATTCCGAGTGCATGACGCCGCGCCCGGCGCTCATGCGCTGCACGTCTCCCGGCCGGATCACGGAGCCGTTGCCCATGCTGTCGCGGTGCGCCAGTTCGCCATCAAGCACGTAGCTGATGATCTCCATGTCGCGGTGCCCGTGGGTTCCGAAACCCATTCCAGGTGCCACGCGGTCTTCGTTGATCACCCGCAACGGCCCGAATCCCATGAATTTGGGGTCGAGATATTCAGCAAATGAGAAGCTGTGGAAGGACTTGAGCCAGCCGTGGTCGGCGTAACCGCGCTCGTTGGCGCGTCGAATCGACATCATGGTAATACCTCCTGTCAGCGGGGCCACCCGAACCGAAGCCGCCCCGATACAGAGCAATGATGCCGCTATACCCGACAAAAGGCATCGGGATTAAACTGACCGAGTCATTCAATGCAACTGAATATCTAGATGACAACCCTGACACTGGACGCCCTGCAGCTGGTGGATGCCATTGCGCGTCGTGGAAGCTTTGCCGGCGCCGCGGACGAACTGGGCCGCGTTCCCTCTGCAGTGACCTACGCCGTACGTCGCCTCGAGGACGACCTGGACGTGCTGCTGTTCGACCGCCGCGGCTACCGCGCGCGGCTGACGCCGGCCGGCGAGGAGCTGCTGCGCGAAGGCCGGCACCTGCTCGCCGCCGCGGAAGAACTGGCGCGTCGCGTCCGGCGCGTGGCGTCGGGCTGGGAACAGGAATTGACATTGGCGCTCGACAACATCGTTCCGTTTGCACGGCTCATCCCGCTGCTCGATGCGTTCCACCGTGTCGCGCCGACGCAGCTCCGAATCACCGACGAAGTGCTGGGCGGGACCTGGGACGCGCTGCTCTCGGGACGAGCGGACATCGCGATCGGCGCGATGCAGGAGGGCCCGGAGCCGTCGCGCCTGGGTGCCGGCTATCGCTCCGAGCCGATCGGCACCGTGCACTTCGTGTTTGCCGTGGCACCCACCCATCCGCTCGCCGCGATCGCGTCGCCCTTGCCCGCGAGCGAACTGCGCAGGCACCGCCAGATCGTCGTCGGCGACACCTCGCAGCGGCTGGCTCCGCGCGCGGCAGGCCTGCTCGGGCTGGCCGACGTGCTTACGGTCCCGAGCCTGGTCGCGAAAATTGCGGCACAGAAGGCGGGGCTGGGGTGTGGATTCCTGCCCGCGCACCTCGTTCGCGAAGAACTGGTAAGCGGCGAACTGATCGTGCGGACCACCGACCAGGAGCGCAGCGACAGCACGATGCACGTCGCATGGCGTAACGACGCGCGCGGCAAGGCGGTCGCGTGGTGGCTGCAAACGCTCAGGACATCCGCGACGCGCGCGGCACTAGTGGCGTGACGTTCGCCGGCAGGCCCGCGCCCTGCGCGAATGCAAAACGGTTCTTGCCCTTGAGCTTGGCGTCGTACATCGCGAGGTCAGCCAGCTGCAGCAGTCGTTCGAGGTCGCGCCCCTGCTCGGGTGCCAGCGCAACGCCGATGCTGGCCGACAGGCCCAGTGTCGGATGACCCTGCTGGGCGACCGGCTGCGCCACTGCCTGCAGCAGGCGCGTGGCGATGCGCTCGACCTCAACCATCGAACCCACGTCCGGAACCAGCACCGCGAACTCGTCGCCGCCGCGGCGCGCCACCGTGTCCTGCGGTCGCATCACGCGCGCGAGGCGGGCCGCGATCTCGCGCAGCGTGTTGTCGCCCACCTCGTGGCCGTACCGGTCGTTCACTTCCTTGAATCCATCGAGGTCGATCGCCAGCACGGCACAGCTGACTTTGCGCAGTTCCGAGGTCGCGAGCGCCGCTGCGGCACGCTCGGCGAGCAGGCGGCGATTCGGCAGTCCGGTGAGGTCGTCGTGCTGGGCCTCGTGCAGCGCACTGGCCTCGCGACGCTTGATCGTGTCGATGTCGGCAATCACCAGCACGAACTCGCCGGCCGCGATCGAACGCGCGGTGACCTGGCACCACGCGGCCCCCTCGCCGTGCCCGAGGCGCGCGCCGCTCTGAACGCGCAATTCGCGAACGACGGCCTGGTCGCGGCCGCGCGCTTCCTCGGCCGCCGCGCTGAGTTCGTCCCAGTCCTCGCCGTCCATCAGGCAAGTCTGCAGCGGCGTGCGTGCAAGTTCTTCCGGGGGCATGCCGGCGAGGCGCAGGAACGCATCGTTGCAACGCTGGACCAGGTCCTGTTTCACGACGGCGATCGCCTGCCCCGCGGAATCCAGCACCGTGCGCTCCACGCGCAGCGCCTCCGACAGCCTGGTTTCACGCGACTTCAGCGCGGTGAGGTCTGCATTCATGCCGACCGCCCCGGCAAAACGCCCGTCCGGCTGCCGCAGCGGCACCGCGCTGATCGACACGATGACACGGCGCCCGTCCTGCGTGATCTGCACGGCCTCGAGATCGCGGATCGGCCGGCCTTCGCGCAGCCCGTCGAACGCACGGCGCACCGCCGGTTGCTCGGCGTCTTTGGGCAGCAGGACGTCGACCGGTTGCCCGAGCAGTTCGCGCGTCTCGTAACCATAGATCACGCGTGCCGCACGCCGGCTGGCGAAGGTCAGCGTGAAGTCGGCATCGCAGGCCCAGATCAGGCTCGCCGACGCTTCCACCAACGACTTGTACTGCGCCTTGCTGCGCTTGAGCCGCTCGATCTCCAGCAACTCGGACGGCGAGGCGATAGTGTCCATGACGAGAACCGCCTGCAGCTGGCGGCCCGCATACGGCACGAAGTGACTGCGCAGATTCAGGATGCCGCCGGAGAGGCTGGTACGTGTGTTGCGCACATCGAAGCTCGGCTGGCCGGCCAGCGCCTTTTGCAGGGCCAGCTGAACCGCCGGCACCGATTCCGGTTTGAAGGCAAAGGCGTGTTGCCACTCAGGACGCATGCGCGCCTCGGCCACCATGCCCCAGCGGCGCGGCTCGGCTCCCGTTGCGTGCAGCACGCGCCCGCCCGAATCGACGAGCCAGACCACCACGGGCAGGCGCGACAACAGGTCGCTGCCCGGGTCGGCGGTCGGCGCACGCACCGGTACCGGGCGAGCCGCGGCTATGGTGCCGATGACCGGTGCGAGGCCGTCGGCCCCGCTCGGTCGGGCCATGCAGACGACGCGCACCTCGCGCGCTGTTCCCTGCACATCGCGCAGCGACATGCGTTCGTCGAACATGTCTCCTGAACGCAGCGCTTCGCGGAAGACCACGTTGAGGCGGTCGCGCTCCGCCGGCGCCAGCAGGTAGCCAAGCGGGAAGGCGGCAGCTTCGGTGGGCTGTGCCGGGTCCGGCGGCGGAAACTCCTGCGGCACAACGAGCAGCCCGCGTTCGTCGCGATACCAGGGAAGGCCCTGCAGGCCGCCTACCCACTCCGCGAAACGACGCGCGTCCTCGATCAGGCGCGCCGGCCCGAACGGCTCCTGCGCGGCCTGCGTCAGTGCGATGACAATGATCGACGTGGCTCGCCCCGGCTCCATGTAGCGCACCCGTCCCGACCACGGCCTTCCAGCGAATGTCCGATCGGCCGGCCGGATCTCCACGGCGGCACTCGACTCCGAGCGGTGGTGCTCCGGCTGCAGCGCTTCCGACGGCTCGGCGATCAGGCATTCCTGCACCGGATTGCCAAGAATTGACCGCTCGCTGCGGCCGATGAACTCACAGGCGGATCGATTGACTTCGATGACGCGGCCGTTGCGGGCCACGATGACCGGCGTGGGGATCGCATGGATCGCCGCCTGCCAGCCGAACTTCGTCGGATTGCTGATCAGCGTCTGCGCGCCACGTCGCTCGGCATGACGGCTCAGCGGCTGCTGCCGTCCGAGCCACCAGATCGCGAGCAGCCAGAGAGGAAACGCAAGGGCGAAGCTCGTCAATGCTCCGCTGGTACGAGCGGCAACGATTGCCGATATCGCCACCCACGCCGCGACGTAGAACGTCCAGACGCGTGGCCAGCCGCCGAAGCTGAGCGCCGCCAGCAGCACTGCGCCGCACGCCGCGAAGGCGCCAGGACCGGCAACAAAGGCCACGGGCCGGGGGACGAGCGCAAGCAATGCCGCCCAGAGCACCACGTCGACGACCGCGCAGGCGAGATACTGCCGGGCGCATCGCAACTCCGTGCCGATCGGGCGGCGTGCATCGCCGTAGGTGATCGCCAGCAGGTAGCGAGCCGATGAGTTGACCGCGTAAATCGCCAACCAGCCCCAGACGAGCGGCGGGGCCCCGACCGCGGTCGCGCTGGCCGCGGCGACCAGGCCGATCAGCAGCAGCGCAGGAAGCATGCGACGCTCGACGGCGAACGCGGTACGCAGGTCGAACGGCGCGTCGGGCAGGCGCGCGGAGCCGGTACCTCGCCGTCCGGTGAATCCCCAAGTCGAGGTCTTCGTCTTGATTGCTGGCTCCAGGAGACGCGGCGTGCGCTGCAGCAAGGCCGCCGGGCACCGAGGAGGAAATGCTACCGGCCCCGGGGAAGCCGGGGCAATCGCCGGTAGTCGGGCGACGGCAGGTTAATCCGAACGGATTATGAACGCTCGCTAATGGCGCCGTCGACGCGCTGCTGGCGTGCCGACTCGATCAGGCCGGGCGAGACCTCACCGGCCAGCTGATAACGGTTCTTGCCCGCGGCTTTCGCCGCGTACATCGCGCCGTCGGCGGCGGCAAGCAACGTATCGAAGTCATGGCCGTCACTCGGGAAGAGTGCCACGCCGACGCTCGCATGCAGACGCAGCGACCGGCCGAGGTTCTCGACGTTCTCGCTGGCCGCCGCGATCAGTTTCTCGGCAACGACCATTGCGATCGACGGCTGCTCGATTTCCGGCAGCAGCACGACGAATTCGTCGCCGCCAGTGCGTGCCACCACGTCATAGTCCCGCAACACACCGGACAGGCGCAGCGCCACACGCTTCAGCATGTTGTCGCCGTACGAATGGCCGAAGAGATCGTTGATTTCCTTGAAGCCGTCGAGGTCCAGCACCAGCACCGCGGCAAGCCGGCGCTTCTGCAGCGCGACGGACAGCAGGCGCCGCGCGTGCTCGCTCAACTGGCGGCGGTTCGGCAGGCCGGTCAGGTCATCGTGGTTGGCCTGGTGCCAGGCCAGCTCCTCGCGGCGCTTCAGCGACGTGATGTCCGTGAGCACGAGAATGCTCGCCCCGCCATCGCCGACGCGGCGCGAAGTCAACTGGCACCAGACACTGCGGCCGTCATTGGCGCGCAACATGACTTCGTGGATCGCCGCTTCGCCACGTACCGCGGCGGCACGGGTTACCTGGTCGATGGTCTCCCAGTCGGTGCGCGTCGCGAGGATCTCCTCGACCGGCTGCCCCACGAGCGCCTCCCGAGTCAGTCCGAGCATGCGCGCCAGTGCGCGGTTCGGACCTTCGATGCGGCCATTGCGAACGAACACGATGCCCTCGCCGGCGGCGTCGAAGACCGCCTGCTGATTGCGCATTGCGAGGTTGAGTTCGCGTTCGCGCTGCTTCAACGCGGTGATGTCGGCACAGACGCCCGTCACCGATTCCACCTGCCCCGCCGAATTCATCATCGGCAATGCGCTGACGCTGACGTGCAGCGTCTCGCCACGCCGGTCGCGCAGCACGGCTTCCATCTCGAACACCGGGCGACCGTGCATCGCCGGCGAGAACCGCCGCAGGAACTCGCGGCGGGTGAATCCCGGCCCATTGAAGCCGGCCACATGGCGCCCGATGACATCGCGCGGCTCGACGCCGAACATGTGCCGGCAGGCGCGCTCCGACACGAAAGTGAGCTTGCCCTTGTCATCGCACACCCAGATCAGCGATGGAGACGCCTCAACCAGCGCACGGTAGCGGCGCTCGCTGTCGACCAGTTGCAGCTGCGCAATGCGATGCTCGGTGTTGTCGACGATCGACAGCACAAGTCGCGTAGGCTTGCCGTCGGTGCCCCGTACCGATTCGCCGCGCAGGATCACCCAGACGTAGGCGCCGTCGGCCCGGCTGAGTCGGCACTCCTCACGCAGCGGCGCCCCGGTTTCGACATGCAGGCGCCGTGCCTCGAGCACGCGCTTGCGATCGTCCGGGTGCAGCGCCTCCGACAGCCGGTATTCCTTCAGGAAAGTGTCGCGATCCTCATAGCCGAGGATGCCGAAGTAACGCGGCGAGAAGAACCGCTCGCCGGTGATCAGGTTGGTGTCCGCGATGCCGGCATCGATGGCATCGAGTGCGATGCGCAGCTGCTCCCGACTGCGGTTGAGTTCCGCGTTCGCCTGCTCCTGCGAGCGAGCGGCAAGGTCGGCCCGGTGGCGTAGCGAGAGGTTGTTCGACAGCGCACGCTTCAGCCACTGGGCGGTCAGTGCGGCTCCGACGAGTGTCATCGCCCAGGTGAGGATCGTCAGCTCGTGCTGCGGTAGTTCACGCGACAACAGCGCGACGAGCTGCGCAAAGCCGACCGGCACCGCAAACGCCACCCAGGGCAGTCCGGCCGGCGCGAACGGCAGCAGTACACCGAGCAGCACCAGCATCGTCAGGCCGAGCTGAAAGCCCAGGCCGAACTCGCTCGCAGACGGCAACACCACCAGCAGCATTGCCCAGATGACCCCTTCGGCGGCGGCCACCATCGCGTAACCATCGGCGCGCGGCGGTGTTCGGCGCGAATCCGAAGCCAGCGCCGTCATCGTGCGCTGGCAGTAGGCGACGCGCACCACCACGGCCAGTGCCAACGTGGTCCACCACGCCGCCGCGACGGGAACGCGACCTTCGCGCCACAGCAGCAATACGGCCAGCAGACCGAAGGCGAGGCTGGCGTACCACGTGTTCCGGCCGAGCCGGACGGCTACCTTGAAGAGTTCGGCGTTGACAGCAGCGCGGGCCACGGGTCGGCAGTCGATGCGGAAATTGAAGGCGCGATTGCGCGTGTGCCTGGATAATCGCCGTAAAGCCTCTGGTTCCGAGCTGCGATTTAGGCGGCCGATCCGGCGGTAATCCCCGGCATGACGACCTCAAGTCCCTCCGTCCCCACCCGCCCGGACGGCTACCGGGGCCGCTTTGCGCCGTCACCGACGGGCCCCCTGCACGCCGGTTCGCTCGTCGCAGCCCTGGCGAGCTGGCTCGATGCGCGGGCGCACGGCGGCGCCTGGCTGGTGCGCATCGAGGACCTCGATCCACCGCGGGAAGTGCCGGGCGCGGCCGGCGACATCCTCGAAACGCTGGCGGCTTTCAGCATGGAATCGGACGAGCCGGTCGAGTTCCAGAGCCGGCGGGGCGCGCTCTACGATGTCGCGTTCGGCCGGCTGATGCAGGACGGGCGGGTCTACGGTTGCGCGTGCTCACGCTCGGAGATCGAACTGGCGATTGCCGCGGCGGGAGTGGGTTCAGCGGTCTACCCCGGCACCTGTCGCGCCGGGCTGAACGGCCGCGCGGTCCGCGCCTGGCGCTTCCGTGTTCCCGCTGATGCCGTCGGCTTCGACGATCGCATCGCCGGCCGCTTCGAGCAGCGCCTCGATGAGGACGTCGGCGACTTCGTCGTGCGGCGCGCCGACGGCCTGTGGGCCTATCAGCTGGCGGTCGTGGTCGACGACGCAGCGCAGCGCATCAGCGACGTCGTGCGCGGCGCCGACCTGCTCGACAACACGCCGCGGCAGATCGCGCTGCAGCGCGCGCTCGGCATCGCCACACCGCTCTACATGCACGTCGGCGTCGTCGTTAACGAGTGCGGTGAAAAGCTGTCCAAGCAGACCGGTGCGCAGGCTCTGGATCGCAACAATGCCTTGACGGAACTCGAGCGCGCGGCGCAGCACCTCGGTCTGCCGCGCATGGGCGCGGGCTCGGCTGTCGCGTTCCTGCGCAGCGCGACGCCCGCGTGGGCGGAACGGTGGCTTGCCCACCCGCCCGTCGCGTATTTCTAACGCACTGCGGCGACGACCTCGGCAACTGCAGCGGTCAGCTGCTTGGCGTACGGGATGTGCAGGAATTCATTCGGCCCGTGCGCGTTCGAGTGCGGACCCAGCACGCCGGTGATCATGAACTGCGCCTGCGGAAAGCGCTCGCCGAGCATGTTCATGAAGGGAATCGTGCCGCCCTCGCCGACCCATGCAGCGTCCTTGCCATAGACGCGGCGCGAAGCATCATTCAGCGCCTGCTTCAGCCACGGCGCAGTTTCCGGCGCGTTCCACCCGCTCGCGCCCCAGTCCGCGTCGAAGCTGACTTTGGCGTTATAGGGCGGATGTTCCGTCAGCGCGCGTCGCAGCGCCGACGTGGCCTTCGCGCCGTCCACGGTCGGCGGAATCCGCACGCTGAGCTTCAACGTCGTCTTCGGCCGCAGCACATTGCCGGCCGAGTCGATCGACGGGAAGCCCGCGGCACCGGTCACCGACAGTGCCGGACGCCACGTGCGATTCAGGATGCCCTCCACCGGATCGGTGGTCAGCGGCATCGCATGCGCGTGGCCATCCGGGCCGTGATTGCAACTCACCCAGGGAAACTCTTTCCAGACAGAGTCGCCGAGAATCGCACCGGCCTCTTGCGCCTGCTGCAGTCGCTCGTGCGGGATCTCTGCGTCCAACTCGGGCACAAGTACGCGGCCCGTCGCCGGATCGTCGAGCCGATTGAGCAGTTGGCGGGCGATGCGAAACGACGACGGAACGATGCCGCTGGCGTGGCCCGAATGCACGCCCTCCGACAGGATCTCGACGGTCAAGGTGCCACCGACGAGGCCGCGCAACGACGTCGTGACCCAGAGCTGCTCGTAGTTGCGGCAACCAGAGTCGAGTCCGACGACCAGTTGCACGTCGCCGAAGCGCGGTGTCAGCAGTTCGAGATAGGCGGGCAGGTCCGGGCTGCCGCTTTCCTCGCAGGTTTCGATGATGCCGACGCAACGCAGCCGCGGCGTGCCCTGTGCGTCGATCGCAGCGATCGTCGTCAGCGCCGCGTAGATCGCGTAACCATCGTCAGCGCTGCCGCGGCCATAGAGCTTGCCGTCCTCGACAACCGGCTTCCACGGCCCGAGATCATCACGCCAGCCGACCATTTCCGGCTGCTTGTCCAGGTGCCCGTAGAACAGCACCGTGCGGTCGTTGCCGAGCCCGTGCGTCGCCGGCACATCGAACAGCAGGCAGGGTGTCCTGCCGTCGATCGCCACCACTTCGATCGTCAGACCCTGAATTGCCTGCGCGCGGCACCAGGCCTCCGCGTCCTTGACGACGGCAGAGAGGTAGCCGTGCGTGGCCCAGCTCGCATCAAAGGCGGGCGACTTCGCCGGCACCTTCACGTAGTCAATGAGGCGCGGAACCAGGTCCTGGTCCCATTTGTGTGCAACGAAGCGATGCAGGTCAGCGAGGTTCATCGGAGCGCCCGCCAAAGGAGAAAACGCGAGTGTATCGGTGCCAGAAAGGGAAACGGCCGCCGCGGCGGCCGTTCGCGTACCGCTTGGCTGAGCTACTTCGCGGCGTTGGCAGGTGCCTTGACGGGGGCGGCCTTAGCGGCCGGGGCCGGGGCCGGTGGCGTCGCGGGCGCGACCGCGGACGACTTGACCTCGACGTTCAGGTTCACTTCCGGCCAGACACGGCCGTGACAGGCAGGGTTGGAGCAGAAGTTGCCACCCTCGCGCCCGAACTCCAGCTTGCCGTGGCACATCGTGCACGACTCGTCCAGGTTCAGGCGATGCTCACGCATCCAGTTGGGTGCATTGTGGCTTTCCGGCGGCGACACGCCGGCGACTACCAGCGAAGGCACGCTGCCCTTGCCGCTTTCGAGCTTGGCCTGCGGCAGGTTGTGGCAGAGCGTGCACTGCAGTCGGATCGCCTCACCCTTCTCGTTGAAGTGCTTGCCGTTATGGCAGCGGAAACAGCCCGCCGAATCGGCATGCTGGGAGTGATCCGGGAAGCTCTTCCACGAGAACCCCTTTTCATCGAACGTGGCGTTCACGAGGATCGCCTTCATTTCCTTCTGGAATTGCAGGTCCTTGTCCTTGAGGTCGGCCGCCACCGGATTCTTCGCCGCGTGCTCCGCAAGCAGCTTGTCGATCGCGGCAACGCGCTCCGCCTGCGGGCCGGAGATCTTTTCGGCCGCACCGACCAGGGCCACGGCGCGGGCCTTCACGCCCGGAAGGTCACGGCTGATCCTGCCCTCCGCAATCGCCTGGTCGACCTTGTAGGCCGGATTGGAGAACGGGTGGCCCACGGAGTTATGGCAGTTGTAGCACTCCATCGTCTGCGCCGGGAGCTTGTCGAGGTCGGCCTTCGATATCTTGGATTCGGCATCGACGTACGTCACCTTTGTGCCGTCGGGCTTCGTGACCTGCACCCACGGGATGGAGCGTCCCTGCACGTCCGGGCTCTTGAACTGGACATTGTTGGCGATGTGCCAGTGGATGCCGGTCACCTTCCACGGAACGTCGCGCTCGACGTCAGAGGACGTGTGCAGCGTCAGCCGGTACTCGACTTCGCTGCTCTTCGGATCAGTGCCAAAGCGCTTGTTCACCGCGATGCTGTCGTGGTGCTCAGCCTGCGGCCAGTGGCAACTCTCGCAGGCCTCGCGCGCCGGCCGCAGTCCTGAAGCGTGTGTCGGCCGCTCGTAGCCGGCGACCATTCCCCACAACTCCTTGAAGTGCGTGGGCTTCATCGCAATCAGCTTCAGCGTCGAATTGCGTCCCATGTGGCATTCGACGCAGTGCACGCGGGCGTGTGCGCCGGTGTTGTGTGCCGCGATTTCTTCCGGATGCACAGAGTGGCACATCACCGCGCAGAACTCATCGCTGTTGGTGTACTCCCAGCCTGCGATGCCGGCCGCACCTACGAGCGCCAGGCCAATGCCAACAGCGACCAGCGTGCCGATGGCGCCCACCATGGACTTGCGACCGAATCGAAGCTTCATGTGCGGTACCTCTCCCTCGTTATGCAAAGGGCTCCGTCCCTGCGGACGGAGCCCGTAACTCTTGTTATGTCCGAATGCTACTTCAGACCAACGCGCTGTAGATGATCATCAGGATCGTGATGATGCCGAGGACCAGCCCAAGCGTGCCGAGCAGGCGACTGAACAGCACCGCCTGCGGCGTCGGCGTCGGCGCCTCGATCGCCTTCAGCCCGCGCTGACGTACCAGGCGTTCGTATTCCAGCGGGCGCTCATCGATCAGCTCATGCTCCGGCAGTCGCCCGGTGAAAATCACGAGATCCATCGGGAATTTTTCCGGTCGCAAGTGGCCGTTGAAGAAATGGATCGTGAAGATGAAGCCGACCGCCAGCAGCGCTTCCTCGCCGTGCACGATCATGGCGACGTTGAAAACCCATCCCGGAAGCAACTGCGTGAAGAAGTTCGGGAACCAGAGCATGAATCCCGAGCCGCCGATGATGAACATCCCCCAGAACACCGCCCAATAGTCGAACTTCTCCCAGTAGGTGTAGCGGTCGAACTGCGGCCGCGGGCCCTTGCCGAAGAACCACTTGAACATGCCGACGATGTCCTGGCCGTCCTTCAGGTTCGGCACCAGAGAGTTTGGCCCCCAGAAGTAGGCAAGCCAGTCTTCTGCGAGAAAGGCACGGATGAACACGCGCAGCACGTGGCCCACAAAAACGACGGTCATGATCGCCGCGCAGATGCGGTGGATCAGCGCCGCGCCGCGGAATCCGCCGAGCAGGCCCACCAGCGTGGTGGCCCAGTCATGGTCGGCAAACAGCAGCGGCACGCCGGTGATCGCGCAGCCGATGAAGGTGAGCATCAGGAACGCGTGCATCACGCGCTCGATCGGCCCGAAGCGCCGGTAGTAGCGTCCCGGGACCGCTTCCAGTGCTCGGGCGGAGGTCATCGTAGTGGCAGACATGGTTCCGTCCTGGTCAGTGGCCGTTGTGTCCGCCGCGCCCCTGGCGGACTTCCTTCAGCGAGCGGATCAGCCACAGCAATGTGTGGAGTCCGAAGAAGCCGAACACGCCCGCGAGCAGCAGCTGCATGAACAGGCGCGTGAAATAGAGAATGGGATCGCCCTCCCGGTCATGCGGATTGCCGTGCGGCTTGTAGGCCGCGAAGTTGGCGTTGGCGCCCGGGTGGCAGCTTCTGCAGGTCGTGACCCGGTTCTCGGGCGACACCATTGATTTCGGGTTCGATGCCGGCAGCACCTCGTGGGCCCCGTGGCAACTGTTGCAGGTGGCGACGCGCGTGAACCCCAGCTGAGTCACCTGGCCGTGATAGGTGTCGCGGTAGGTCTTGATGAAATCCTGGTGACAGTTGCCGCACTCCTTGATGACTTCAACCTGCCACTTGGTGGTGCCGTGCTGCTGGATGCTGTGCGCGCTGTGGCAATCGATGCAGGTCGGCGCCGCCGAGTTGCCCGCCTGCCGCAACTGACCGTGCTGGCTGCCGCTGAAACGGCTGTAGACCTGCTGGTGGCAGCTGCCGCACATCAGCGCGATGTGCTCGCGATTCACACGGCTCGCCGGGTCTTTCTTGCTGAGGATCTTGTGTGCGCCATGGCAACCGGTGCAGGTCGGCGCCTTTGCCGCTGCGGCACCCTTGCCGTTGGTGTTCTGGCCGTGAATGCTGTCGTGGTACTGGCTGACGATGTTGCCGCCGGGCAGCTTGGCCTTCTGGATCACGGCTTCGTTGCCGTGGCAGGAGGCGCAGGTGCTCTCGACCTTTGCGACATTCGTGCGCGACGTCGGCTCGCTCGACTTCTGGATGTCGTGGTTGCCGTGGCAGTCGCTGCAGGTCGCCGCGACCATGTTGCCGCCGGCTCGTGCCTTGGCATGCGCGGTCGACAGGTACTCCTTGACGGGACCCTCGTGGCAACCGGCGCAGTTGGCCGGCTTGAGCTTCGGCTCGTGAGGCAGTTTCTCAGCCGAGACATCACTGTGGCAGTCGGTGCACTTGAAGTTCATCTGTCCGTGCACCGAGGTCGCAAACTTGTTCGCATCCACGGCGATCGAATTGCCGGCCGCATTTGTGGCGCCGGCATCGCCGTGGCACATCAGGCATGACTCGTTCGGGCCGGGGGCTTCATCCTTGGCACCGGCCGTCGGTGCCCAGAGAACGGCGGCGACCAGTACGGCCACCACCCAGGATTGACGCAGACCACTGAGGGCTCGCATGACATGACTCCGCGCATCGGGGTGCGCTGCAAGAAGCGCTGGCAGTGTTGCACCGCGCATGCGGCCCACGGTTGACCGGTGTCAAGCCGTGCCAGCACCTGCGTCGCCACGGGCGCCCGACCACGACTGCGTCAAGGTGACATCCACTGCAGCACGGGACCGGACCGCTCTGTCGGAGCGGTTGCGCGGGTCAGTCACTGCAGGGCCACCCCCTGGGCTGGTGTCTCAGCCCGATTTCACCGTTCCGCAACGAACGAGCGGCGGTACGCGCTAAAGTGACTGCAAGTACCTTCAACCTGCACATCACACTACCCAGGGGATTCTTCATGCGAAACCTGCCGCTCCAGACTGCCGCATTGCTTGTCGCCGGCACCTTGGCCGCCGTTGGCGCGCAAGCGCAATCCGGCACCTACGCCGTCAGGCAACTGACTCCGGAGACCGCCGTCAAGGCGGTGCGGGCGGCACTCGAGGATTGCCGCAAGCGCGGCTACCAGGTTGCGGTAGCCGTAGTCGACCGCGCGGGAGTCGCGCAGGCGCTGATGCGCGACCGGTTCGCCGGCCCGCATACGGTGAGTACCGCCATCAACAAGGGCTGGACCGCGATCAGTTTCCGCACCGACACGCTCGAATTTTCCAAGGCAACCGAGGGCACCAGTGGCAGCGCCGGCATCCGCATGATGCCCAACGTGGTTGCCGTCGGTGGCGGCGTGAACATCGCTTCGGGTGGAACGACCGTTGGCGCGATCGGTGTATCGGGTGCGCCGACCAGCGAGGCCGACGACGCCTGTGCCAAGGCCGGCATTGCCGCGATCCGCGACGAGCTCGACTTCTAGCCTGCGCTAAGCCCGCCGGCCCGCGTAGCATCGCGGCCGGATGAGGCGACAACTCACGGCTGCAACGGCAGCGCTGCTGCTGGCCCCGCCCCTGTTCTGGGCGGGCAACGCCGTGGTCGCGCGCGCCCTGGTCGGTGAGTTCCCGCCGCTCGCCCTGTCATTTGCACGCTGGGCACTCGCGCTGCTGTTGATCCTCCCCTTCGCCATTGGCGGACTGCGCGAAGCCTGGCCGCGTCTGCGCGGGCAGTGGCCGCTGCTGATGGGCATCAGCGCCCTCGGCGTCGGCTGCTACAACTCACTGCAGTATCTGGCGTTGCAGACATCAACCGCGGTGAACGCGACGCTGATCGGGGCCTCAGGTCCGATCATGACGCTGCTGGTGGGAGCTGCGTTCTTCGGTTCTCCGGTGCGCCGGCTGCAGTGGATCGGCGCCGCGCTGTCGATGGTCGGAGTTCTGATCGTCATCGCGCGCGGCGACCTGATGAAGCTGGCGACGCTGCAGCTCGATCGCGGCGACATCATCATGCTGGTCGCGACACTGACCTGGAGCGTGTACACGTGGCTGCTGCGGACACGGCGACCGAACCTGCCCGCCACACCGTTCCTGACGCTGCAAATGGCCCTCGGTGCGCTGATGATCCTGCCGTTCGCCGTACTCGAGTTTCTTTGGACCGGGGAGGCGGTGGCTCCGACGACCAGCAACCTTGGCGCGCTGATCTATGTCGCCTTGCTGCCCTCACTTGTCGCCTATTTCTGCTGGGACCGGGGAGTGGCCCGTGCAGGAGCGGTGCTGCCGATGTACTTCGTGAATCTGACACCGGTGTTTGCCGGCCTGCTGTCCTACTTCTTTCTGGGCGAGGCGATCGGGCTGCATCACCTGATCGGGGGTCTGCTGATCATCGCGGGGATCCATCTCGCAAGCCGACCCGAGCTGCGTCCATAGCGAACCAGCACGCCGCAGCCGCTCGTTACAATCCCCGTCCCGTTCCCGGTACCGTCGCGACCCGGTCCATCCTCCCAGAACCCGATGCGTAACGACACGGTCGTCACCGTCCGCCGCAGCGACTACCGTGCGCCGGCTTTTGTCATCGAGCGCGTCGAGCTGGATTTCGACCTCGACGCCACGCAGACGACAGTGACGAGCCGCTTCACGGTGCGACCGGACCCCGGCGCGCCGGCCGACGCGTCGATCTGGCTCGATGGCGAGGACCTGGAGTTCGTCGAACTGACGATCGACGGACGGGCTCCCGCGGCGCAGGACATCGAAATGGGCGAGGGCGGCATTGCGCTGCGCATGCCGCGCGCGCCGTTCACGGTGCGGGTCGTCAACCACATCCGGCCCGCGGCGAACACCGAGCTGATGGGGCTTTACGTCTCCAACGGCCGGTTGTTCACGCAATGCGAGGCCGAGGGCTTCCGCCGCATCACCTACTTCCCCGACCGGCCGGACGTGATGACGCGATACCGCGTGACGCTGCTTGCCGATCGCGAGCAGTTTCCGGTGCTGCTTGCCAACGGCAACCTCGTCGGACAGGCGGAGCTGCCTGACGGACGCCACGCAGCGACCTGGGACGATCCGTACGCAAAGCCCAGCTACCTGTTTGCCCTCGTCGCCGGCCGTTTTGTCGTGCACGAAGAGACCTGGCGCCGCGCCAGCGGTGGCGAAGCGCTGCTGCAGGTCTGGGTGGAGCCCGGCAATCTCGACAAGACGGCGCACGCGATGGAGAGCCTGAAGAAGGCCATCGCCTGGGACGAGCGTCGCTACGGGCTGGAACTGGATCTCGATCGCTTCATGATCGTCGCCTCCGACGACTTCAACGGCGGGGCGATGGAGAACAAGGGCCTCAACATCTTCAACGCCAAGTACGTGCTTGCAAGCCCAGCCGTCGCCACCGACGTCGACTACGCGAGCATCGAATCGGTCGTCGGTCACGAGTACTTCCACAACTGGACCGGCAATCGTGTCACCTGCCGCGACTGGTTCCAGTTGTCGCTGAAGGAAGGACTCACGGTGTTCCGTGACCAGGAATTCTCGGCCGATATGCTGGGGGACGAATCAAGCCGGGACGTAAAGCGCATCGACGATGTGCGGAACTTGCGCGCCGCGCAGTTTCCCGAGGATGCCGGGCCGATGGCCCATCCCGTTCGCCCCGAGGCGTATCAGGAGATCGGCAACTTCTATACGGCCACGGTGTACGAGAAGGGTGCCGAGGTCGTGCGCATGCTTCAGACACTGGTCGGCGTCGACGGTTTTCGCCGCGGCATGGACCTGTACTTCAGGCGACATGACGGCCAGGCAGTGACCTGCGACGACTTCGTTGCCGCCATCGGCGACGCCAATGCCCGCGACCTCACGCAGTTCCGGCGCTGGTATGCACAGGCCGGAACACCGCGGGTCGGCGCCACCGGCGTCTACGACACGATCAAGCGCACCTATGAACTGACGCTCTCGCAGTCGACGCTGCCGACGCCGGGCCAGGCCACCAAGGAGCCGTTCCATATCCCGGTTGCCGTCGGCCTCGTCACCGGCGGAGGTCGCGACCTGCCGCTGCAGCTCGAAAGCGAAACACGTCCCGGGCCCACGACGCGGGTGCTCGAACTGACACAGCCGATGCAGCGGTTTCGGTTCATCAATGTGCCAGAGCGGCCGATCCCCTCGCTGCTGCGCAACTTTTCTGCGCCGGTCATCGTCGACTTCCGCTACAGCGATGACGATCTTGCGTTTCTTTCATCGCACGACAGCAACAGCTTCAACCGGTGGGAAGCGGGACAGCGCCTCGCCACCGCGCAACTACTGCGCCTGACCGATGCCGTCGAGGCGGGGCGGCCGCTTCAACTGGCTGGCGAGTTCGCCGACGCGATACGCGCCCTGCTGCTGGATGACTCGCTGTCACCGGCCTTCAAAGAGCAGGTGTTGACGCTGCCCGAGGAGGGCTTCATCGGCGAACAACGTGCGGTCGTCGATCCCCAGGCGATAAGGGCCGCGCGCCGCATGGTGTGCGGTGAGCTAGGCCGACGCCTGGCCGCCGAGTGGCAGCGCGCCTATGACGCGCATGCGACGCCGGGCGAGTATTCGCCGGCGCCGGGTCCCGCCGGACGACGCGCGCTGCGCAACCTCGCTCTCACTTACCTCGTCGAGGGCCGCGTCGAGGGTGCGATCGAGTTGGCCCGGCGGCAATTGGTGCAGGCCGCCAACATGACCGAGCGGCAGGCCGCGCTCGCCGCCCTCATCAACAGCACTGCGACGGACAAGACCGACATCCTGGCCCAGCTGGCGCAGGAGTGGCAGCACGAACCCTTGCTGATGTACAAGTGGTACCAGTTGCAGGCCACTGCGATGTCGCTGCCCGGAGAGCCGCCGATCGTCGAGCGCGTGCGCCGCCTGCTGGTTCACCCGGGTTTCTCGCTTGCGAACCCGAACAACGTCTTCGCGCTGCTTCGTTCGTTCTGCATGTCGAACGAGGCCGAGTTCCATCGCCGCGACGGCGCCGGCTATGAGCTGTGGGCCGAACAGGTCATCGCGCTCGACCGCATCAACCCGACCGTCGCGGCACGCATTGCGCGCGCGCTCGACCGCTGGCGCAAGTACACGCCGGTCCTGCAGGCGGGGATGCGGGGGGCGCTGGATCGCGTCGCCTCCGCGGGGCCGCTGTCGCGTGATGTGCACGAGATCATCACCAAGTCGCTGGAGAACTGATGGCGAACCTGTCGTTGACCCACTACCTGATCCACTGCGAGCGGGAGCACGGGCTCGACTGGAACTTCCGCTGCTCCGAGAACGTCGTACGTGCCGGGTTACAGCGCGAACTCGGGCAGCTTCTTGGTCGCTAACGAGTTCTTCAAGGTCACGTAGACAGGCAAGCCGGCTGCGTACCGAGGATAGTCCTCGCCCTGGATCAGCGGCAGCAGGTAGCGCTTGCACTTTTCGGTGATGCCGTAGCCGTCCTCGGTGATGAAATCCCGTGGCAGGAACTTCTCGACATTGGCGACGTCCCTCAGGTCGGCGACACCGATCCTGTACTTGTAGGGCGCATCGGAGATCCGTTCCACCGTCGGCATCACCGAGTTGTGACCCTTGAGCGCCAGCTCAACCGCCTTCTTGCCGATCTCGTACGCCTGCCTGACATCGGTCCGCGATGCGATGTGACGGGCGGCGCGCTGCAGGTAATCGGCCACGGCCCAGTGAAACTTGTAACCGTGGGCTTCCTTGATCATGCGGGCGACCACCGGCGCAGCGCCGCCCAGTTGAGCGTGACCGAAAGCGTCGCGTGTTCCCTGCTCGGCGATGAACTTGCCGTCGGGGTAATGGCACCCTTCGGACACCACGACCGTGCAGTAGCCGAAGTCTTCGACCTTCCGCTTTACGGCGGCCAGGAATCGATCCGGATCGAACTCGATTTCCGGAAACAGGATGATCACGGGGATCCCCTGCTCGGCCACCAGCCCGGCCGCGGAAGCGATCCATCCGGCGTGGCGGCCCATGACTTCCAGTACGAATGCCCGGGTCGAGGTCTTGGCCATCGAGCGCACGTCGTAGCTCGCCTCAAGGGTGGATACGGCGACGTACTTGGCGACAGAACCGAACCCGGGGCAGCAGTCGGTGATCGGCAGGTCGTTGTCGACCGTCTTGGGGACGTGGATGGCCTGCAGCGGGTAACCCAATTTCTCGGACAACTGGCTCACCTTGTAGCAGGTGTCGGCTGAGTCACCGCCTCCGTTGTAGAAGAAGTAGGCGATGTCGTGGGACTTGAACACTTCGATCAGACGCTCGTACTCGCGCTTGTTCGCTTCCAGCGATTTCAGCTTGAAGCGGCAGGATCCGAAGGCCCCGGACGGGGTCGAACGCAGGGCGGCAATGGCCGCGGCCGATTCCTTGCTGGTGTCAATCAGTTCTTCGGTCAGAGCTCCGATGATGCCGTTGCGCCCCGCGTACACCTTGCCGATCACGTCGCGATGCTTGCGTGCGGTTTCGATGACGCCGCAGGCCGAAGCGTTGATGACGGCAGTCACACCTCCTGACTGGGCGTAGAGCGCGTTTCTCTTCTTGGCCATGTCCGATTCCTTGAACGAGATGAGGGCGGCGGCGACTGGTTTGTTCCGGGCGCGTCAAATTCTTCCACATTCCGGCCCCTGCTCACCTCAGCGGCGCGGCGCATGACGCAAATGTGAGCAAGCCGGCGCAGCGCAGTCGGCTCGTCACGGTAAGCGCCGTCACGTTCCTCCGGTTTGCGCTCACGGTGTGGGCATAGGCGTTGCCGAGCAGGACGAGAACGCGTTCCTGCAGCCGGGTTCCGCCCAGGTCTGTGCCGGCTACACGGTATACGGTCCGCAGACGCTGCTCGTGCTGTCGGTAGGCCACGGCGTTCAGGTGTTCACGCTGGCACGCGACACCGGATCGTTCCTGGCTGACCCAGGAAGACGTGCGCATCCCGGAAGACACGAAGGAGTTCGCGATCAATATGTCGAACACGCGCCACTGGAAGGCGCTGGTAAAGCGCTACATCGACGAGCTGCTGGCCGGCAAGTCGGGACCGCGCGGCAAGGACTACAACATGCGCTGGGTTGCGTCGATGGTGGCGGACGTGCATCGCATCATGTCGCGCGGCGGGCTCTTCATGTATCCGCGCGATGCACGAGAGCCCGACAAGCCGGGCAAGCTGCGCCTGATGTATGAAGGCAATCCGATGGCCTTCCTTGTCGAGCAGGCCGGCGGCGCCGCCACCAACGGCCACCAGCGCATCCTCGAGATGCAGCCGGAGAAGCTGCATGAGCGCGTTGCGGTGTTCCTGGGCTCGAAGAACGAGGTCGAGCGCGTGACCGGGTACCACCGGGCACCCTCTTGAGTTCGAGGCCGACGTCTTTCCGGTTTCGGCAACCGGTCAGTCGATCGCCGCGATCTTGCTAGGGAGTACGTTGCAGGAAGCGCGGAATCGGCAGGGCGTCAAGCAACCGGCTCATGTGAGAGGTCACCGGCGCCCCACGCGCCGGGGCCGAAGCACCGGCAGCGCCAGCACGGACCGGGAGTGACGGCTTCGAATCCGGCCGTACCGGCTCGCCCTTTCGTACGTGCGCGATAGCCAGCGTGTCGTGACTCCGCATGACTGCGGGGGGTACGCCGTCCCTGGCCAGGCCCGCTACGGCAGGGGCCGGCTCCATGATCGGACGCAGCCACTTCACGATGGGTTTCCACTGCGCCAGGTCGTCCTCGACATCGGCCGCGGGCAGGTCGAACACCGTCAGTCCCTTCTCTATGCAGCGCACATAGGCGTTCGACTCGCGCAGCACGGCGATCAGGGAGACACGCTGGTCGGTCGCCCACGCCTGGACGACCCCGGCCGCTTCGGTGCGGGCATCCAGCCGCATGCCAATCGCCGCCAGCTTGCAGCGTCCGGAGGCGACGCGCGGCATCGTCCGTAGCTCCGCCAGGCATTCGGCGGCGGATTCACGGTCGAAGAGCGAGTTGCACACGGGCATCAGGATCGCGTCCGCATACATGACGACGCGTGCCAGGTCGAGGCCCGTCAGGCCACCGGGAGTGTCCAGTACGACGTGGTCTGCACCGGTCGGCGGACGGGCGAAGAACTTCGGATCGACTGGCCAGACCTTGATTTCCGGTCGGTCGGCGGCCGGCACGGCATTGCGCTGCCGCAACCAGGTGCGCGTCGATTGCTGGCGATCGACGTCGCCCAGCAGCACGTTTGCCCCGCTATTGGCGAAATGGGCCGCGAGGTGAGTGGCCAGGGTGCTCTTGCCACTCCCCCCTTTCCGATTGACGACAGCGATGACCGGCATGCCAGGCACTTTCGGGCGGAACGTGGGCCCGGGACGTGGCCGGACCCTGACGCGCCATGGGCGCCCTCGAATCGAGAGCGTGCGGCCATTGCAGCACACGGCAACTACCGGTACAGCCTCGAGAAACAGGTGAATTCGACCTCAACTACGTTGCGGAGGCGTCTGCGGGCGACCGCCGATCGGGTCGCGCCGAAGCCGGAACTATTGCGGCAGCAGCACGGTCGAGCCGACCGTCTTGCGCGCCTCCAGGTCGCGATGCGCCTGCGCAGCGTCGGCCAGCGCATAGCGCTGCTCGATGTCCACCTTGATCTTCCCGGCGATCATCAGGTCGAACATTTCCTCGGAGGACGCCTCGAGCCGCGCGCGCGGCACGATGTGCGTGGCCAGTGTCGGGCGCGTAAGGAACAGCGACCCCTTCTGCGCCAGGATGCCGATCGCCACGCCGGTCACGGCGCCCGAGGCGTTGCCGAAGCTCACCATCAGGCCGCGCGGTTCGATGCAGTCGAGCGAGCCTTCCCAGGTGGTCTTGCCGACGCCGTCGTAGACGACCGGAAGCTTCTTGCCGCCAGTGATGGCCAGCACGCGCTCGACGAAATTCTGTTTCGAATAGTCGATCGTCTGCCAGGCCCCGGCCTTCTTGGCCAGCGCTGCCTTTTCCGGCGAACTGACCGTGCCGATCAGCTTCACGCCAAGCGCACGCGCCCACTGGCAGGCAATCAGCCCGACGCCCCCGGCCGCGGCGTGGAAGAGAATGGTCTCGTGGCCCTGCAGCCGGTAGGTCTGGCGAAACAGGTACTGCACCGTGAGACCCTTAAGCATGACGGCAGCACCCTGCTCGAAGGAAATCTTCGCTGGCAGCTTGACGACGGTAGCCACCGGCATCGTGCGCAGTTCGGAATAGGCGCCGAGCGGACCCTGCGGATACGCAACGCGGTCGCCGGCCTTGAGCGTCCTGACATTGGAGCCGACTGCCTCGACCACCCCCGCGCCTTCGAAGCCCAGGCCGTGCGGCAGCGCGCTGCTGTACAGCCCGGTGCGGTAATACACGTCGATGTAGTTCAGTCCGATCGCATGCTGGCGGATGCGCACTTCATCGGGGCCCGGGTCGGCAACATCGACCTCGGTGTACTCGATAACTTCTGCGCCGCCGTGGGCGCGGACGACAATGGCCTTCGCTTTCATGAGTTCTCCTTGCTGACGCTCCGCGCGGTCGCGGAGGCGGTCGATGAACGGGATAACACGTAGACACCGGAAAGGACGAGCGTCGTGCCGGCGAGTTGCCAGCCGCTGATGCGCTCGTCCAGGAAAAGGTACGCGAGGGCAATCGTAGCGACCGGGCCGACCATGGCGGCGAGCGAGGTGCGCCCCGCACCGATGCGCTCCACCGCGAGCATCGTGGCGAACACCGGCAGCACCGTGCAGAGCAAGCCGTTGACCAGTGACAGCCAGTACACCGGCGCCGGCTGCTGCAGCGACGACAGCGGATTGACGATCAGGAACTGCACGAAGACCGCGACGGTCGACACGCACATCGCGTAGGACGTCAGCCGAATCGCGCCGACGCGTCTGACCAGTTCGCCGGACATCACGAGATAGGCCGCATAGCACACGGCACTGCAAAAGACGAGCGCGGCGCCCAGCGGCACGCCCTCGCCCTCCAGGCGCACATCATGCAGGAACACGAGCAGGATGCCGCCGTAAGCCAGCGCCAGGGCGGCGACTTCGCGCCGGCTGAATCGCTTGCCGAGGAGGAGCGCGGACATCAGCAGGACGATGGTCGGATTGAGGTAAAGAATCAGCCGTTCGAGCGCGGCCGTGATGTACTGCAACCCGAGGAAGTCGAGGTAGCTCGCGGCATAGTAGCCGAGCAGTCCGATGACGATGAGGCGGGCGTGGTCGGCCCGCGCCAACGGTGAGGAACCCCGGCTGCTCCACGCCAGGGCCAGCGCGAAAAACGGCACCGAAAACAGCATGCGCAGTGCGATCAGCGTGGCGGCATCCACCCCGTGCCGGTACGCCAGTTTGACGACGATCGCCTTCGCCGAGAACAGCACGCTGCCGGCAATGGCGAGCGCCAGACCGGTCAGGAACAGACGGCGCGTGGGTGTCGACACGCAACGATTCTACGGACGCGATCTGCATCATCGGCTCGAGCGCCACGCGGCCCACGCCAGGCACACCCACCCGGCCAGGAAGGCGACGCCGCCGAAGGGCGTGATCGAACCCAGCGAGCGTTCGCCGGTCAGCGCGAGCAGGTACAGGCTGCCGCTGAAGAGAACGATGCCGGCGATGAAGAGCGCGCCGGCGTAAAGCGCCGCCCGGCCCGGCCAGCGCGTCATGGCCCAGGCCACGGCCAGCAGCGCCAGCGCATGTACCAGTTGATAGCGCACGCCGACCTCGAATACCGCCAGCATGTCGGGCGTGAGGCGCGACTTCAGCGCATGCGCACCGAATGCGCCGGCTGCGACGCCGATCATCGCCAGCATCG
>Ga0316604_10001005_pt1 | contig 27905 bp, 26 predicted proteins | sample OWC_soil_day20_C_FD_207650 | JGI IMG/M metagenome (GOLD analysis project Ga0316604, IMG submission 207650) | Wetland soil microbial communities from Old Woman Creek delta, Ohio, United States - OWC_soil_day20_CT | ecosystem: Environmental > Terrestrial > Soil > Wetlands | place: USA: Ohio... | reverse complement strand
CTACAAAGATTAAGGTAGCCGAGTTTTGGAAGGTAATCGGTTGCCCGTTGGCAAGAGCTCTTCGCAATAAGCTAAAGAAAGGGGAACGACCTTCTAAGAAATTCCTATGCGTGTTTAGTGAAGAATTGCTCGAGAATAAAGGAGGAAATTCATCGTGCGGTACCGAACAGTGCCTTTGCCCCAAAGCAAAGAATGGTCCGGGCGATCCTGATTTGGTGAACCATGAATGGTGCAGCCTGAAAGCCCGTATCAATGGAACATTGGCACACAGCACAGCCATCTTTGGCTTTACCATCGCCGGATTGTTGATGCAAGATTTATATAACGAGAAATGAGGGTGTGTCAGTTTTGACACACCCTTTATTAACAGCAACTATACAACCGATAAAAACTCTTCTCCTATTTTATGTAGCCCATCTACAATACGTTTACGTTGCTCCGGACGTGGTTTTTTAAGTCCATTGGCGTAATGGCTAAGCTGCCTTTCGTTAATGCCCGAAGCTCGTGCAATGGCCGCAATAGACGTAAACTTCTCACAACTGCGAAGTAGCGCAGACGTTTCCAATATAAATTCAATTTCATAGTCTCCTTTTTGCAACCATTCAGGAACACCATCGCCATCCTGAAGCATTCCCTCGATATGAAATTGTAGTGCTTCTTTAAAAGCTGCCTTTGCACCTTCAAATGTTTTATCAGTAACAACAATGCAGCCTTCAATCTGTTTTCCGTTGCCAACACAATAATTGCGTCCGCTCCAACTAATAAACGCTTCAACTTTTCCCATACTGCTTTTTATTTAATGCCGAGTGATTATTTCCACCCTGCCTGTTTCCAGATACTATTCAATAACTCTTGACTTAGCGTTTCGCTTGGCTTTCCTCTTAAGGTAACCTTTCCGCTTAGTGTAGGATGCTTAAATTGCCTGTGATCTCCTTTTGTATAACTTAAAATCCAACCGTTTTCCTCAAGCAATTTAAGAACCTCCTTAACCTTATACTTTTTCATTTTTACGCTATTATCAGACATCACAAAGGTAGTAATATTAATACTACATTAAAAGAATAAAGCATGAAAATAGTATTAATATTAATACTATTTAAATAAGGAGTGAGGATGCGTCAAAGACTGATCATCCTCATCTAATTCTTCTTTTTGCCGATTATTCATCAAAATTAGACTCAAATTGATTTGTTATTCAGTATATATTCATATATTTGCCAAGAAGCATACTTTATAACGCATCTTTTTGAGTTATGGAAAAACAGTATTTACTCTTTAACAGGTTCTCACAGCAGGCATTGCAAACCTTGCATCGCTATAGAGCCGTACAATTTAGCCCCACCTCCTTTATGTTTTAATCGATGAGATAGAAATCTTTTTTCGTTTCACTTATTAAAAACATAAATTAGAATGAATAATCCCACTATACAAGAAGTACAAGATTGGGTATTGAAGCTTCATGCCCAATGCGAAGAGATGATGACCGATGAAGAGCGCAAAGAACAACACAAGTATGCAACCATGGTTCAACGCCCGGGCGACAAAGCGTTCTTATCTAAAATGCTCGATGAATCGTCACAAATTCGTGATAATGAGAAACTGGCCAAACGCATCAATATCCTCATAGAAAAATATGGCATACCCGAATTTCTAAATAAGAGAGATACCTTCTTATTCAAAATGTATCATTCCTTCGGATACTATTTTAGCACGATAGCAATCCCTATTATCAAGAAGCGCCTCCGGATGGATACCTCCAAAGTAATCATCAACGAAGCACGCCCTAAGTTGACCAAACATTTGGCCAAACGTTTTCATCAGAAGATCGGGCAGAACGTAAATCTGCTCGGTGAAGTGGTACTGGGAAACAAAGAGGCCGACCATCGCTATTTTCATTATCTCGAAGCACTCGAATCTTCTGATATCAACTATATCTCCGTAAAAATATCAGGAATCTATGCGCAGACGCATGCGCTAAACTATAAAGAGAGCTTTCCTGAACTTGTTAATCGTATGTCTGCCCTCTATCAGAAAGCCATCGACTTCCCTTATGTAGACGAAGATGGAGTAGCCAGACCCAAGTTCATCAATCTGGATATGGAGGAGTACAAAGATACTCACTTCACCATGCGTCTGTTTAAAGAGGTGCTCAGCAAACCGGAATTTAAGGACTATTCAGCCGGAATCGTGATACAAGCCTATCTGCCGGATGCTTACGGCTTCCAAACCGAGCTCCTCGAATTTGCAAAGGAGAGGGTGGCTCAAGGGGGTGCTCCTGTAAAAATGCGCTTGGTGAAAGGATGTAATCTCGAAATGGAGAGTGTCACTTTATCTCTTCGCGGATGGCCTAACCCCATACGTACTTCCAAGATAGAGGTGGATGCCAATTATCTACATCTGCTCGAGAGAGGTTTGTTAGCTGAGAATGCCGCTTGTCTTCGCATAGGGGTGGCTTCGCACAATCTTTTCACCATTGCTTATGCTTACTTGCTGAGCCAGAAGTACGGCTCAACGCAACACATGACTTTCGAGATGCTCGAAGGTATGGCCAATCATCTTTGGCGGGCACAGTCCAAATTAGGTAATCGGGTCATTCTCTACACGCCGGTAGTGAAAGATGAACATTTTCTCAATGCAGTGTCCTATCTGGTTCGCCGTCTCGACGAAAACACGGGCCCCGAAAACTTCCTCTCCTATTCTTTCAACCTGAAACCGGGTAGCAAGAGTTGGACTTTCTTAGAAAAGCAATTCGAAGAGGCTTACCGGATGAAAGATAACATTACGCACGCTCCTACCCGAACGCAAGATCGCAACAAACCTTATGTTTCTGTACCTCCGGCCGATGAATTCATCAACGAACCGGATACCGATTTCGACTTACCACAAAATCAACTGTGGGTAGAAGGCATCATCCGTAAGTGGAAGAAAGGAAAAGAAGAAGAACCGTTCATCCTGCCCTTACAGATAGGAGCTGAGACAGTGATTACCGAGAAGAGACATGTTTACCTGGATCGTTGCCAGAACGACGAAGTGAAAATCGGCGAAATGTCTCAGGCCGACACCGAACAGATAAAGAAGATTATCTCCATTGCCGATGCCGATCCCACAGGCTGGCGACAGACGACTCTGGCTAAGCGTCATGAGATAATGTATGCGGCAGCCAATAACTTAGCCAAGATGCGGGGCGACTTAATCGGTTGCATGTGTGCCGTAACGGGCAAAACCGTTACGGAAGGCGATGTAGAAGTATCCGAAGGGATAGACTTCGCCCGCTTTTACCCCACTTCAATGAAGACATTCGAGGCACTAGAGGATATTAGTATCACTCCAAAGGGAACAATCCTTGTGATCTCTCCGTGGAACTTCCCTTGCGCCATTCCTATTGGCGGCGTCTCAGCAGCACTGGCCGGTGGCAACACCGTCATTCTGAAACCTGCCACCGTAGCAGCACCTGTGGCATGGATGTTTGCTCAGGCTTTCTGGGAAGCAGGTGTGCCTAAAGAAGCACTTCAGGTAGTGATTACGGACAGAGAGGCGCTCAAAGTACTGACCACAGCACCACAGATAAAGCACATCATTCTCACCGGTGGCACGGAGACGGCGCTCAGCATCGCTAAAGCCAATCCGGCAACACCCCTATCAGCCGAAACAGGAGGTAAGAATGCAATTATCCTCACTGCATCGGGAGACAGAGATCATGCTATCATGAATGTGGTGACTTCTGCCTTTGGCAATGCCGGACAGAAATGTTCCGCTTGTTCGCTGCTGCTGGTTGAACGATCGGTATACGAGGATCCCTCATTCAAAGAGAAGTTGATTGACGCCGCCACTAGTATGCAGATAGGTAGCGTATGGAATCCGGGCAATGTGGTAGGCCCCATGATTACCAACAACAATGAGAAACTGCTGAAAGCTCTCACCCTCGAACCGGGTGAAGAATGGTTAGTTGCCCCTCGTTTCCTCGACGAAAAGAAATACCTCCTTGCTCCTACCATCAAATGGGGAGTGAAACAGGGAAGTTATTCTTTCTGCACAGAGCTATTCGGCCCCATGCTTAGCGTTGTCTGTATCGAGAATCTGGAAGAAGGCATTCGCTTGGTGAACAGTCTCGACTATGGACTTACCTCCGGTTTACAGAGTTTGGATGAAGACGAACAAGCACTTTGGAGAAAGAATATAGAGGCAGGCAATCTCTATATCAATCGAGGCATCACAGGTGCTATTGTCAACCGTCAGCCCTTCGGTGGCATGAAGTTGTCTGCCTTTGGTGGCGGACTAAAAGCGGGAGGCCCCAACTACTGCAGCTCCTTCGTAAACATCGCTGATAAGAGATCAAAGGATAAACGCCTGGATAATTACGAAGAAGTGAACAGAAAAGAGTTTTTTCCATTCAAAGAGATGAGCAAACTTTATGGAGAACAAAACCTGTTTCAATACATCCCGGTTGAAAACGTCGTACTGAGGCTATTTCCTGATGACGACGTAGAGGATGCCAGAATGTTTTTTCAAGCATGCGAATTAGCCGGAGGTATGCCGACAATAAGTGTAACACCAGGGGATGAGCGAATTGATCAGCTAAAAGGCGCAGGCCTTTTCGTTGAAGAAAAATCCTACGAAGAGTTTCTGGACAGTATGCATCTATTTGAACGCATACGTACCTGCTCGCCCAATATTCCGCTGGAAATGCATGAGAGAGCAGCAAAAATTCAGAAATACATTGATACCACTAAACCTGTAAAAGAAGGGCGGGTGGAACTATTACATTACCTCAAAGAGCAAAGCATCTCGTTCGAATACCACCGTTATGGTAGTATTACCGAAGTACCCTCTTGCGAGATATAATAGTCTTTTAAGATGTAAGAAGTCTTTTTAGTCAGCGGCATATTCCGGATGCCGCTGCAACCATACAACAGCATACGAACAGGTCGCTTTGGCTTTAAGTCCCTGAGTACGAGCATAGTCGTATGCTGTTTTCACTAAAGCTCCGGCAATGCCTTTACCTTCAAGTGGTTTGGGTACAATGGTGTGAAGAATATCCAACGCTCCATCCACAAACTTATATTCTACATAAGCTTTCAATTCATCTTGCTCCACTTCAAATCGATTCCTTTTTAGAAGATGTACTATTTCGTAATCCATATCACACAACTTTTATGGAAACATTTATTCGTTTCAATATAAGAAACAAATAAACTTAGCGGAAAGTTGAAAGAGTACTCAGTGCTTTACAGGAATAGAACGAAAGAATTGTACCATTGCAGAATCGTTGCCCATCACCAAACCTTCGGGATGAAACTGCACGGCGATCACCCCATATTTCTCCGATTCAAAAGCTTCTATCACGCCATCGGTAGCCCGGGCCGTAACTTTGAATCCGGGAGCTACATCCTTCACTGCCTGATGATGAAAGCTGTTTACCTGCAAAGAGTCCTGTCCACTGATGCGGGCAAGATAGGATTTTGGAGTTACATAAATGGTATGTGTGCCAATGGCCTTTGGAAGCGATTGCCGATGCGCAACATTCTTCACATCATATTCTGACGGCAAGTCCTGATAAAGCGTTCCGCCAAAGTAAACATTAATAGCCTGCATACCGCGACAAATGCCCACAAGAGGAATATGTTGCGTCACAGTCAGCTTGATGACAGCCATATCAAACGAGTCACGAGGGAGGTTCACTGCCCCAAGCTTTGGAGAAGGCTTTTCGTGATAGCGTGCCGGATCCACATCTTCACCTCCGGGTAAGATCACCGCATCCAACGTTCCTATAAGTTTCTTCAAACGGGCTTCATCTTCCATAAAAGGAATTAATACCGGAATGTTTCCGGCTCGCAACACAGCATCAATATAGGCTCGAGGCACACTCGTTTCACCATTGTTATATGTATCTGCAATACCAATCAAGCGATTATCCTGAGCAAGAGCATTCGCCAAACTGACGAACACCAAGCTCACTAATAAAATTATTTTTTTCATCCTTACCTAAATTTAAAGAGAGAGTAACAATACATTGTTTTCGGTTACAATGTTAGTGAAATTCTTCCAAATACATAGCGCCCGTTAAAGCCAAATTGTTGTCCGGTACGAGAATAAACGAAATATCCTGCGCCCACATTGCTTCCGGTAGCCTTATCGGGATAAATATCAAAAAGATTGTTGGCACCTACCGAAAGCTTGAAACTTCTGGTAAAGTTATACCCCACTACCGCATCAGTCACCACCTTCGCACCGTACGTCTCCTGATCGGCCACTGTATTGGTAGCGGCATCTACTTCACCGAAATAGACATTGCGCAACAAGAAATTCCATTTGTAAGGAGAGTAACTAAGTGAGAAACTCCCTTTTACTCGAGGCACTGCGGACTCTATATAGATGCGACTGGCATCATCCAGATAAGAAGATTCTTTTCCTGCGAGCAATTCCGAAGAATGCACACCACCCACAATCGCTGTTTTGACTAAGGTACCCGACAAGTCAGCACGAAACAGTCCCGGACCTACCTTTTTATTATAAGAAAGTACCACGTCAACCCCTTTCGTTTCAGTATTAATGGCATTGGCAAAGAAACGAGCAGTGGAAGCTCCGGCCTGATTCAAAATGTTATAAATCTCTTTGTCTTGATCCGAAGCATCGGCCGCATTGCTACCCTTAAACTGTCCGGTGTAAATAACCCGATTGTCTATGCGAATAAAATAACCATCCACAGTGAGGTTGAAATCGCCAAAACGTCCTGTAAAGCCCGCACTGTAGTTATATGATTTTTCTTCCTTGAGATCGGGAATGCCCAATAAGTTAGCCAAGCGACTATCGTTGCGGAAAGTTCCCGATGAAATGATCACCCCGTCAGTGAACAAGCTTGAAGTAGCGCTGAAATAACGTTGATGAAGTGACGGTGCACGAAAGCCCGTACTAGCTGCTGCACGCAATGCCCATTTATCATTCAACTTATAGCGAAGCGCCAGTTTCCAGTTCAGCGTAGAGCCAAAATCGGAATAGTTCTCAAAGCGCACCGCACCCGCCGCTAGGAGTTTAGGAGTCAGATTCACTTCCGCATCCACATAAGCAGCTACCGAAGAACGAGATACATTAATCGCGTTTTCGGGACGGAATCCGGGGAATGCCTGCGCACCACCCGCATAGTTCTTACCATCGGCCGACTGCAAAGTCTGGATATCTCCATTGATATCAGAAACAAGAATATCATCTCCATTCGCATCCGTACCGACCTTCACTGCACGTCCATAGTCACGATAAGAGTTCTCATCGCCCGCTATAATCTGGTAATTCTCGTAACGATGTTCGCCACCAAATGAAAGATCAAGACCTGAAAGCAGATCAAAACGACGATGAATATCCAGATTGGTAGTGTTTTGCGTAAAACGATATCCACCATCTTCAAAACGTGTGGGAGATGCGTCCAGCAAAGAAGCATTCAGCGTGTTGGAAGTAACAAAATCAATGCTGTTTTTTCCGTAAGTATTTGAAAAGTCAATGTCCCATTCTCCCTTTTTGCCACGGATACCCGCTGATAGAGATTGATCTATATTGTCAGTATTAATTAACGGTAGAAAACCGTCGGGATAAAGATACTCGCTGTTTTGATTCAGCTGTGCGGGCTGGCGACGGAAAGCAGCCGATTCACCCTTCCGAAAGTTCAAGCCTCCGAAAGAGTAGAGTTCCGCATGCTCCGTTAGCGGCAAACTAGAGTTAAAGAAGAGTGCCCCACCCCTATTTTTTGACTGACCAATACGAGAGACATAGTCCGCTCTGGTTTTACCCAAACGAGCCAGTTCCACATCCGTCACATCCGCCCCCGTAGGGTTCGCATAACGATCAGGGAAGTTATAATCTTTAAAGATAGTGCCTGTAAATTCCTTCTGGCGGTTGGTCGGATCACGAAAATCATACGAGCCACTCAGGTTGATGAAACCACCCTGTTTGCCCAACTTAAAGCCCAGATTGGCATTGGCTTGCACCGTCTCACCATCTAACGTACCTTCCGAGTTTTTCGAAAGATACCCTCCTGAAGTAAAATCCACCCTACCCTCAGCCGTATTATCTTCGAGAATAATATTAATCACCCCCGCAATGGCATCCGAGCCATACTGTGCCGAAGCACCATCACGCAAGATTTCAATACGCTTGATGGAGGCAACAGGAATAGCGTTCAAGTCCGTGCCAACAGCACCTTTACCAAATGTTCCGTTAATATTGATCAGCGATGTAGTGTGTCGGCGTTTACCGTTAATCAGCACCAACACCTGATCAGGGCCCAATCCTCGCAAGGAAGCCGGATCGATATGATCCGTTCCGTCACTGATCACCTGCGTGTTCGAGTTAAATGAAGGCACCACATAGTTCAGCAACTGATTCAGATTAACCTGAGCAGCCTCTTTAAAAATCTTTCGGTCAATCACATCAATCGGCGCCAATGACTCAAGGCGAGAACGGGGATGCGCCCTCGATCCCACTACTACCACCTCGTCTAATTCCTCACCGGCATAGAGCACAAAGTTTTGCACCACATCTCCTGCTCCTTCAACACTAATCTTCTTTTGCAACTCTTTATACCCAATATAACTTACTTTCAGCGTATAACTTCCTTTATTCAACCGCAGTGAATAATGTCCGTCCCCATCAGTAATCGTGCCAACACTCGTACCAACCACCTGCACGGTTGCTCCCGGCAATGCGGCATCATTATCATCACTCACCGTACCAGACAGCTTATTCTGCTGTGCAAAAGCCGTTCCACCCACAAGTAGTAGAATGAATAATCCTGCAATCTTTTTCCCTATCGTTCTTTTCATAACTAAATACCTTTCATTATTATAAATTTCAACACTGCAAAGATAGCGTACGTGAATGAAGTATAAAATCCACTAAATATGGTATTTTCATCACACGTTTGTGGTAGAGAACAAAAAGAGTGCATACATAAGCTATGGCAACTTTATACGATTATTAGTTGCTTTATTCAAACAAAGTAAGTATCTTTATAGTGAAAAGCAGATAGTCACGCAATTGCAGTACTATGATCACGCAGACGTGTGACCATGATCACAAAATTGAGGGATAATGGTCACACAACTGCGTGACCACCTACTTCTTTTATCATCACTGCTTAGACGTTCCGTTAAAAGCAGATAGATAACGTATTAACTAACAATAAAACAACATAGACCATGTCAGCAATGTATGACCTTGTAGAGAAGCCGAATCCAAAAGGAGACGGTGAGAAACAATTACTTTACCCACGTATCGTATCAAGCGGTACCATCAGTACGGAGAAACTTATTGAACGGATAACAGGAGCTTCGTCCCTGACACCCGGAGACGTGAAAAGTGCCATCACAGAAATAAGCGATGTCATGGCAGAATATCTCAAAGACGGTTACACCGTAGAGCTGGGCGACATCGGTTATTTCTCTCCAAGCATCAAAGGGCGTGGAGTATCCAATAAGAAAGAGATCCGTTCCACCTCCATCTATTTCGACAATGTGAACTTCCGTGCCTCAAAGAAATTCCGCCAGAATCTATACGGAACATTAGAACGTACGCAATATGGCTTCCGCAAATCATCCAAGATGAGTGATGAGAAACGCAAAGAACTTCTGGAGAAATATCTCGACGAACAAGCATTTATCACCCGTCCGGAATATACCAAACTTACCGGATTACTTAAGAACAAAGCATTGCAAGAACTTAAGATATTTGTAGAAAAAGGCGTACTTTGTACACGTGGAAGAGGTAACCAAACTGTGTTTATGAAGGCGGTGAAAGTGGAAGAAGGAGAATAATTCCCACCAGTACCCCACCAATTCTTTTAGCAATATTAGGAGATAAGAATAAAGTTTCCAAGTTTTTATATTTGTTTAATAAACAGAAGGAATGTAGTTCCATCAATATCATGAACTCCTTTGATCTAAAAGATATAAGATATGTACGCAAAAATTATATCAAGCCTTTATTAGAAGATGGAATTATAGAGTTGAAGTATCCAGATGTGCCAAACCACCCTAAACAAATGTATCGGCTAGTACATCAAGTAAGCTATACCTTACTAATAATATATTAAAGAGCATATACCATGCCATAATAATAGATGAAAACCATTGTTCACAGAAATAAAGAAAATGATAAATCCACTTATTAATAAGATCTAATGGCATTAGCCAAAAGCAAATGGGTGCTATCAATTAACACAAAAAAAATAGAAATATTTTTCTGACTATTTTATGAAATAATAAATATCAATCGTATATAAAAAAGATAAGATATATTTAGTTTGGTTCAAAAAAAAAAGTAATTTTGCAGATCAATAAACGTAAAAAGTTAAATGAACATGAATTCAAAGGTAGTTAAGCCTAAACCATTTTTAAGGTGGGCTGGAGGAAAAAGTTGGCTCACCAATCAAATTGAAAATTTTCTACCTACTTCATTTAATAACTATCACGAACCATTTATTGGTGGAGCATCTATCTTTATATTTCTAAAAAGTAAAGGCTACATTAAAGGTGATACATATCTATCAGATTCAAATATTGAGCTAATAAACACTTATCAAATAGTAAAAAATCAGCTAGATCATTTGATCTCTGAATTGAGAACATATCAAAATGATTCTAGCTTTTATTATCAAATGAGGTCTTCAAGACCACAAACAGAACTATTGAAAGCTGCAAGATTCTTATATCTGAATAGAACATCGTATAACGGCATTTATAGAGAAAACTCAAAGGGAGAATATAATGTACCATATGGGAGAAGATGTCTTAGTGAACCTTTCGACTTCCATGCTATGAAAGAATTTTCACGAGAAATAGAGAATACTGTATTTCAATCATTTGATTTCGAGCAAACCCTTATTAACATTAAGGAGGGAGATCTCGTTTTTTTAGATCCTCCTTATACCGTTGCTCACGAAAACAATGGTTTTATAGAGTATAATAAAAAAATATTTTCTTGGGAAGATCAAAGACGTCTTAAGGATTTTATTCTTGAGATAATAAAAAGAAACGCTTATTACATTCTAACTAACGCTGCTCACTATAGCCTTGATAATTTATACGCAGGCATTGGAAAGAAAGAGGTTCTCTCCAGATATAGTACAATTGGAGGTAAAGGAGCAAAACGAGAGACCTATAACGAATATATCTTTTTCAACACTAAATGATATGGAAAATACTAAAAAAAAATACTGGTTGAATGCGGGCAAAGACTTGCTTACCATAATATTCTTTACCACACTCCCCACTATAGTGAGCTTCATTTTGGCAGTTGCAACATCGGGGTTATCTTCATTTTGGAGCACCTGTTATTCTTCTGGAGAATTTATTTTATATTCTGTAGCACTATTAAGTTCGTCATATATTCTTTTATCTACGTATAAAATTCACTCTATCGGGCTTATCATTGTTTTAATAGTTCTTTCTATATGTTATGCCGCTACGTTTTTTCTTATTTCACATAAAGACCACATTAACAGGATATTCTTACTCTTAGTTTCTGGCATTGGAATGTTTATTGCTTTTTCTTATAGCCTATATTCCCAATACATGCAACATCTTAGAAGCCCAGATATTGGAGCGCAGAGGAAAGAAGAACAAAATCAAATAGAAAAAGAATTAAGCTAAATATAAATTAATTATGGAAAATCAAGCACAGCGAGTAATCGTAGATTGTTTAGAAGCGACACAACCTATAGGACATATGTATGTTGCTGTTATCGATTCTGGCGCATTAGAATTTATATCATATGCTGATGTTAGACGCTTAGAAGAAGGAAGAGAAAATCGTGAAGTAGAAGATTATATTGGCATTCAACGAGAATTAAATAAAAACAGAGAGAGAGAAATTGGTAAATACGTGAATCTGGTAGATGCGACTTTCCCTAATAGCATAATTTTATCTATCTCTTCGGAACATGTAACTTATGACGCAAAAGAGAAACAATTAAGTATTGAATACAAAGATAATGTAGCAAAAGTTCTTGATGGTCAGCATCGTATTGCTGGTCTACGTTCTTATGAAGGAGCAGAACATACATTTCAATGTATTGTTACTATATATATTGACATGGAATTAGAAGATCAAGCCATCGTTTTTGCTACTATAAATAAAGAACAGAAAAGTGTCAGCAACTCTCTCGTTGCCGATCTTTTTGCTTTTGCAGAAAGCCGTAGTCCTCAAAAGACTTGTCACAATATCGCCAGAGTTCTAACGAAGATGCCTGATAGTCCTTTTTACAAGAAAATAAAAATTTTAGGAACAGCCAACAATAAAGAAAGCGAATCTATAACCCAAGATACTTTTGTAAAATCATTAATGAAGTATATATCAAAAGATCCTCAACTAGATAGAGATTTTTACAAAAGGAATAAGAACAAAAAAGATAAAAAACCAGAATACGCAGAACTAAAAGATGAAAACAAATTATTTTTAAGAAGATTTTTTATTGATGATGATTCCGATATAGAAATTGCACAATCAGTATGGAATTACTTCTATGCTGTGAATGAAAAATGGCCAAAAGCATGGGGAATAGTACAAAACAATAATATTTTAAACAAATCCACAGGATTTATTGCTTTGATGAAGTTTTTTAAAGACGCATATCTGAAAATAGGAATTGCAGATAGAGTTCCTAGTAAAGAAGACTTTGCTGCAATATTTGAGCCTATAAATCTAACAGAAGAGGACTTTAACACACAAAAATATCTTCCAGGCACTAAAGGCCAATCTGATTTATATAATGATCTATTAAAGCAATCAAAAATATATAATTAATCTTGCGATTTTAATCAGTTTAAAACATGTTATTTGTTCATCTGTAAATTAAGTGTAGCCATTTATTGATTGAGAAAGATATCACTCACTGATTTATTTCATGCTCCACTGGAGAATGTTGGCTTTAACATAAATTTCATCTAACAAAAATTCCAAGATTGAGAAACGGACATAGGGTAATGAGTTATTGCTAGATTCTCTTTGCGAAAATTAAATCGTTATATGTTTGGGATAGATCATGGATTTCTTCACTAAAATGAAAAAGAATATTGAATTAAGCAACATCATTTATAAAAAAACAATAGACTTGAACCATCTATCTGAAATAAAAATAGAATAACAATATTAGTGAAGCTAGTAAAGATATTCATTTTATATAATTGCTAATTTATCTTAAGCAACCTAATGAAATAGTTCGGGGCTGTATCCTCCTTTAGAGTAAGGATACAGCACACCATTGGGAGTCCAAATACATGAAGAATAGTCAAGGGGGATCCAATAAATTTATCGGAAGTATTTTATAATATTTAGTGCATTGCATAATCTTAGAATACAAGCCCATAGTGACATGAGAACGAAATTACATAAACTCTATTATTTAAACTCGTTTGATATACAAATGTATATCAAGTGTATGGCAAAAAAGTCAGTTCACTTATTTGTGAATATCAGAAATACCCATTATCTTTGCAGCAAACAAAAATAGGATGGTCTTAAAGTTTGAAAAAGAATACTTACGCCAATTGTACGAAACAGGAACGACTTCCGAGAAGAAACACCGCTTTCAGCCCGAAATAGTCAGGGCGTATGCGAAATGTGTGTACCGGCTCGAAGAAACGACTGTTCCAGAAGACTTGTACAAATACCAATCATTGCATTTTGAAGCACTAATTGGCGATAAAGAAGGCTTGTATTCCGTCCGTGTAAACAAGCAATACAGAGTCGAATTCAGTATTTCTCAAATAGAATTAAATAAAGAAACAGTTGAAACAAATATAACAATTTGCAACATCATTGAATTGTCAAATCATTATAAATAAAAACATTATGAAAACAACTGCAAACAAGTACACACCTTATTTCCCCATTCACCCGGGAGAAATAATCAAAGACGAAATAGAATATCGCAATATATCACAACGCCACCTTGCCACACAAATGGGTATTTCATACACATTGCTCAACGAAGTGTTGAACGGAAAACGGCAGGTAAACACCGAGCTGGCAATGCTCATTGAAGCCGCTTTGGGCTTAGATGCCGACACTCTTGTGCGAATGCAGGCGCGCTACAATATGCAGGTGGCAAGCCAAGATAAAACTTTTGCCGAACGCCTTGCCAAAATCCGACAAACGGCAGCGATGCTTTAATCTTTTAATGCCGTAGAACCTAGACAACATACAAATGATCTAATGATTCACAATTTTGGTGATTCCAATGAGTTTAGTCATCTTTTTAGAAAAGAGATAATTCCTTCCAAGACAACGTTGCTTGAAGAGGGGAAAATGGCCAATACTATTTATTTTATAGAACAAGGCTGCATTAGAAGTTGGTTTAACAATAATGGTAAAGATATTACTGTTCAATTTTTCTTTGAAGAAGATCAAGTAGCTTCTATTGAAAGCTTTCGAACAAATAGACCGAGTTTATTTACTTTAGAAACTATAGAAAAAACCATCGTTTATTGCTTGGAGAAAAAAGACTTTGAATTTATCATGGAAAATTCACCTTCCATCAGGAAACATGTCGAAGATAGAATTTTCGAAAGATTAGTTTTCTATCAACACCTCTTTTTATCCCGCATTAAAAATAATCCATATGAGCGGTACAATGAGCTTATCCAAACCCATCCTAAAATCTTGCAAAGAGTTCCTCAACACTATATTGCATCCTACTTGGGTATTACTTCGGTATCGCTTAGTCGAATAAGAAACAGGCGGACTTAATTCATTTCTTTACAATTGTTATCGTTTCAAACTCATCCCTTTAACGACCTTTGCATCGTCATTAATATTTAAAGGTATGAGAAGTGAAATTTCTTTGGTAAGAGGTAAAGGTCTACTCTTTACAGATATAATACTTGCTATTTTTTTTATCTTGGTATTCTGGTCGGGCTTGGCATTGCACATGACAAGGCACCATGTTTTCTTATTTGGTTGGACAAATAATACCTTGACCTATATTCATATAATATGTGGCTTATTCTTTTTAGCACTAATGTTTTTGCATATAATAGCCCATCTCAACTGGTTTAAGGGGTTGCTAAAAAGAGGTTTAAAAAACAGAAGCAAAATAACAATTCTCATTTCTCTATTATTCTTTTCATCCATTACTACAGGCCTTTTTGCTCTGTTCACAGACAATTCTTCAATAGGATTACATCATTATAAATTAAGCTTATTAATGATACCTTTTGTACTGATCCATATTATGACACGTATACCATCAATTATAAAAATGATCAGAAAAAATTATTTAAGCCCATCTATAAAATGAAAATATTAATAGTATTTAATCATCCCTATGAAGGGAGTTATTGTAATGCCATTTTAGAAGCCGTACAATCCGGATTGAAAAAAGGTAATCATCACATTGATTTAATCCATTTGGATAAAGACGGCTTTAACCCTGTAATGACCGCAACAGATTTGAACGCCTTTAGAGATAAAAAGCCTGTTGACCCCAAAGTAATAGAGTACACGAGCAGGATAGAAGCCGCAGACCACTTGGTCTTCATTTTCCCAATTTGGTGGGAGTTAATGCCGGCTTTAATGAAAGGTTTTCTTGATAAAGTGATGTTCCCGGGGATTGCTTTTGACTACAGCAACAAAGAAAATACACGGATGAAGCCTCTATGGTCAAAGTTAAAAGGTATAACACTCATTACAACGATGAACACGCCGGGCTGGCTCTATTCCATCTTATTCGGGAATGCAATAAAAAAAGCTTTTATACTCGGGACATTTTGGAAAACAGGTTACAGAAACAGCAAATGGATCAGTCTGAATCGGGTAAAAATGGCTTCTTCAGAAAAGAGAAAGGTTTGGCTGGAAAAGATTGAAAGTCGTTTTGAGTTGATGAGCTAAAGATCTGCTTACTTAAAGCTGATTTGATTGGGATACCTCACAATTAATCGGGGATGAATAGGCACAGAAATACGCAAAAGAAGAGCTAGAATAAAAATAACCGGACCTACATTCTATTTTCATTCTTCCTAAATTCTTTTGGAGTAGCTTGCCCATTCTTCTTGAAAAACTTGATGAAGTGTGATGAATCGTCAAAGCCCAGGCAAAAAGAAATTTCATCGATAGTCCAGTTTGTATGTTTGAGCAAGGCTCTCGCTTCTAAAGCAATTCTTTCGGAGATTAGTTGCTTTGTGGTTTTTCCCACAGTCTCATTCAATACTTTATTCAGATGATTGACATGGATATTTAGCTGATGCGCATAATCGCTTGGAGAATGAAGACGAATGCTTTGTACAGTCGATTCTATAGGAAACTGTCTCTCTAATAGTTCGAAAAATAGAGATGTAATTCTATCAGATGCACAAGACTCTCTGGGTTCAACAGGCTCCATTATAGCCGGACGCATCTTTAAAGCTGTGTGAATAAGTTCTGTTACCAAATTTCTAAGAACATCGTATTTATAAATATACTCGGAAGCAATCTCCGCAAACATTTTATCATAGATTATTCGTACCTGCTTAAACTCTTCATCATTGAGATCTAATATAGGTATTCCATGAGGTTGAAACAAAGGATAGGCTTTGAAATCGCCATATCCTTTGAAGAAATCTTCGGTAAAAACACAAAATGCTCCGGTCTTTTCTAAAGTCAGAGGTTCCCAATTATAGGGAACCTGGGGATTTGCGAACAGCAACATATTACTCTCTACAACCAGTGTTTTATCGGCGTAATGAACCGTATTGCTACCGGATATCAGACTTATCTTATAATAATCTTTTCGGCTATATGGAATTGTATGATCAGGACGTATATAATCATCCAAAGAAAAGACATTGAACTGACCTATCTTCCCTATAATCTCACTTGGTAGTATTCCAAACTTCGTGCGATAGAAATCGGCTAATGACAATGTCTTTTCCATACTAATATAATCTTTTACTAGATACTTTGTCCTCCGGAAACCTCAATCCGCTGAGCATTGACCCAACGAGCATCATCGGTACATAAGAATGCTACGACCCCGCCAATGTCGTCGGGCAAGCCAACTCTTCCTAACGGGATGGTACCGGCAATTATTTTATTTACTTGTTCGTTGTCTCGAACAAGACCTCCGCCAAAATCGGTGGCAATAGCACCTGGTGCAACAACATTTGAACGAATACCTCTAGCTCCAAGTTCTTTGGCCTGATATTTTGTCAGCACTTCAATAGCTCCTTTCATAGATGCGTAAGCTGAATATCCGGGTAAAGAGAAACGAGCTAAGCCACTTGATATATTCACGATACCACCGCCATCTTCTAGCATCCCTAAAGTTTTTTGAGTAAAGAAATAAACCCCTTTGAACTGGATATTGAAAAGTGTATCAAAGTCCTCTTCGGTTGTTTCAGCGAAAGGAGAGACAATTCCGATACCTGCATTGTTTACCAGATAATTGATTCTCTGAGTGCCGAAGTTGTTAGATAATTCTTGTTTAAGAAGCTCGAAAAAAGAATCGAAACTTTTTATATCAGCAGTGTTGAGTTGCAAAGCGATGGCCTTTTGACCAAGTTGCTCTATCTCTGCGATAGTTTCCAAAGCACCTTCTCTCCTACTATTGTAGGTAAGTACTACATCTAATCCCTTTCGGGCTATGCTTAAAGCCATACTTTTACCTAGTCCACGGCTTCCGCCTGTTACTAATGCGATTTTTGATTGTTGTGCCATAATTCTATAATTTTAATTACAATGCAAAGATATTGACAAGCCAATCATTGATACTGTATGATTCAATCCTGTTATGGTAAAAATCAAATATTTCTGTTTATTGCTTCTCAAGGTGCTTCCTTTCTAAGCGAAGTTGTATCTTTTATAGAAGCATACATTAGCCACAAAGCACTAATTTAGAGGTTGATTTGGCAAAAACACAGTGGCAATATACAAAGAAAGTATGAAATGAGAGGGAGAATGAAAAAGAAAGTAAAGCGAATACCTGATATTACTCAGTACGCACTTCAATCGATAATTTCCATATTTAAAACAAACAGCATAACAAAAAAAGAAAAATGTATTCGTTAGTCAAGCAAAAAAAACATAACTTTGTGATGAATTAAAAAACACAATCAGGCTAAAAGAGATGAAGAAAGCTAGAAAATTATCTAATATACTAATATTACTGTTCACCTTTCTATGTATAGGATGTAAGCATCAGCCCTCTGAAAATTTACCGGCCTTAAGAACTGCAGAACGATTGATTAACACTGATCCTGATAGTGCATCGAGTATATTAAAACACCTGCCATCTCCTGAAAAACTAGATGATGAAACGTTTGCGCATTGGTGCATGCTATCGGGCAAAGTAACCGATAAAATCAACACCCCTATCTTGCCGACATTTCATTTAGACCGTGCTCTTAAGTGGTATGAGAACAATGGAACCCAAGAAGAGCAAGCACAAATGAAGCTCTATCTAGGACGCTCTTATGTAGCTGATGGCAACTATGATAAAGCCATGGCTATATACATTGACGCTTTAGAAATGGCAGAAAAAGATAAACTACATAATTTATGCGGATATATCAATTGTTATATGGGCGACCTGTACGAGAAGAAAAACATGCAGGAACAAGCTGTAAACAAATACAAAACCGGCGCCAATAAATTCAAGGCAGCAAACAATGTGAGGAGCTATGCTTGCGCGTTGAGAGACGTCGGCCGCGAGTACGCATTCATGGATTCATTATCATGCGCCTTAAAAGTGATGCAAAAAGCTGATTCAATTGCGTCCAATTTGGATGACGATAATGTGAAAGGTTCAATTAGTAATTCTCTGGGAAATATCTATCTAATGCAACATGAATATGACAAAGCTAAAACATGCTTCAACAAGGCATTGCTGCAAGGTAAAAAAGACAAGATGACCGATCGTATGGCGCTTGTAAAACTGTATATCGAAACAGACTCCATCTCACAAGCATACGAGTTATTAGAAACAGCACCGCAGAAAGATCCTAAATACACCTTTACAATAAAATATTTCTATAGCCAAATATATGAAGCCAAAGGTGATTACAAAAAAGCGTTGGAGAATTTACAAGAATATACAGAAATAACAGACTCAATAGTCTATGCCGATAATCAATCCAAGATACTGGAAATAGAAACCAAATACAATGTTCTTAAGGCACAGTCGGAAATTGATGATTTAAAGATTGCCAAACAAAAGTACATTATTATTCTTACTGCATCCATTGCTTTCACCCTACTTATCTTACTATCCTACCATATATATAGAAAACAAGCCACTTCGAAAATCCAAAAACAGCAAGAGGAATTGAATCAAACCAAATTCAAGCTTCTCAATCTCTCTTTGGAATTAGAAAAAAAGAAAAATCAGCTTGAAACGGCAAAGGCTAAGAATGAGAATGTAGATAAGTTACAAGAAGAGATAGCCGACTTGTCTTTAAAATACAAAAAACTGCAAAACAACATTTTGACCAATTCAGCAATCTACAAGAAGCTATCGCAACTAGCTAAACAAAATATGCCGGGCAATGATAAGCCATTGGTAACTGATAATCTCTGGCAACTTATAATGGATGCAATAACAGTTGCTTACCCCAATCTAAAAAAGCTGGTGTATGACCTGTGTCCAGATCTGTCTCCCCAAGAATGGCAATATTGCTGCTTTTACATGTTCAACTATGACAGTTCCGAAGAAGCAAAATTATTAAACCTCAGCCCAAATTCCGTACGAACAAAACATCTAAGATTAAGACAAAGGCTTAACATTACTTTAGAACCCAAAACAACACTATACGAATGTCTAATCCATAGCATGGACTAAAAACTCACCTGAAAATCAAGGCAATTTTCTTATCTTATTCCTCCCTCACATTTAGAGCTATTTCATCGTAATAATTCCCTCCAAACATGCTAAAAGTATACATGCTTTTAGCTCATGTCTACGCAAAAGTACATAACTCCCTGATTATCAGGCATAGCATGTCTACGCATAAGTCATGAAAACACGATGGAAAATCACAACACATTCATAACTTTGACAAAATTCAAATGGCTAAAATCATGAAAAAGAAGATTGTCGTACTATTACTCCTTGCATTTGCATTCATTACTGTGAATGCAAACACATTAGCAAAACACAAGGTGCAACTGGAAACATGGAAGAGTTCAACACGGGCTCCAGTCCCAATACCTATTGATGCTTTCATCGAAGAAAACAGTTCTATTCTTATTAAATTCTTTGAGCGCCAGAGCCAGCCGGTTACCTTTCAAGTTAAAGATAATCACGGGAATATTATATTCCAAGATATGGTAGTACCTAGTGAAAAAGAAAATTACACAATTGACTTGAATGAATTCAAGCAAGGTGAATACGAGCTATTTTATTTAGATGGACATACGATGATAAGTGGAAGATTTTACATAGAATAATACATGCATCAATTGAATACACATCAAGAGTTTCTCAAATATTATGAAACTGTTTAAATTTTATTTTGTCGTTCCGTTAGGAGCAAAATAAGGGTAGGAAAAGATTGATTTTAGATGATCTTTTGTCCCGTCCAGAACAAAACGAGCTGATAAATGGCTATTTTTCTACTCATATATTTTCTCTTCGGGAAATTTAAACAGTTTCTATATATAAAAATTGATTTACTAAAATTATTATTTTAAAATGAAAATAACATTAAGAAAGTATTTTTGCGTACCATTAGCGCTATTGGTCTTTTCATGCTCTAATGATGAGGCTGTTCAACAATTGCAGAGCAAAACAGATGAATCTCCAATTCAAGGGGTAGAAGTAGTTAAATTAAGTGATTATGGCAGTCACTTAACCTCAAGAAGCGTAAGATCTGAAGATAACGATGGGCAACAGTATGTACTTAAATTTAAAGATGCTAACTGCTATGATAAAATAGTAAGTGATTTAAAGGATATGAATCCTGAACAAAAAATGGATTTTTTTGGAAAAATAGGATTTAAAGGATCATACTATAATCTTAATAAAGCAGACGACGAACTCGATAAGATATTTGATATTGATAACGATGAATCTTTTCTTAATGCTTATAAAGTTTATAAAGAGAAATACAAGAACATGTTTGTATTCAACCAAGAAGATAAATTTGACTTATCAGCTTATCATCCTTTTAATGATGAAAATTTGGAGATAGTAGGGAATAATCAAGGGTATATAATAATTGGAGATAACGTGATAGCACCAACCAACGCGACTCCAAACTATGAACACGCAGCACTAAGTGCAAACACGCAATCTGTTGAGGCTCCCGTCAATCCTATTTATAGAAGTTTTCTTGAGGATTGTTCAGTAGCAATATATAAGGGAAAATACAGAAGCGACATAAGCCTTGGCATTGATCAATCTGGCAATATTTTCATGGTGAGATGCGCTTCTCAGAAGAAAAAGAGATTATGGAAAAGAAGGCATGCTACAAATTATGAAGCTGATTTGTGTATAAACGGAGAGCATCTCCACCTCTCATATCCTAATGATGGAAGAGGCCGTTTTGAAAAAGTAATTCCGTTTAATGCTAGACAATTTTTTGGAAGAAACATCAAGTGTGAGTTCCAAAATTTTACGACAGGGTGCTGTGAAGGTGTATATGGTAATAGAGAATTTAATGTTAGTATACGATGAAAAGAACTTTAATTATAGCATGTATAGTTTCCATGTTTTCATCTTTTGTGCATGCGCAAGATTTTAGATATGGTTTTACCGGAGGTGTTAATTTGAGTAGGCCAGTAGGTGATGTCCATCCGGATGGAGTTAAAACCGGCATGCTTCTAGGTGTAAAAGGAGAGTTGGGAATTCCGGCTATCGCAAAAGGTGTGTATACCGACTTTGAGGTACAAATATCCGCAAAAGGTTATAAAAGTCCGTTTTTGTTGAATGACAACAATGAGATGCTTCAGACTAAAATGAATATATACTATTTAAATATTCCGATACAGATCGGATATAAGCTAAAATGTAGTAATTCTCTTTCTCTCTTTGCCAACGTAGGCCCATATTTTGGATTGGGACTATGGGGTAAGGCAAATTATTATAATAATGACAAAAAGTACGATTCCTCCAGTGCAGTATTCGACAAGCACGGATTCAAAAGATTCGACTGTGGCTTAGGTATGAATATCGGTTTAGAATATGCGAAACATTATCAGTTCGCCATCGGATATAGCCGTGGATTGAAAAATATCTCAAAACTTGAAGATTGGAACCATAGGAATAATTGGGTACATAAGAATCGGTACTTTACCTTTTCATTAGGATATCTTCTCTAGAGAAATCAAGTTCAAACAAGAAAGAAAGAGGTTTTGGATGCTTATAAAACCGGAATAAGACACTTGTAAAACACTCTGCCAACATAAGTCGCGTTTTCAGAGTGTTTTATTAAACCATTTTCTTCTGCCTTACTTTAAGAAACTGTTTAAATTTCCCAAAGAGAAAATAGATGAGTAGAAAAATAGCTATTTATCTGCTCGTTTTGTTCCGGACGGGACAAAGGATCATCTAAAATCAATCTTTTCCTACCCTTATTTTGCTCCTAACGGAACGACAAAATAAAATTTAAACAGTTTCTTATTCAGTTGACACAAGACCTCACCAACGTTTATAAAAACCAATATCTTAATGCTGGAATTAATAAAGTCATAATAAAACGATACCTTTCTCTTATTTCATTGTAATCTTACAAATAGGAATAATGCAGATATTATGCCAGTAAAGATCAACAGTGTTTGGTATGACTGGGAGGTCTCCTCCTGTACGATGTAAATTATGTAAAAAATAACAAAAACAGAAAAAGCCATGAAACATTTTATGCCGTTTTACAACTTAACTAAAACGATCGTTTATTTATTTATACCACTACTATTGATTAGTTGCAGCAAGGACAAAAACGAGGTATGGAGATCTCCAGCTAAACTAATATGTGACATAAATGGAGAAGCATATATCGATAACCCACTAATATTTGTAACACCTGGTGGTAAAACCACCCCCGAACTATTATATTGGAGCAAAGGAGATTATAGCATAATGACTTTCTATTCAACATGTAGACCTAAGAGTGAAGAAAAATCCTTGCCTATATATACGATAGATTATCAAATTTTCAATTCTCAAATAACCATAGGGAAAAAATATCCAGTAACATCAGTACCAGATATGGAATACTTAGTTCCGCTAAATACCAGTTTTTACTATCAAGAGAACAATATATCATATGCTACTATAACCGATGATAATACAGGTGGACTTTGTTTTGGGAATGGGTATATCATGCTAACCGATTTAGATAGCGAAAATAAATGGGCAAAAGGGAAAATAGAACTAAAAGTAAAAGCACCTATAGAAAATGCAGATAGCGTGTTAAATATCAAGGGAGAATTTGAAGTTCGATTGAAAGAAGATTACTAATGATGATAAGTGGAAGATTTCACATAAAATAATACATGCATCAATTGAATACACATCAAGAGTTTCTCTAATATTATAAAATAAATCAAATCTATAAGTTATGAAAACATTTTATTATTTTATTCTAATAGTGATCGGAGTAGTAGGAATATCCTCTTGCTCACAAGATGATAATGAACTAGACAAAGTTAATAATCAAAAAACACAAACTAAGTCATTGACAGAGTCAGATTCGACATACCTTGACTCCATCATTACTCCGTTGATTGTAAATCCGGATTCTATAAAACGTCCCCTAACTAGAGCTGCTTATTCAGCTCTTAATGAAGATGAATACTTTTCAGCCAATATGTGGGCAATTCGAGAATTGCCTATTACACTACAAGCTAGAGGGCAGGCTAATACAAGTAATAGATACCTATCCACAAACGGTAAAAGCAAAGAAATTACACTAGTAAGTTCTGTTTCCCCTAGATCATATAATCAGCGATTTTATCTGCGAATCTTACCCGCCTCATCAGGTATCCCTTATTTGATTTATTCATACCAAGAAAAAACACCGATATCTGTAGGACAATATAACAGTAACCCTGACAACAAAATATTATTCACATTACCAAATGAATCCGGTTCACTGTATTCAGCAGGCTGGGATCTTATACCTTCAGATTATAAAGGATATTTTGCCATTCAAAGCCAATCCTACTTGGGACAATCAGATCCCAATAACATGTGGTCTGTATTTAACTATGTACTAGAGGTTAAGAATGACAACAAGGTAGGTTACGGTCAATATACAAAGAAAGCGCAGCAGGAATTCCTTATAGTCCCTTTTAATGCGTTTACACTAAGCTATATTGAATTTCACAAAGATGGTGCTACGGTAACCAAACAGACTCCATTAAAAGTAGTAACTTATGGCAGAAACGAATCAGAAGAAAGAAGACTATTCACTATCGAAGCAGCCCATTATGCCTACGATACCTCTTCATTCTCTGAAAGCAGTATTTTGAAAGTACCGATAAAAAATACTACTGATAATTTCTACCGCCCCACAGTAGAAGCAGAACACATTGTTACGCCTCTCGCTGTTAAACCAAGTGAGGACACATCCAATATCCGTGAGGAAGCCGATATGGTCTATTCTTCTACAACTCAAAAAATACTTAACACTTTGAAATTCAATATTGACGGTACAGCGCTCCCAAGTTCTCTGATAGAGGCTACATCTTATTTAGAAAACTACACCGTATCAGTAAAATATACAGCACACATGACATACAAATATAATGGAGAAGAGAGGGAAGTAAAGATAAACGGAGTATGGAGCGGAGCCATCTATACAACAATAAGAGATAATAAATATCCAAAAGACATTATTAAATTCTTTGATTTAGATGATGGGACAGAGATACTACGTACAAGATCCGCTACATTATCACCGATAACCTTTAAATAAATAAAAAAAATGAAACAACATATTACTTTTGCAATAATATTAATAGCCGCAACAATATCGTTTGCGTCCTGCTCTGATGATCTAGACAAGTCTGGCAATGCCCTCGATCAATCTCAAGACAGCAAAGAGGGAAATATTATAATACAGGAAAGAAATCCAAATCTGCCTAAAATAAAGAAGCTGGTATTCAACGAACAGCAGACCAGAGGTGACATTTCAGGTGAAACAGGAAATTCTGATGCATTTCTCGGAAGTGGTTATAACCTTAAAAACGGTAATTATATCTTAGGTGATTTCAGTAATGTCAGCCACCCAATAATAAATTTAGCTGCTGTTAAAGAATACGACCCCACTTATACCAGAGGAATACGATTAAATACCACCGAAACGACTAGTTTTGCCTATGGCACTTTCGATAGATACCAATATAATTCAACAATATCCAAAAAGGTATCATCCGGATTTTCTCTTAATATCAAAATCTTCTCATTCGGAAAGAAGAAAACAACCACGGAAGTATTCAAAACTGTAATAGACAATACAAACGAAGCTACTTACGGTGAACTCAGCATTAATTTCACGAACAGTCAGTTCACCTTACAAAATTCGGTGGCTACAAGAAAATTGTTTGCAAGACAATTTCTTACTAAATCTTTTATAAGAAGTTTATACAATTCTCCGATAACATCAACACTCAAGAGTTATGGTGATTTCGTATTAACCGGTTATCTCACGGGAGGAAAAGCTTATGCCTCATATGCGGGGACAACTACAGAAAGCCTAACGAGTTCGGGTAAAGAGAAAGATATGGAAAAGTCAATAAGTGCCTCATTGACCTATAAAGGTAGTAGTGCCAGCGGAAATTTAGGCTTTACCGGTTCTAATCATGAATCAAAAACAACTACCTTTAAAGACTCGACAACGTTTATTTATATAAAAACATTTGGAGGAATACGAGATGGAAGCCAAGCAGAAGTAAATGCAAGAGCAATTAAAGATCTGAATATAGACTTAACATCATGGATGCGCTCATTAAACGATGTATCTAATCACACAATGATAGATATAGCTGACAATAGTTTGTTCCCTCTATCAGATTTCGTACTGGAAACTAATTTTAAGCAGCGTCTCGATGACACCTTTAATGAAGTACTGCCTACTTATACCAACTTAGTATATCCATACATTGAGATTGTCAGAGTTATGGTGCGATCAACCCCCTCATACGAAGCCTTATATGATGTTGCAGCTGTTTTGGTAACAAGGCAAGGAGATAGAATCATATTAAGTGATGGTTTGGCTCCCGCTGCTACAGATGCGGAACTTAGACAGAATGAAGATAATGCTGTCTTTATGCAGAAAGTGGAGAAAATAGCTGCTGAAAAATCAAAACTATTTAGTGCCGACATAGAAATATCATATAATAAGAAGACAAGATTAAACCCTGTTTTAAGATCACCATTATGCATAGATCTTACGGGATTTAATGAGAAAAACTTCTATCGGTTTTATTATGAAAAGACTGGCATAGAATACATATATGATCCCTCTACCCGTCTTTGCTTTTCTTATTTCATTGACGAAGGAGACGACGAAGTACTAGACATTTATGGAATAAGAAATTGGGTAGAATCGCTACCAGAGAAGAAAATCTCAATAGCTTCTTTAGCTAATTCATATAAAATTATCGGATTATAAATAAATTACATCATTATGAAAATTATTCAAACAATATTAGTATTCTCTTTGAGCCTGATTCTATTCAGTTGTGGGGATGACGATAAGGATGAGATCAAGAAAGATGAGATCAAGAGTGCAATTTCACTAAAACAAACGAGGTGGGCTGGTACATTCGAAGATACTGAAAAGTATCGTATATTAAGCGCCAGTGTGGGAGTTTTCTTCTACACGGAAAAGGACGGACGATATAGCTTGATATTGGGGTGGGGAACGACGATGGAGAAAAATGAAGGCGATTTCAACTGCTCCATCGATGAGAAAATATTAACTATTACTAATACTGGGATTGTGTTGGATGGGCGTTGGTTAATCATCCAATCTGATAAAGATAAAATGGTATTAGAAAAAGGAACAGGTCTAAATGGTGCATATAAAGGTACTTTAACTCTTACAAGAACCAACTAAAGCCATTGGCTCCATACGTCTAAATAATCTCCTTTATGATACTAATAAAGCCGCCACAGCTCCATTTAAAGAATATGACGGCTTTACTTCTATTAAAACTAGCAAATACAATAATCAAAGAAGCCATGAAACAATCAATCTTTTCAAATGGAAAACTTTCAATCGCAATTTTGGGACTATGCCTGCCGTTACTACTGACAAGTTGCAAAAAAGACATCTTACTTTCTGCTTCAAACGGAAAATATGTTATCAATAATGAGCGTTATGAAGACCAAGATCCGATACTAATATCACCAGGGGGTACCCATACGCCATCAGCTCGCTATTCTTTAACAAATAACACGTTTGATTTTTATTCAGAATGCAGACCCAAGGATACATCCAGAGGATTGCCTTTTTATGTACTCCGTTGCAGATTATTTATGGACTCCTCATTGACTGTAGGGGGAAAATATACTTTTACCCCCTTACCTGATTTAGACTCTTTGATATTATGGGATGAAAAAGATAGGTACGATGAACAAAGAAAGTCTTATTGTACAATACATGAACTAGTTAATCCCACTAATTTATGTTTTGGAACGGGATACTTAGAAATTACAAAAATTGATTTTGAAAAGAAATGGGTTGAAGGGAACCTTAGTTTTGAAATGCCATCCCCTACAATATCAGTTGATAAAGAGAGCAATAAGGAACGATTAAAATTTAAAGGTGAATTTGAATGCTTTTTTTAAATCCAAATACTCTTCGGTGCTTCAACTCAAATATAAAAGAGAACAATGTGTTCGTTTTCGCACACAACAACAATTACATAGAATACTGATATTCAATAGATTACTTAATTGGCACACCACTTGTCTTCTTATTGACGAGCAATAAATCTAAAAA
>Ga0316604_10001004_pt1 | contig 27917 bp, 21 predicted proteins | sample OWC_soil_day20_C_FD_207650 | JGI IMG/M metagenome (GOLD analysis project Ga0316604, IMG submission 207650) | Wetland soil microbial communities from Old Woman Creek delta, Ohio, United States - OWC_soil_day20_CT | ecosystem: Environmental > Terrestrial > Soil > Wetlands | place: USA: Ohio... | reverse complement strand
CGTGGATGACAAGCTAAACGTGCTGGGCCGTCTGGAAGGCGTGCATCGCTTCAATGACACAGGCGCAGCCGTCAGCGGCGATGTCGCCGGCCTGTATGGTTTCAGCCTGGCCGGTCAGACCTACAAACAGAACTGGCTGCGTGCCGCAGTGGGGATCGAAGGCAAGATCGGCGGCGGCACGGGTTCGCTGATGCTCAATGGCAGCACACAAAGCGATTCCACCAAGTACTGGCTGGCGGCCAGTTACCGGATGGATTTCTGACGAAAATTAAAGTGCCCGGTTCCTGCCCATCGGGACAGGGCTTGCATAGATTCCCAGCGTGGTCCACCCATGGGCCAATTTGAGTGGTCTGCGATACGCCATATTGCCGACGTTGCAAGGGCTGCATGCCAACGGCAGCTTTGGCCGGAGGCTGTGTGAAAACGCCTCATTCACGTCAACATCCTGCTGTCTGAATCGTTAATTAGATATTCGAGTTCAGATGGAGATATGGCATATCCAAGGAGCAGAGCGCACACATGGGAACGTGGTTTCGCTGTCACGTTTCTGTCACGTTCAGGAAAGAAAAAAGGCCTAATCTTTCGACTAGGCCTTGTATTCTGTGGCTCCCCGACCTGGGCTCGAACCAGGGACCTGCGGATTAACAGTCCGTCGCTCTACCAACTGAGCTATCAGGGAACAGAATAAGCCAAGTCTAGAACTAGGCTCAGCAAATTGTGGCTCCCCGACCTGGGCTCGAACCAGGGACCTGCGGATTAACAGTCCGTCGCTCTACCGACTGAGCTATCAGGGAACAGAAACAAAGATTATATCTGCCAGCTCTTAGTATGTCAATTATTTGAATTTGCACCTATAAAGTTCGACACTCCTGACACAGATGCCATCAGCCGTAATGGATGCCCATCGCCTCGCGTACGTCACGCATCGTTTCCTGAGCGAATTTTCGGGCGACGTCGCAGCCGTCTGCGACGATTGCACGCACCAGTGAAGGTTCGTCCAGGTACGGTTGCGCGCGTTCATGCATTGGTTCCTGTTCTTTCAGGATCGCTTCGTATACCGGCTGCTTGCATTCAATGCAGCCGATGCCTGCCGATTTGCACCCCTTGACCACCCACTGCTGAACGTCGTCAGGCGAATAGACTTGATGCAGTTGCCATACCGGGCAGCGTTCAGGGTCACCGGCATCCGTGCGTCGTACGCGCGCCGGATCGGTTTGCATCGTGCGAATTTTCTTTTGCAGCACATCCTTGTCTTCGCGCAACGCGATCGAGTTGCCGTAGCTTTTCGACATTTTCTGACCATCCAGGCCAGTTAGGCGCGACGCCTCGGTCAGCAGCGCCTTCGGCTCTGTGAGGATCAGTTTGCGGCTGCCTTCGAGGTAGCCAAACAGACGTTCGCGATCGATCATCGACAAATTTTGCGCGTCATCCAGCATCGCTTTCGCCTTCTCCAACGCAGCGGCATTGCCGTTTTGCTGGAAGTCAGTGCGCAATTCGGCATAGAGCTTCGCGCGCTTGCCGCCGAGCTTCTTTACCGCTTCCTGTGCTTTTTCTTCGAAGCCAGGTTCGCGGCCATACAGGTTGTTGAAGCGGCGCGCGATTTCGCGGGTCATTTCGATATGCGGAATCTGGTCTTCGCCCACCGGCACCATATTTGCGCGGTAAAGCAGGATGTCGGACGCCATCAAAAGCGGATAGCCGAGAAAACCGTAATTGGTTAAATCCTTGTGCGCCAGCTTTTCAATCTGATCCTTGTATGTCGGCACACGTTCGAGCCAGCCGAGCGGTGTCGTCATGCCGAGCAGCAGCGTGAGTTCGGCCACCTCAGGCACTTGCGACTGAATGAACAACGTAGCCTGCGACGGATCGACACCCGCTGCCAGCCAGTCCACCAGCATGTCCCAGGTGCTTTTCTCGATACTATCGGTTTCATCGTAGTGCGTGGTCAGCGCATGCCAGTCAGCGACGAAGAACAGGCAAGGCTCTTCGGACTGCATCTTGATCCAGTTCTTGAGGGCGCCATGATAGTGGCCGAGGTGCATGGCGCCGGTGGGACGCATGCCTGAAACAACGCGGTCTGGGTACATGATTTTAGATTTTTATCTGAGTAGCAAATTCAACGGGGATACCAGCAGTTGCAGCAAGGTATTGGCGCCAAGCATGACTGGCACCATCCAGAAGTGGATAACTCTGAAGTATGCCAGCACGAGCACAATAAAGAAACCGTAGCGCTCAATTTGCGAGAATGAATAGGCCAGCCGGTATGGCAGCAGGCTGACGACGATGCGTCCACCGTCGAGCGGTGGCAGCGGAAACAGGTTAAAGGCGAACAGCACCAGATTGGTCGTTACGCCAGCTGCGGCAACACGCAGCAGATATTCACCCTCGATATGCACCCGGTGCAGAATTACCGACAGCACCAGCCACAGGAATGCCATCAGCAGATTGGCAGCCGGCCCCGCCAGTGCCACCCACGCCATGTCGCGCTTGGGCTTGCGCAGGCGGCCAAAATCTACCGGCACTGGCTTGGCATAACCAAAAATGAACGGACTACCGACAAAAAACAGCAAAGCCGGGATCAGGATAGTGCCGAACGGATCGATGTGCCGAATCGGATTCAGGCTCATGCGCCCCTGCTGGTAAGCGGTCAGGTCGCCAAAATATTTGGCTGCATAAGCGTGCGCCGCCTCATGCAGCGTAATCGCCAGCAGGATCGGTAACGCATAGACGGCGAAAGTGTAGAGCATCTGTTCCATGTGAACGATTTTAGCAGAGGGGGGATGACAGACGTACGCCTCGATCTAGATCGAAAATACGCTCACGATGCACGACCATCATCGTGATTTCAGTTCTTAATTTTTGGGGGTATGTTGCAAAAAAATGCCGATCAGCCATATATTCATTGGTAGTTTAAAAATACTGCCTGGAGTATTTTTTTGGGCGCAAAAATTGAAAATCAGGCAAGGCCGAAAATGCTGGCATCGCCGCGCCCCTGACGCACCAGCGCAGGCTCTTCCGAACTCATGTCGATCACGGTCGTCGGCACCAGGCTGCATGCACCGCCATCAATGACCAGATCGACCTGATTTTTCAAGCGATGGCATATTTCATCCGGATCAGTCAGCGGATCTTCATCGCCGGGCAGAATCAGGGTCGAGCCGAGCAGCGGCTGACCAAGCTCTTCCAGCAATTCGAGCACGATACGGTTGTCCGGTACGCGCAGACCAATAGTCTTGCGCGACGGATGGCTGAGGCGGCGAGGCACTTCCTTCGTCGCCGGCAGAATGAAGGTGAATGACCCAGGGGTGGCCGCTTTCAGCAGCCGGTATTGCCGGTTATCAACTTTCGCATACGATGCCACTTCGCTCAGATCGCGGCACAGCAGCGTCAGGTGATGGCGCTCATCAATGCCGCGAATTTGCCGCAGCCGATCAACGGCGGACTTATCGTCCAGACGGCATACCAGTGCGTAACAGGAATCGGTCGGAATGGCGACAATGCCGCCAGACTTGATGATATCTGCCGCCATCTTGATCGAGCGCGGCTGAGGGTTGTCGGGGTGTATTTGGTAAAACTGGCTCATGGGGCTGCGAAGGGACGGCAGCCGTTTGACCGCCGTCATCATGGAAAACTTCTTATTTTACTCCCTGCAGCGCGGCAATACGTTCCTCAATCGGCGGATGGCTCGAAAACAGCGCAGTAAAGCCTGGGGTATCGCTAATGCCTGCTGCTGCCAAGGATTTGGGCAGTTCACCTGGCTCCAACCCGCCCAGGCGTGCCAGCGCATGAATCATCGGCGTACGACTACCGAGCAATTGCGCCGAGCCGGCATCGGCACGGAATTCGCGCTGACGGGAAAACCAGGCCACGATCATTGACGCAGCAATGCCGAACACGATTTCGCATACAAAAACCGTCACCATGTACCCTACACCAGACGAGCGTTCATTGTTGCTGCGTAGCAGTACCCTGTCCACGACGAAACCCACCAGGCGCGACAGAAACACGACGAAGGTGTTGACCACACCCTGAATCAGCGTCATCGTCACCATGTCGCCATTCGCGATATGGGCGACTTCGTGACCAAGCACAGCCTCAACTTCTTCTTTCGTCATCCCTTCAAGCAGACCAGTCGAAACCGCAACCAGCGCGGAATTCTTGAACGCGCCGGTTGCGAACGCATTCGCCTCGCCGTCATACACTGCCACTTCCGGCATGCCGATGCCGGCACGTTGCGCCAACTGATGCACGGTATTCAGCAGCCACTGTTCGGTCGAATTCACCGGCTGTTCGATCACTCGTGCACCGGTCGACCACTTTGCCATCGGCTTGCTCATTAGCAATGAAATGATGGAACCCGTGAAACCGACCACCAGCGAAAACACCATCAGGCTTCCGAGATTCAGTCCTGAACCATAAAGCATGCGGTTCACGCCAAGTAGTGACAGCACAATTGACATCACCAGCATCACGGCCAGATTGGTCAGGAGAAAAAGAAAGATGCGTTTCATGTATGCCTCTCAAAGGGGGAACGCCCGTCAGATTGGGATGATGGCGAAAAAATCAAGCAATGGCACCGCGCGAAAAGCGTTGCCTGAATATTCAGAGGAAATGCGCGGAAGAATTGTATCGCAAGACAGTGTCTGAACGGCGTCAGAGCCAGTTGTTCCACACAGGAATGAGCCCTTCTGGCAAAGGCGGCAAAGTGCCGATATCAACCCGCGATTCTTCCGGCGAATGGAAATCCGACCCCATGGATGCCTGGAAACCGAAATCCCGCGCGATTCGAGCGTACTTCTGGTATTGATCAACCGTATGGCTGCCTGTCACGACCTCGATCATCGTGCCGCCAAGGTATTTGAATTCCTCGAAGAATGCGCCAAACACCAGATCGCTGAAACGGTAACGCCCAGGATGGGCAATACCCGCAATGCCGCCTGCGTTGCGGATCCACTTCACCGCATCCTCTAGGCTGGCCCAACGGTGCGGCATGTAGCCTGGCTTGCCTTCGACCAGATAGCGGCGGAATGCGTCCTTGATGTCCTGGCAAATTCCAGCGCCGACCAGATGCCTCGCAAAATGCTTGCGCGTGACCAGAAACGGATTGCTGACCATTTTCATCGCACCTTCATAAGCACCAGAAATACCGACATTTTCCAGCAACCGCGACATTTCATGCGCACGTTCGACGCGCCCACTGCGCGTTTCTTCCAGGCCTGCGATCAATTCCTGATTGTTTTCATCAATCCCAAGACCGACAATATGCACGGTCGAGCCGGCCCATGTGGTGGAAATTTCAACACCGGAAATGAATTTGACGCCATAAACATCGGCTGCCTCGCGCGCCTCGGCCACGCCCTGCACTTCATCGTGATCGGTCAACGCCATCACGTGAACGCCATTGGCCTTCGCCCGCGCCACCAGCGCGGTAGGAGAAAGGACGCCATCCGAAATGGTCGAATGACTGTGCAAGTCAACGTTGAGCATGGGTAATGCTGATGTTACCGGCATGGGTAATGCCATTTGCATCGGGAAGTTAACACGCGAGTATTTTACGCTGTCCGCCGTAATTGTGCATGAAAGCAATTTTTGCGGCGACCTCTTATTTCAGCAGAAATTCCTCGGCAATCTGTGCCACCTGCTCAGGCTTATCGTGGTGCAGCATATGGCCTGTGCCGGCAATACGTTTTCTCGTCAGATTAGGAATCGAATTCAGGCGAAGCTCAAACTCGGCGCTGAAGATTTCCTGGCGTTTCAGCCTTGCACGCCTTTCCTCGGCCGTCTCGTCGCTGGACTTGATCGCATTCCAGGAAGACCCAAGCCGTTGCCAGATGTCAGTATATTCGGCCTCCACCCAAAGCGTCGGTGCGGTGATTTCGCTCCAGCATGCCTGTGCCTCTTCGGCTCGGTACAGCAACGGGTTGCTGTTACGGTGCATTGGATCGGCCTGAATCTCCCACAGCCCTTCCGCATTCTGCGCCGCCCAGTTTGCCGACAGAAACACAGCACGCTCGTACTGCAACCGTGGATTGACCTTCTGCAGCAAGTTGATCACCTCTGCCTGTGAAGCAAAAGTTTTCGGCAGCGGCGGATTTAGCAATTGATCCAGCCACATCCGATAGCGCAATGGCGCATCGGTCGACCGCGTCGAAGGCAGGCCATAGCCTTCAAGATTCACCAGCTTGATAATTTTTTCCGGCCTCACGCCAGCATAGATGGTAGATATGTTGCCACCCATGCTATGCCCCAGCAAAAGAATCGGCTTGTCTGGTGAATAATGCCGTACGATGGCATCAAAGTCAGCAATATAATTCGGAAACCAGTAGCTGTGCCCAGGAGCTGATTCTGTCAGGCCGAAACCGCGCCAGTCCGGAACGATGACATGCCATTCGCGCTGCAGGTTATCGACCAGAAACTGGAACGAAGCCGACATATCCATCCAGCCATGCAGCATGAACAGCATGGGCGCATCGGCACTGCCCCAATGCCGGACGTGATAGCGCAAACCACGCACGGAGATGAATTCGGAACGGGAATTTTTTTTCGGAACATAGGATGCTGCCTGCGGCGCTGCACGGGTATTCATGGGAATTTGCCAGAAACGAATGATCTTTCATTTTACCCTTCTGGCCAAACATAAATCTCCTCTCAAAATCAATTCTTCGGCATTTCTTCACGCAATTTTCCGTCTCCAACGGTAAAATCCCGGTTTGCTTTGATTTACCTTACCCGAATATGGCCATTTATCGACTTGGAAATCACACACCTGACATTCACCCCAATGCGTGGATCGCGCCCTCGGCCGACGTCATCGGCAACGTCAGGATTGAGGCCGGCGCTTCCGTCTGGTTTGGCGTCACCATCCGAGCCGACCACGAACGGATCGTGATTGGCGAAAACAGCAATATTCAAGACGGCTCTGTGCTGCACGCCGACCCCGGCTGCCCGCTCCTGATGGGCAAGAATGTCACCGTCGGCCATCAAGCGATGCTGCACGGCTGCAAGATTGGCGATGGCGCAATGGTCGGCATTCGCGCCACCGTGCTCAACGGCGCAGTGATCGGAGAGAACGCGCTGGTCGGCGCCTGCGCACTGGTGACCGAAGGCAAGGAAATGGCATCGAATGCGCTGATCATCGGCTCCCCTGCCCGCGTTGCCAGGACGATGAGCGAAGAAGATGTGCACCGGATGCAGGGCGCCGCCCGCTTTTACATCAAGAACAGCAAACTGTTTGCTGCCGAACTCGAACAGATAGGTTGAATATGAGCGACAAATTGCAGAAATTCCTGTTCGAAAATGCCTCCGTGCGCGGCGAACTGGTCGAAATTTCCGAAACTTGGCAGCAAGTACAGGCACGACACGATTACCCGAAAGCGGTCAAGGCGCTGCTGGGCGAAATGCTGTCGGCGGCAGCGCTGCTGTCAGCCAATCTGAAATTCAACGGCGCTACCGTCCTGCAAATTCACGGTGACGGCCCGGTGCGCCTGCTGGTAGTCGAATGCGATTCGACGCTGCGCCTGCGCGCCGTGGCTAAACTGGCTGAAAATGCGCAGATTGCAGACAACGCCACGCTGCGGCAACTGGTGCATGAGCATGGCAACGGTCGTTTCGTGATCACGCTCGACCCGCACGAAAAACTGCCTGGGCAGCAGCCTTATCAGGGTGTCGTACCACTCGATGGTGACAATATCGCCACCGTGATCGAAAACTACATGCTGCGCTCGGAACAGCTCGACACGAAAATCTGGCTGGCGGCAAACGACCAAGTGTCGCGCGGTTTGCTGCTGCAAAAACTGCCGGGCGAAGGCGGGGTCGAGGGGCTGGGCCGCGACGATGGACACGAGCTGGAAACGTGGAATCATGTGGTCGTGCTGGCCTCGACACTGAAAAACGAGGAAATGCTGGAAACGGACATTGACACGCTGATGCGGCGGTTGTTCTGGGAAGAAGACATTCGCGTGTTCGATCCGCAGCAACCGCAATTCCGCTGCACCTGCTCGCGCGACAAGGTGGCCGGCATGTTGCAAATGCTGGGCAAGGCAGAAATTGACCACGCGCTGACTGAGCAGGGAAAACTGACCATCCACTGCGACTTTTGTGGCCAGGCCTACGGTTTCGATGCTGTCGATTGCGCACAATTGTTTGCAGTCGACTTTCCGACGGAACGCTCGCTGCCAGCCTCGGATCAACTACATTAATCAAATCGATAAAAAAAGCGCCGGCATGAACGGCGCTTTTTTTTGAGGTTTGTCACCCAGTCAATTTGCACGCTGGCAAATGGTCTGCCCCGGCATCGGAGATTCCGACCAGCGATTCTGGCACAAACGGTAACGCACTTTCTCGCGACAAAACAGTGCGCCCGGACCAGTGCCGCACTCTGCGGCAGCGCGCTGCCGGAACTGCTCATCAATGCTGCTGGCACGCCGCGGCTCGCCCGGCATCGCTTGCGGCGTCGGATAGTGAGGCGTCAGTTCCCTGCGTTGTTCGGTTTTTTTCTTGCGTTCGCGGCCATTCTGCTTGGCAGCTGGTTCATCCTGTTTCAATGGCTGCTCGGCTTGTCCTGCTTGTGCCGCTGACGCGGCCTGGCCAGGTTTGATCGGATTGCCGTAGGGGTCAAGCTCTTCAGCCGGCGTCGAAGCCCCTGCATTCGGCGCTGCTCCTTCCGGTGCTGACGCACTGGCGCTTGCAGCCGATGCAGCCGGCGCTGATGCGACCGCTGCTTTCTCAGGTGCCGGTGCCGCGGCCGGTTTGAACCACATGTACCAGCCAGCGCCGCATGCGCCGGCAACCGCAAGCAATGCAACCACTACGACCACGGCCAGATTGCTGCCGCTCTTTTGTCCGTTGGCTACGGCAGGTGCTGCCGGTGCCGGTTCGCTTGCTGCCATCGGCAAGTCGCCGGACGGCTCGATCCGCTCGGCAGCCGCCGCCACTGGTTCAACTGCTGGTTCGGATGCCGAATCAGCCTTGGTTTGTGCCGCTGCTTCTGTCGATGTGGCTGCATCGGCCACATCGAAACGATAACCACAATCGCCACAAAACTTCGCTTCACTGGTTTTGGGGGCGCTGCATGCAGGGCAAACTGTTTGCTGCACCGGCGCAGACTCCACTTCAGCTGCAGGAGCAACCAGCGGCTGGCCGCACTTGTTGCAGAATTTCGCACCATCCGGATTGGCAGCACTGCATTGAGAACAATTCATGTCATCGCTCCATCAAATGATTCCAGAAAATCGCAGCTTAGTCGACCGAGCCAGTTTTTCCAGCCGGTTTTTACCAATACTTACAAAAACTTTAACGAGTGTCCAGAACTGCAGCGAAAAACCAGCAGAAAATTCTTTGCCCGCCGGTTCCGCTCGAACAGCGGCCATGGTGGAAAAAATATACTCAAAGGTGTATGCCCCCCTCAGAAACATTGGCTTGGTAATAGTATTTGCACTTATACCCTCAAACTTCTCGCACAGGCAGGAGCGGGCCAGCCGCATAGCGAATCGTCAGTCGTCAGCCTGCCACGCCCGTTCGAGCAGGCGTTGCAGTCGTTCTGCTGCAATGCCATCCGTCAACGCAGCCAGGCCGCACAGTCGCTTCACCTTCATTGTCAGCGCTTCATCATCCTGTCCGGACAACGCCGATTGCAGCGCACTCACCTGCATTTGCAGGCGCTCGCGCGCCAGTTCGGGCGGGCTATCGATACCGGCAGCAATTTCCAGCAGCAACAGTTCCTGCGCCAGCTGACTGGCGGCACTTTCCAGCCGGCTGGCATAGGCACGATCTCCAGCTGCCAGCGCAGCATGCGCAGCGTCAAAGCGCGCGCGCATCCGCTTTTCCCATGATGACGCCAGTGGCGGCAGCATTTGCCAATGCGCAGACCAGCCAGCATCAAGCTCGCGTTTTGCCACCACCGCCGCTTCGGCTGCCTGGCACAGTCCGAGTTTTTCCTGCAACACGCGCAATTGCGCCTGCCTTGCAGCTTGCCGTTCCTGCCTTTCCTGCTCCAGCCGGCGTTTTTCTGCATCGGCCGCATCCACCAGTTGCCTGCGGCGAACGAACACTGCATCGCACGCGGCGCAGAAGCGTTGCCATAACTGGCGTTCATCTTGCCGCTCCAGCGGCAGCGCCCTGGCGGATTCCTGCCAGCGCGCCTGCAGTTGCCGCACGCGGTCGGTTGCGCCGCGCACATCCGGATTAATGCGCTCGGCCTCGTCAATCAGGCTTTCTCGCCGCTCGATTTCCCGCTGACGCTGCTCATCCAGCGGCCCGAGCAACTGCTGCAATACTTCGGTGAATTCGGCTTCCAGACGCTTTCGATCACGGCGATCGATCGGTCCAATCTGCTGCCATGATTGCCGTGCAATGAGACAATCGTGCGCAAGCTTCTTCCAATCCGTGCTGCCGACCAGCGCGCGCAAACCTGTCAGCAGGCTTTCCGCCATTTCACGATTATGTTTCCGTTCCTGCGAACGCTTTTGCACATGTTCCGCCACCGGCGCATAGGCGGCATTGCAGGCAGCATCGAACCGCTCCCACAACGCCTTCGATGCCGCGCCAGAAGCAACATCCAGCGCTTTCCATTGCTGACGGAGCTCGCTGATCCTGTTAGCCAATTCGTTCGGCGGCAGTGATTGGCCGAGCAATTCGCCAGCAGCCGCAATCAATTCTTCGCGCGACACATTGCCGCCCCAACGCGCCCAATCCTGCATCCGCTTGAGTTCGGCACGTGCCACAGTCAACCGCGTCATCTGCGCTTCACCAGGCTTGCTGACAGAAAAATCCATCGCCCGCAGTTTCGCATCCTGTTCGATGGCGACATGGAGCAACCCTTCGGCGATCGCCTGCTCCAGCGCGGCCAGCGTCTGCGGGAAATCCGTATTCAGCAAGATCTGCTCTGACTGCGGCTTTGACGACACAGGGTTTGGCAGCGCCAGCATTTGCAGCATCGTATCGAATCGCTGCTGCAGCTGTTCCGCCAGTATCGGTTGTTCGATTTGCGGCAAGCGCTGCCATTCGCGCTTGATCGCTTGACGATCGAGCGATGCTGGTTCCGCCGCTTCCCACGCGGCCAACGCAGTCATTCTGGCCTGGACTATGGTTTTATGCCGTTCCTGTGCAAGCAGTAACTCATGCAGGCGCATGCGTTGTGCTTCGAATTCTGTCAGCAGATGCAGCGGCAGCGCCGACGCCTCAGGCGAGGCGCGATGCTGCGCCATCTCCGCATCCAGCTCAGCCAGTATCTCCTCGTTCGGGATCATCTCCAACTGACGCATTCTCTCCAGCATGCCTATCACGGCACGCTGCAAAGCCGTTTGCGCCGCTAGACGCCCGGCAAGCTGCTCGCGCAAGCGTTCAAAAGATGTTTGCATGGTTTCCGGCAACGCCCCCACCAGTTGCCAGCGCTTGTCCAGTTCGGACACAAGATTCGCCATCAGCGGCGAAGCATCTAGCAGGCGCTGTGCCTCGCCTATGCATTCCCGCGCATGCATTTCGGCCATTTCCTTGCGCCGGAGATCATCCAGCCGAGACTGCATCAGCTTTGCCACGCGTCGGTCGATCTTGCGCATCGCCTGCAAAACCTGCTCAAGCATCGGCTTGCTGACCACATGCTGTGCCGCCTCCAGGCGCGCGTCGGCAAAATGGCAATCTGCAATGAAGGCCACCGCGCCAGCTTCGTCATTGCCGAAACTGCACGCCTGCAGCATCGCCTGCTGCTTGGCCACGCCATCGGATGAAGCGGATGGCGGTTCGGCCTTCGAATCAGATGCTGCCGTTTTTGAAGCTCGCCGCAAGAAAAATTTAAGCATAACTAAATGTTCTGGCCGGAAAAAATTATCCGAAACACGGATCATAGCAACTTGCGAGCCATATCGAACCATTTGCACGAGAAATTTCCACGTTTTTACAGTGATTGACATACCTCAACGCGGCTCTTCGGCCTTCGGATAATGTCACTTTTATTATCTTGTGCCATGTCAATTCATTTTCAGGAGGCGCCGCATGAAACCCAAACAACCACCGACCCCAAGCTTCCAGCCGGGACAGCATTTCCAGTTGATGGATGAAATCGTGCATGATCCTTTGCAGGATTTGGGCAAGCTGGCCGAACCTGCCGTCTGTGGCACCTGCAAGGCCGTATATCACAAGGGACATTGGCAATGGCTGGCATCGCCGCCAAATGCATATCTGGTGCAGTGTCCGGCATGCAAGCGCGTGCAGCAAAAGCTCCCGGCCGGTTACGTGACCATTTCAGGCGAATTTGCACGCAGCCACGAAGCTGAACTGCTGGCGCTGATCCACAATCTCGAAACGCGTGAAAAGCAGGAACATCCGCTCAAGCGCATCATGAACATCGAACATGCTGATGGCGCCATCGAGATCACCACCACCGACATTCACCTTGCACACGGCATCGGCGAAGCGCTGCATCATGCATACAAGGGTGAATTGGAGTCGCATTTCAATGATGCCGAATATCTGCTGCGCGTGCACTGGCAACGCTGAACCACGTTAATAATACTCCGCAGGAACCACCATCGCACTTCAGAAATACTCCCACCAGTATTCCTGAAGTGCGACGGAATATCTAGCGCAAGTAAGCATTTCTCCAGCATACCCCATGTTTCACCGAAGTTATCGCACCTTTTCCGGCTTGAACGGTGCGCGCCGCATGCCGGCAAGGTTAGAATGGCGGCCTGCTGCATCATCCCGATGCCGTCCATGCCCTGTTTACCATGCTGCGACTGACTGAAATCCGCCTGCCGCTCGACCATACCGAAGATGATCTGACCAACGCCATCGCCCGAAAGCTGGCGCTCGCCCAGAGCGAAGTCCTTTGTTACACCATCTACCGCCGTGGTATCGATGCACGCAAGAAAGGCGCGATCCTGTTCGTTTATACGCTGGACGTGACCACCACCACCGATGCCTTGCTGCTGCAAAAGTTTGCGGATGACAAACACGTCAAAGCTGCGCCGGATATGCGCTACCGTTTTGTCGCCATGGCATCCGGCAAGGAAACACAACGTCCGGTTGTGGTTGGCTTCGGCCCATGCGGCATGTTTGCCGCATTGATTCTGGCGCAAAGTGGCTTTCGTCCGATCATCGTCGAACGCGGCAAGAAAGTGCGCGAGCGCACGGCCGACACCTTCGGCTTCTGGCGCCAGCGCAAGCTCAATCCCGAATCTAACGTACAGTTCGGCGAAGGCGGCGCCGGCACCTTTTCCGACGGCAAGCTGCACACGCAAATCAAGGACCCGAAATTCTATGGCCGCAAGGTGCTAACGGAATTCGTGAAAGCCGGCGCGCCGGAGGAAATCCTGTATGTCAGCAAGCCGCACATCGGCACCTTCCGGCTGGTGAAAATGGTTGAGCAGATGCGCGAGGAAATCGAATCGCTAGGCGGCGAATTCCGCTTTGAAAACCGAGTGGACGATATCGAGATCGAGGATGGCGCGGTGAAAAGCGTTACACTGGCCAGCGGCGAGCAGATTGTCACGAATCAGGTAGTGCTGGCGATTGGCCACAGCGCGCGCGACACGTTCGAAATGCTTTACCAGCGCGGCGTGTACATCGAAGCCAAACCATTCTCGGTCGGTTTCCGCATCGAGCACCCGCAATCGATGATCGACGCCTGCCGCCTCGGCCCGAACGCCGGCCACCAGGCGCTGGGCGCAGCCGACTACCATCTGGTGCATCACTGCAAAAACGGTCGTTCGGTCTACAGCTTCTGCATGTGTCCCGGCGGCACCGTGGTCGCGGCCGCATCTGAACCCGGGCGCGTGGTCACCAACGGCATGAGCCAGTATTCGCGCGCCGAACGCAACGCGAACGCGGCGATCGTGGTCGGTATCGAACCGTCCGACTACCCCGGCCATCCGCTAGCCGGCATCGAATTCCAGCGCCAGCTTGAAGCGCGTGCGTTCGAACTCGGCGGCGGCACCTACGACGCACCGGGGCAACTGGTCGGCGATTTCCTCGCTGGCCGCCCGTCGACCGAATTCGGCGCGGTGACTCCGTCATACAAGCCTGCGGTGCATCTGACCGATCTCGCCACCGCGCTGCCTGATTATGCGATTGAAGCCATCCGCGAAGCAATTCCGGCGTTCGACCAGCAGATCAAGGGCTTTGCCCGCGAAGACGCGGTGCTGACCGGCGTGGAAACGCGCACCTCGTCGCCTATTCGCCTCAAGCGCGATGACAAAACATTGCAAAGCATCAATGTCAACGGACTGTATCCGGCCGGCGAAGGCGCAGGCTATGCCGGCGGCATCCTGTCGGCGGCGGTCGACGGCATCAAAGTGGCGGAAGCCGTAGCGCTGGCCCTCGCATCCTGAGCAGTTCGGCCACAAATTTGCTATGCTTTTCCGATTGATTGCCCAAGCCAATTTGCAATAAAACATGTATCACCCATCACCCATCACCTACATCGAGCCGTTATTCCGGCCGCCAAGCGAAGCGCGTTCACTAATTTTCCAGATCACCAACGGCTGCAGCTGGAACAAGTGTACCTACTGCGACATGTATACCCAGCCGCAGAAGAAGTTTTCGGTCAAGCCGGAAGAAGACGTGCTGCGCGAAATAGAATGGGCCGGCCAGAACCTGCGCGGCGTGCGGCGCGTGTTCCTGGCGGATGGCGATGCGATTTCGCTCTCGAACCGCCGCCTGCTGACGCTTCTGGACGCGCTCCGAAAACACCTGCCGGAAGTCAGCCGCGTGGCATCCTACTGTTCACCCAACAATGTCACGCGCAAGTCGGTCGAAGACCTGAAAGCGCTGCACGATGCCGGGCTGGATCTGGTGTACGTTGGCGCGGAATCGGGCGATGATTTCGTGCTGAAATCGATCAACAAGGGCGAAACGCATGACGGTACGGTCGATGCGCTGAACAAGCTCGGCGATGCCGGCATCAAGCGTTCAGTAATGATCATCAGCGGCGTCGGCGGCAAGCGGTTTTATGAACAGCACGCGCTGAATTCCGCCCTCTTGCTCAACAAGACCCAGCCGGAATACCTGGCCTCGCTGGTAATCAACCACCCGCAAGGCATCGAGCGTTTTCAGGCCGGTTTTGGCGGCCAGTACGAACTGATGAACCAGCACGAACGCTTCGTCGAACTGCGCACGATGATGAATGCGCTGGAACTGAAATCGACTATTTACCGCAGCGACCATGCGTCGAACCAGCTGGTGCTGAAAGGCGTGCTGGGCAAGGATAAGGAAAAGCTGCTGGCGCAGATCGACCGCGCCATCGAAACGCCGGAACAGGCGCATCTGAGACCGGTATGGATACGGCCTTTTTAGCCCAATAATTCATAAAGCATGGGGGTATATGACCGAATACTGCCCCCCGTCCTATGAATTGCTTGGCTGCAAAAAATACCCTCGCCAGTATATTTCTCACCGCCGCAATCGTCTGAAACAGCCTTGAAACACAGCAGCCATATGCGTACCAATCCAATACGACCCTCGCACATATTCAGCCTGCTGATTTCGATTCTTGCGCTGCTGCTTACCGCCTGCTCGACCACCGCACATTACCCCATCAATCCTGCGGCAAATGGTGAAGCCAAAAAATCGGAATACCGTTTTGAAAATCTGGGCAGTGGCAGCAGCAGCGACAGCCTGGCAGTGACTCTATTCTTCTCCGGTGGCGGCACTCGGGCGGCAGCATTATCGCACGGCGTACTCGAAGAATTGGCCGAAACACGCATCAAATGGGAGGGGCGCGAACGCATTTTGCTCAATGAAGTCGATGTCATCAGTTCGGTTTCGGGCGGCAGCATTACCGCTGCGCATTATGGACTGAAGCAGCAACGGCATTTTGCTGAGTTCCCGGACAATTTCCTGTACAAGGATTACCAAAACAGCATCAAGGACAAAATTTTCTCGCTCGAAATCCTGACCCAGCTCTGGTCTCCCACCTATGGGCGGATCGAAATCGTGGCCAACAAGTTCGACCACTCCTTGTTTCACGGCGCAACCTTCGCCGATCTGGCCAGACAGGGAAACCGTCCATACCTGATTTTAAATTCGACTGACATGTCCACCGGTGCGCGCTTTCCTTTTACACAAGAACAGTTTGACCTGATCTGCGCAGACCTGAACGCCATCCCTCTAGCCCGCGCGGTTGCCGCCTCGGCTGCAGTACCAGTAGTTTTCAGCCCCCTGACACTGAAGAATTACGCTGGCACCTGTGACAATGCGACCAAACAGGAGCTTCAGCGAGACTGGTCTAAATTGCCGCCGCGGCAGCAACTTCGTCTACAGGAACTGCGCAGCTACCTTGATGATCAGCGCCGCCCATATCTGCACTTGGTTGATGGTGGGCTGGTGGATAACATCGGCATCGGCGGCAGCCTGGATCATTCAATATTTTCGGGCAGTGCGGCCAATCTGGGGCGAATGATCGGCTTTGGCAATCTGCGCAAGGTTGTGTTCGTGATTGTTTCTGCTGAAACCGATCCGAGCCTGGAAGCGGATCGCAGCCCTGCCGTTCCATCAATGCGCCGAGTCGCCATGGCACTGGCCGACATTCCAATCAATCACAATTCGCGGGAATCGTTGATCCAGTTTCGCGAAACCGTCGCTCAATGGAAACTGGCGCTTAAGCAGAAGTTTGGCCGCGACATTGAATTCTATGTGGTCGAGGTTTCTCTGCGCGACATTGCCGATCCAGTTGAGCGTGAGCGATTCATGGCTATTCCAACTACGCTAGCGCTCCCGAAACAGGATGTTGACGAACTGCGCCTGCTTGGCCGACGAATGCTGCGCGAATCCCCTGAAATGCAACGAATGCTGCGCGACATGGCATCAGAGTCACACTGACCTCGTATACGGCAACTGCCAGACATTTGCCTATTCTCAAGCAAAAATACAGAATTTCCCAACTCGAACTCGCTATAATTGACCTGAAAGTTTTCTTCCACGCATCAGCGAAATGAGGAGCTTTTCATGTCTTTCCACCTCCGTTACCGGAAGCTGATTCTGCTGCTGGTACTTCTGATTGCCGCCGCCTCTGTTGGCTGGCATTTCTTCAAACCTTCATCCAGCCAGCAGGGAATTGCCAGCGGCAATGGCCGCCTGGAAGCAACCGAAGTCGATGTCGCGACCAAGGTCGCCGGCAAAGTCGCCGCCGTGCTGGTGCGAGAAGGCGACAATCTAAACACGGGTCAGGTTGCTGCCAGACTGGATGCCGATGAACTCGCGGCACAACTTCGTGCGGCCGAAGCAGCGGCACAACAGGCGCGAGATGGCGTTGTCAGCGCAGTCAGCCAGCAGAAACTGGCGAAAGTCACTCTGGAGCGCACGCGCGAACTAATCAAGAAGGGATTCATCAGCGCCGACCGGCTCGACCGCGACATCAGCGCGCTGCAAACCGCTGATGCGTCCCTGGCGGCGACAAAAAACAAGGTCAGCGAAGCCGATGCGCGGGTCGATGCGCTGCGCGTCAACATCAAGGACACCAGCCTGCTCGCGCCGATCGCCGGGCGCGTGCTGTACCGTCTGACCGAGCCGGGCGAATACCTCGCAGCCGGCGGCAAGGCATTCACGCTGCTCGATTTGTCCGACGTTTACATGTCGATTTACCTGCCGGCGGAGGAAGCCGGCAAGGTCGCGCTCGGCAGCGAAGCGAAGATCGTGCTCGATGCATTACCAAACACACCGATTCCGGCGAAGGTGGCGTTCGTTGCGCCACGGTCGCAATTCACGCCCAAAGAAGTGGAAACCAAGAACGAACGCGAAAAGCTGATGTTCCGCATCAAGGTCAAGGTCGAGCCGGAATGGATCAAGCAGCATGCCGACATGGCCAAGCCGGGCATGCCGGGCATCGCCTATGTCCGGACTGAACCGGACGCCGCCTGGCCCGCGAAGCTGGGGCAATAATCATGGAGGGCGCGCCTGTCGCACGGCTGCACAGCGTCGGCCTGCAATATGGCGATCTGGCCGCGTTGCGGCACGTCACGCTTGATTTGCCGGCCGGATGCATGGTGGCGCTAATCGGGCCGGACGGGGTCGGCAAATCGTCGCTGCTGGCTCTGGTTGCCGGTGCGCGAAAAATCCAGTCCGGGCAGGTCGAAGTGCTGGGAGAAGACATCGGCAACCGTCACATCCGCGCACGGCTGCAGCCGCGCATCGCCTACATGCCGCAAGGGCTGGGCAAGAACCTGTACCCGACGCTGTCGGTATTCGAGAACCTCGATTTCTTCGGACGTCTATTCGGCCAGGATAGCGACGAACGCAAGCGGCGCATCGACCAGTTGACCACCGCCACCGGCCTGCATCCATTCCTAGAGCGCCCTGCCGGCAAACTCTCCGGCGGCATGAAGCAAAAACTTGGCCTGTGCTGCGCTCTGATCCACGACCCGGATCTGCTGATTCTGGACGAACCGACCACCGGCGTCGATCCGTTGTCGCGCCGCCAGTTCTGGGAATTGATCGACGCCATCCGCGCGCAGCGCCACGGCATGAGCGTGCTGGTTGCCACCGCCTACATGGAAGAAGCCGATCGTTTCGACTGGCTGGTGGCGATGAACGACGGCAGCGTGATCGGCACTGGCACCGCAACCGAACTGAAGGCGCAATCTGCCAGCGCCACGCTAGAAGACGCATTTATCCGCCTGCTGCCGGAAGAGCAACAGCGAGAACATGCGGAACTGGTGATCCCCCCGCGCACCGCTGGCGACCACGAATGGGCAATCGAAGCGGAAGGGCTGACCCAGCGTTTCGGCGATTTCACCGCGGTCGACCATGTCAGCTTCACCATATCCAAAGGTGAAATCTTCGGCTTTCTCGGCTCGAACGGCTGCGGCAAGACCACGACCATGAAAATGCTGACCGGCCTCTTGCCGCCAACCGAGGGCCGTTCACGCCTATTCGGCGAGCTGCTGGATGCGGACAATCTTGAAACCCGCAAGCAGGTCGGCTACATGTCGCAATCGTTTTCACTCTACGGCGAACTGACGACAGCACAAAACTTGGATTTGCATGCGCGGCTGTTTCACCTGCCGCCGGAAAAAAGGGAACAACGCATCAGCGCGCTGACGGAACGGTTCGGCCTCGAACCCTATCTGACAATGCCGGCCGCCAACCTGCCGCTCGGCATCCGGCAGCGGCTGTCGCTGGCGGTGGCGGTGGTGCATGAACCGAAGCTGCTGATTCTGGACGAGCCTACTTCCGGCGTCGATCCAATTGCACGCGACCAGTTCTGGCAACTGCTAGTCGAACTGTCGCGCGAACAAGGCGTGACCATTTTCATCTCGACACACTTCATGAACGAAGCCGAGCGTTGCGACCGCATTTCGCTGATGCACGCCGGCCAGGTGCTGGCCAGCGATACGCCGGATGCACTCAAGGCACAGAAAAATGTCGCCACGCTGGAAGATGCATTCATCGCCTTCCTCGAAGACGTGGCCGGCAAGAGCGCGCCGCCAGAAATGCAGACGGCAGCGGCAGTCGCGGACAAGTCGCTGCATTTCTCGCCCTTCAGCCTCAAGCGCCTGTTCGGTTACGCCTACCGCGAAACGCTGGAACTAAGGCGCGATGCCATTCGGCTGGCGTTCGCGCTGCTTGGTTCGGTGCTGATGATGTCGGTGCTCGGCTACGGCGTGTCAATGGATGTGCAGGATTTGCGTTTCGCGGTATTCGATCAGGATCAGTCGCCGGAATCGCGCGCCTACATTGAAAACATCGCCGGTTCACGCTATTTCCTGCAACAGAAACCGATCAGTGACAGCGACGAACTGGAACGCCGGATGCACTCGGGCGAACTCACAGTCGCGCTCGAGATCCCGCCGAACTACGGCCGCGACCTGCGCCGCAACCGCAACCCGGAAATCGCCGCCTGGGTCGATGGTGCGATGCCGTTCCGTGGCGAAACCACGCTCGGTTACGTGCGCGGACTGCACCAGCAATACCTGATCGACCTGATCACCACCGCGACCGGCACCACACCGAAACTGATACCGACCGACATCGCCTTGCGTTACCGCTACAACCAGGATTTCCGCAGCATTTACGCCATGGTGCCGGCGGTAATTCCGCTACTCTTGGTATTCATCCCCGCCATCCTGATGGCGCTCGGCGTGGTGCGCGAAAAGGAACTCGGCTCTATCACCAACCTGTACGTGACGCCGGTATCGCGGCTGGAATTTTTGCTCGGCAAGCAGTTACCGTATATCGCGGTCGCGATGTTCAGCTATTTCTGCCTGTGCGCGCAGGCAGTATGGATGTTCGGCGTCCCCATCAAGGGCAGCTTCGCCACCATGACGCTGGGCGCGCTGCTGTACGTCACCGCCACCACCGGCATCGGCCTGTTGATTTCGACCTTCACCAAAACGCAGATTGCCGCGCTGTTCGGCACCGCGCTGTTGACGATGCTGCCATCGGTGCAATTTTCCGGGCTGACCACGCCGGTGGCATCGCTAGTCGGCGCAGCCTACTGGATCGGGCAGTTTTTCCCGGCGACCTATTTTCTGGTCATCAGCCGCGGCGTATTCACCAAGGCGCTCGGATTTGGCGATTTGGTCTGGCATCTGGTCGCGTTGGCAGCCTTCATTCCGGCGCTAACGCTGATCACGCTGGCCTTGCTGCAGAAACAGGAAAAATAAGCAGGAAACGCTATGAAAAGTCACCGGCTAATCAACATCTACCGCCTCGGCATCAAGGAATTGCGCAGCCTGTGGGCCGACAAGGTGCTGCTGATCCTTATTTGCTGGGCCTTCACCGGCGCGATTTACGCCGCCTCGGTCGGCGTATCGCAGGAATTGCGCAACGCACCGATAGCGGTGGTGGACGAAGACCAGTCGCCACTATCAAAGCGGCTGATCGGCGCACTCACCCAGCCCTACTTCAATCCGCCGGACTTGATTCCATTCGACAAAATGGACCCGGCGATGGATCAGGGGCGCTACACGTTTTCGATCGTGATCCCGGTCAATTTCCAGCGCGACCTGCAAGCAGGAAGACGGCCGACGATTCAGGTGAACATCGATGCCACGCAGATGAGCCAGGCATTCATCGGTGCCGGCTATATCCAAAGCATTTTCGCTGGTGAACTGAACGAATATCTGACCGGAAAGCGCGACACTTCCCCCCTGCCGATCAACCTCGTTTCCCGCGCCCGCTTCAATCCCAACCTCACCGGCTTCTGGTTCGGCGGCGTGATGGAAACCATCAGCAGCATCACGATGCTGACTATCATCCTCGTAGGTGCAGCCTTCATCCGCGAGCGCGAGCATGGCACGCTCGAACACCTGCTGGTGATGCCGCTGTCACCATTCGAAATCATGATGGCGAAAATCTGGGCCAACGGGCTGGTGGTGCTGATTGGCGCCAGCGTCGGCTTGACCATCGTGATTCAGGGCATCCTGAAAGTGCCGATTGCTGGTTCGGTGCCGCTGTTTTTATGCGGCGCGGCGCTATACCTGTTTTCTGCTGCCTCGATCGGGATTTTCCTCGGCACGATTGCACGCTCGATGCCGCAGCTCGGCTTGTTGATCATTCTAGCAATCATTCCGCTGCAGCTGCTCTCAGGCGGCGTCACGCCGCGCGAAAGCATGCCGGAAATCGTGCAAATGATCATGCTGGGCGCGCCGACGACCTATTTCGTGCGACTGGCACAGGGCATACTGTACCGCGGCGCAGGGCTGGACACGGTCTGGCCTGATTTTCTGGCGATGACCGGCGTCGGCATGGTGTTTTTCGTCGCCGCCATCGCTCGCTTCCGCCAGTCGGTAACGCAAACTCAGGTCTGAACCAGCATGCTGCCGCTTCCTGCTAGCATCCTGCGTTTCAGCGTCAGGCATTCCATCGCATGAAATTCATCCCGCGCGCACCGACCCTCGAAGCTCTTGAGAGCCGCTTCGGCGCGCGCTACAAATGGATGGCGCTGCTGACGGTCGCTTTCGGCAGCGTGGCCGCCGTGCTATCGACCACCAGCTTCAATGTCGCCATTCCGACCCTGATGCGCGAGTTCGGCCTCGGTCAGGACAAAATCCAGTGGGCTATCACCGGCTTCATGGCGGCGATGACCGTTTCGATGCTGCCAACGCCGTGGCTGCTGGATCGCTTTGGTTTCCGCCGTTGCTTTCTGGGCATCGTGCTACTGCTCGCCGGAGCCAGCGTGGCTGGCAGCATGGCCAGCAACTTTTCATTTCTGGTCTTCACCCGCATCCTGCAGGGCGCGGCAGCCGGCATGCTGCAACCATTTGGCATGCTGACGGTCATGCGCACCTTCCCACCTGAAATCCAGGGGCGCGCAACCGGCATCCTGTCATTCAGCATTGTGCTGGCGCCTGCGGTTGCGCCCACTCTGGGCGGCGTGCTGCTCGATCAATTCGGCTGGGAAGCAATTTTCCTGATCAACCTGCCGATGTGCGTAATCGCCAGCGTTGCCGCGCTGTACCTGATGCCGCCACCGCATGAACTGAAATCCGCGCCGTTCGACTGGCTTGGCGTGGCGCTTCTTGGGCTGACGGCGCTGGTCAGCGTCGAAGGTGTAAGCAACCTGAATGAAAATGGGGTGCAATCATGGTGGACGCTGTTGTTTTTCGCTGGCACGCTGATACCAATGGGCTGGTTCATCCGGCATGCAACTCGGGCAGAGCATCCGATCGTCCGGCTCGAGCTGTTTGCCGACCGGGCATTTTCAATCGGCATACTCGTTTCACTGGCTTACGGCTTTGGCATTTACGCCTCGACCTACCTCATTCCGGTGTTCCTGCAAAACGCGCTCGGTTTTTCCGCCACCGTAGCCGGACTGGCGCTCCTGCCTGCAGGCATTACGCTAGCGGTTATGCTGCCTGTGGCAGGCCACATGGCAGACCGCTATCCGCCAAGACTGCTGACCATGGGCGGACTGGGCCTGTTCTGCCTGTCATTTCTGCTGCTGGCGTTCAAGGGCAGCGGCATCAGCTACTTCGAACTGGTCGGCGTCACTGTGCTGGGACGTTTCGGGTTGGCGATGATCCTGCCTTCGCTGACACTAGCCACGCTGCGCGGCATGAAACCGCACCAGCTTGGCCAATCGTCGATGGTCATCAGCTACACCCGGCAAATCGGCGGCGTGTTCGGCGTTGCCATTTCCGCCGTGTTCCTCGAATGGCGTGCTGCTATGCATGGTGCCGGCGAAGCTGCGGCTTCATCCGCCTATGCCGAAACCTTCCTGCTGCTGGCAGCCGCATTTGCCGTCGCTCTGCTGGCCACCAGCGGCATGAAGAGCAAACAAAAGGATTAACGCCGGTACCAGTAGCGCGCATGACTTTCACGATAAGCGTCAATACGCAACGTCTGGCCAAATTCTAGCGTGATCGCGCCGGATTCATCGGTGCGCAGCCGTCTGGCTCCGACCGCTTCAACCCGTTGCAGCACCTCCGGCTTCGGGTGGCCGTAACGATTGCGGTAGCCTGACTGGAACAGCACCGATTCCGGCTGCACCGCCTGCAGGAACGGCAAGGTCGAGGTCTTGCTGCCGCCGTGGTGCGATGCCAGCAGCACGGTCGAACGCAAATGGCTCCCCTGGCTGCCAATCAGCTCATCTTCCTGCACCCAGCCGATGTCGCCCGGCAGCAGTATCGAATGCGTGCCAGCAGTGATTTTCAGCACGCAACTGCGGTCATTGCTCTTCCATTTCGTACTGGCATAGCTGGCCGCTTCCGGGTGCAGCAGTTCGAATTGCACACCATCCCATGTCCAGTTCTGCCCTGCTTCACAGCGACTGAATTTCTTCGCTATACGCGCAATCTCATTGTTGTCCGGCACCGACGACAGCACTTCGCCCACCGCCATTTCCTTCAGCACCGACAATGCGCCGCCGGCATGGTCATTGTCGGCATGCGTGATCAGCATCATGTCGAGCGCATGGATGCCGCGCCCTTTCAGGTAAGGCAGGATCACGCGATTGCCGCCATCAGATTTCGGCGAATAGGCAGGCCCGCTATCGACCAGCATCCGGTGCGCGTGGGTTTCAACCAGCAGCGCCGACCCCTGGCCAACATCAAATGCCACCACGCGCATTTCGCCCAGCAATGGTTGCGTCGGCGTTCCCAGCAACAACGGCAGCCAGCAAGGCACGCCAAGCCAGCGTACCGGCCAGCCGCGCGGCGCCAGCATCCAGATGGTGCCGGCCAGCGCGAATCCAAACACCCACGCCGATGGCAACGGCGCCGACCAGACCGCAAATTCAAACCGGCTCATCCAACCCAGCACGGCTGCCAGCCAGTCTATCAGGCAGTGCGCACCCGTCAGCAACCAGCCGGACAACGGCGCCGGCAGCACGCTGCCGAGCAAGGCCATCGGGGTAACGAGCAGACTGACCAGCGGAATCGCGACCGCATTCGCCAGCGGACTGATCAGCGACACTTGCCCGAACAGCAGCATCGTCAGCGGCACCAGACCGAGCGTGACCGCGTATTGCATGTGCGCCGCCGACCTGAGTTCGCCCAACCAAAGCCGAGAACGCGGCATGTCGTCACCCTCTGTCCTGCTCGCGCGGCCAACCGATGCATACAGAATCACCGCGACCGCGCAAAATGACAGCCAGAAGCCAGGCCACAGCACCGCCCACGGATCGAGCAGCACGGTCACGCCGAGCGCAATAGCCAGCACTTGCGACACCTGCGTGATGCGGCCGAACCACAGCGACAGCGCCACCACCGTAAGCATGTACAGCGTGCGTTGCGCCGGCACGCCAAAGCCGGACAGCAGCACATACAGCAGCGCGGTCAACGCCCCGGCCAGCGCCGCCGCCTTTTGTGCCGGCAGCACCAGCGGCAATTGCGCCCGGGTGAAAAACGAGCGCCGCCACAAGGCCAGCGTCAGCCCGGCCACCATCCCTGCTAGCATCGTGATGTGCAGGCCGGAGATTGAAATCAGGTGGGAAATGCCGGTGCGGTTGAACACCGCCCAGTCCGACTGGCCGATGCCACGCTGGTCGCCAACCACCAGCGCGACGATTACCGCCGCATAGGGTTTGTCCGGCAATGCGGCCAGAATCCGGTCGCGCAGCCAGGCGCGCGTGCGCTCAATCATGTTGCCAAAGCTGAACACGAACGCATCCAGCCGCTGGTTCGGCCGCAATGCCTTGTCATCGGATCGCACGTAACCGGTGGCGTGCAGCCCCTGCCCCAGCAGCCACGCTTCATAATCGAAACCATGCGGATTGGCATTGCCATGCGGCCGTTTCAGCCTCACGGTCAGGCGCCAGCGCTCGCCGGGTCGAACCTCAGGCACCGGCGCCGCCGATTCTGTGCCATAACTGTTTTGCCACGAAAGCGACACCTTGGGCGGCATGCCAGCAATTTCGGCCTCGCCATCGAACGCGCGTTCAAGCGCAAACTGGAACCTCACGCCTTGCTCGAAGCGGTATGGCAGGCTGTCGATGGTGCCTATCAGAGTAATATTGCGCCCTTCCTGCTCCGGCGGAAATTCATGTTGCAACGCGTATTGCGCCTGCAGCCCGGCCCAGAAAACGCCACACAGCGTGCCAGCAACAAGGCGCAGAAAAAGGCCCGTTTTCGCCTGCTGACAGCGCCATGCCAGTCCGCCTGCAAGCACTGCGCAAACGAACACGCACGCCAGCACCAGCGGCAGGAGAAGATCGGGCTGGGATTGCAGCCACAGCACACCGCTGACAAAACCGGCGACTGCGGCAAGCATGACTACGGCCCCGTCAATGCCGCCAGCCGTGGCAGAACCGCCAGCGCATTGGCCGTGGTCGCCTGCGCTAGCAATTCCGGCTCGACGCCGCGCAGGGTGGCCAGCGCTTCACCAATTCTCGGCAACTCCAGCGGCGAATTGCGTCGGCTGACAGCCCAGGATGGGGCGAGGTCAGGTGCATCGGTTTCGATCACCAGCGATTCCAGCGGCAATTCCGTCGCCAGCCGTCGCAGTTGCTGCGCCCGTTCGTGCGTGAACGTGCCGCAAAAGCTGAGCTTGAAGCCGAGTTCGATGAACGCCTGAGCCTGCTGGAAGCTGCCGTTGAATGCGTGCGCGATGCCGCCGGGCGGGCGGATGCGGCGCAGGTGCTTGAGAATCACGTCTTGCGCGCGACGGATGTGCAGCAGCACCGGCAAGTTGAATTCACGCGCCAGCTTCAGTTGTTCGACGAAGAAGTGTTCCTGCCGCTCACGCAGTGGGGATTCGGTGTATTCGGGGATGAAAAAATCCATGCCGATTTCGCCAATCGCCACCAGTTTGGGATCCGACTGCGCGGCTGTCAGCGCTTGGCGCAATATATCGAGGTCGGCATCGGCCGCCTGCGGCACGTACATCGGGTGAATGCCGAGCGCATAGCTGCAATTCGGCTGCCGTTGCGCCAGCGCCGCCACGCGGGCAAAGCTGTCGCGATCAATCGCCGGAATCACGATCTGGCTCACGCCCAGCGCCGCCGCCTGCTGCGCCAGCGCGTCTTCCTCACCGGCAAATTCCGGCGCTTCAAGATGGCAGTGGGTGTCGATCCACATCGGCTTGACCTTTAGCGGCAGTTATACAGGCTTGAAACCAGCTTCACATACCAACATACTCACCCCAGTATTTTTAAAATCCCCCACAAATTCTGGATAAAACACAAATTTTCACTAATACTCCAGGCAAAAAATCGTTTTTGTCGAGATAATTTGCCTACCAGAGCGGAAAATAACTGACCAGAAACGCATTTTGGGTCAGTAAGGCCAAAAAATATACTCCACCCAGTATTTTTAAAAGGCCAGCAAAAATGTGGTCCAGTGACACGTTTTTACTATATACCCCAGCAGCAATCAGTCAGAAACCAGCGCCTGCAAGCCATTGTCCGCCAAACGCAACACGCGGTCGCAGCGGCTGGCGAGTTCGACATCGTGCGTGACGATCACGAACGCGGTGCCCATCGTGCGCGACAGCTCCAGCAGCAGGTCGAACATCTGTTGCGCGGTGGCGCGGTCGAGGTTGCCGGTCGGTTCGTCCGCCAGCACACAAGCCGGATTCGTCACCAGCGCCCGCGCCAGCGCCACCCGCTGCCGCTCACCACCAGAAAGTTCACCCGGCACGTGGCTGACGCGCGCTTCCAGCCCGACCCGCGCCAGCATCGCCAGCGCCACGGCTTGTGCCTCGGCGCGCGGCACGCGGCGGATCAAGAGCGGCATCGCCACGTTGTCCAGCGCCGAAAACTCCGGCAGCAGATGGTGGAACTGGTAGACAAAACCTAGCGCTTCATTGCGCAACTGGCCACGCACCGTTTCATCCAGACTGGCGAAATCGCGCCCGAGCAGGCTGACACTACCTGCGCTCGGCGCATCCAGCCCGCCCAGCAGGTGCAGCAGGGTCGATTTGCCGGAACCGGAAGCGCCAACTATCGCTACCCGCTCACCGCGGTGCACGTCCAGCTCGATGCCTGCCAGCACCTTGACCGAGTAATTTCCCTGCGTGTAGGTTTTGCCCAGTTCGCGGCAGGACAGCACAGTATCGTTCATCACTTCACCCACGGTTTCATTCATAGCGCAGCGCCTCCGCCGGCTTGACCCGCGCCGCGCTCCAGCTCGGATACAGCGTGGCGAGGAAAGACAGCACGATGGCCGAGCCGCCAATCGTCGCCACGTCAGACCAGCGCAGCTCGGACGGCATGGTGCTGATCACGTACACCTCCTTCGGCAGGAACTGCACCCCCATCAGCCGCTCGATGAATGGCACGATGACGTCGATGTTGGCAGCAATCAGCACGCCCAGCCCGACTCCGACCGCCGTGCCAAGCAAACCGGCCACCGCGCCCTGGATGATGAAGATTTTCATAATCGACCCCGGCGATGCGCCCAGCGTGCGCAGAATCGCAATATCGGCCTGCTTTTCGGTCACCGTCATCACCAGCGTTGACACCAGATTGAACGCCGCCACCGCAATAATCAGCATCAGGATGATGAACATCATTTTCTTTTCCGTCTGCACCGCCGCGAACCAGGTCT
>Ga0316604_10001003_pt1 | contig 27937 bp, 28 predicted proteins | sample OWC_soil_day20_C_FD_207650 | JGI IMG/M metagenome (GOLD analysis project Ga0316604, IMG submission 207650) | Wetland soil microbial communities from Old Woman Creek delta, Ohio, United States - OWC_soil_day20_CT | ecosystem: Environmental > Terrestrial > Soil > Wetlands | place: USA: Ohio... | reverse complement strand
GTGATGACTCCAGAGCAGATAAAGACTACGGCTCAAAGCTTTCTGAAAACGCAAGGGACGCAGGAAACGAAGGAACAACTGGTGACATATACCCGCCAGCAGATGCTGCAAATGAACCAGGAACAATTATCGTCCATGCTGGATAAGGGACTATTAGTGACGTCGTTAAACGCGCAGAGGAATATGTTAAAGGACAACAACAGTGCCATTACAAAGGCTGTTGAGACAAAATGGAATGTACTTCAGTAGAATAATCTGCATAACAGTGCTGCAGCGTGCGCCGAAAGACTAATCTCGCAGTCTTATATTGCTTTTTTCACATCGACAAAACCATATGCCAATATGATCAGCCCCAGTATCGATTTTAAATCCTTCCGGTGAGTACCGGAACGGGCAGGTCTAACCGTGTGTGGGGCGGTCCGTCCCGGGTGGGTTTGATTCCTACACGCTCCCGCCATAGACAAATCGAGGCTCTTCGGATTTTCGGCCGAGGAGCCTTTTGCAATGGGTGGATTTTTGAAAAATTGGCGATTGGACTGGTGATCGTGGGGCAAAAATAGGGCAAACTGCGAATGGGCACAATAAAATGTTGGGACGTTTTTTCATCGTCAATAGGCGTCTGCTAAAATTGCTCGAAAATCTGCTAGTTTTCCTTTTGTGGATTTTAAATTAAACGATTATGGCATAATATAGATATAGCTGTTATTCAATGTGATTTTCACAAGGATTTATTTCCAAGGTTGGCAAAGACCGAAAAAATCATAAAAGAAGGGGTGTTCCATATGTTAAAAAGATTTACGGTTGTTCTTGTTATCCTGATGATTGCAGCAAGTATGGGAACGGTGTTTGCGGCTCCCACCATGTCAGACGGCAAAAAAACAATGAATGATCTGATTAAAGGGGAACAGATGATTACAAATGAGAAAGATGCGATAACGGCGTTCAAAGATCAGATGATATTGATGATGTACATTGGGGCAATAGATCAAATGATGATGGAGATGACTCCTGCGCAGATAAAAACGACGGCCCAAAGCTTTCTGAAAACCCAGACGACGCAAGAAACGAAGGAACAACTGATTATATCCCTTCACAAGATGATGCTGGACATGAACCAAGATCAATTATCGTCTATGCTCGATAAGGAGGTACCGGTGATGTCATTAAACGCGCAGAGAAATATGCTAAAAGACAATAACAGAATGGTTACGAAACCTAGGGGCTTGGCTTTGGATTGACGCAAATGCAGGTCCACTCAAATGAGAACTAACCTGTAAGCATCTTGCTTCTTAATAAGATTGAGCCGAAAGAGCAGAAGAATATCGAGCAGGCTGCCAATGTGCTATTCAATAAGGAGAAAAGCATATCTGTTCATGGGCTCAGTCTTAGCTTTTAAGACTTGGATTGGATATCCAATCTCTCTTACTGTTGCATAGACATCAATTCCAAGCGAATCAGCGCCAGGACGTGCCAACCTGGGATTTTTGCATTCTGCTCGATTTCCGATACAACTTTCACATAATCCGCAAGAGCTAAATGATAGAAGAAGCGTTTTATAATATCCGGCAAGAAACACTTCTCTTTCAAGTTCTAACAGTTTAAGTGCTGTATCTCGACTCCAAGTTTTTGTTTCTTCCGGATTTTCACATTGGTGTTCAAAGTGAAATACAGCCACATCATTATATTCAGAAATCATTTTCCTGCATTCCTCGATGGGTGGCACGTTGGGAGGACACATACAACTTTTCCCATACTGCGGACAGCCAAACATGCAACGAAAGCGAACCCATTGGGTTACAATAATGTCTTTAGCAACCATCCATTTGAAGTCAGCAAAACCATGTTGAGTGAAAAGGGGCTGTAAGTGATTTTTGTCAATCATTCCATAAACCCTCCAGAAAATTAGTGTAGAATATTCCATCCACTGGGTATCATCTTCGCGATTAGGAAGAAAAATCCTTTTGAAGAAAACAATGTGCACCGCACTATCCATTGTTATCTACAATCTTTCTATCAAGTGCTATGAACGGTATATCAGCAACATACCCGATGCTAGAATCTAAGTTGGTCGCCAATGCGCATACAATACTAATTTTTATTGAATATGATTGTACAACCTGATAAAATCGAATCATGCAATGAGGCTATTTTGGTACGCTAGCGAGTACTTGGACGGTCTTTTTTTTTATTAAAATAACGAAATGGTGGGTGAATTTACAATGAGTTTTTGGTCAATGGTTATGGCTTTTGCTCCTTGGGTTTCATTCAAGATGCTTATCGCGTTGCCAATAATGGATCCTATTTTCATGATTAAGTTGGGCATTGTTGTTGCTGCTTCTGTTTGTGCATATCAGGCATGGATAGGGTTGCACAAGGGCGCATTGCTGTGGGGTGGTTTGCTGTTTTTTGGTTTTGCTCTGATTACTGTGCCAGTAATGAATAACATATGGGTGATGAAACATTTAGGAGTCTTGTCTCATGGGACTCTAGCCTCGTTTACCTGGGTATCCATCTTCTTAAAGAAACCGTTCACTCTTGAGTATGCAAAGCAGCATGTGGACCCATCGATGTGGACCGCTCCCTCCTTTTTGCGTAAAAATAATATTTTATCCGGCGCATGGGGTTGCGCGTTTACAGTCAGTTTTATCAACGCTTGCCTTAAACTGACACTCTTTCCGTCGGAAGGAGTAATTTTTGAAGTGATTGATGATGTGGGATTGCTATCTGCTGCTTTATTTACATCAATTTACTCGAAAAAGCCCAAAACATCATCGCGGGCTCAATAACCTTGCATCGAATTTGTGAACACGACTAATCACTCAATATCAGAAGGCTTCCAGTCATTCGTGGTTGGAAGTCTTCTGCGTTGGATAATGGAGTTTTGGCGATCAACGAAGAATTTTGTGTTTGAGGCAAGTGGAACGGAAGAAAAGCTAAAATTAAGTTCACAGAAACAAATAGTCAAAATCGTGGATTGATATGGACAAGTGAGATAAAACAAAGATTTGTAGTATTCAATGGATATATAGGGCAACCTATATATTTAGAAAAGATACACAATGTAAATGGCTTTGCGCAATTGATAACTCATATGGTACAGACTTAATTAATAAATAGGCAAATTGCGAATCTGCAAAATATTTATAGCTAAAAACCTCTACAATAAAACTGCAATGTTGAGATGGACTACCAATGTGAAATAGAATCGAAAAAAGAACGCTATGGATTGAAATAATCAGTTGCCACAGTAACCGCGATACATTCAAACTTTATAACAACATATTGATGCGACACTTAGTTCGACGTTTTACCAGGAGTTCGGCCGGAAGCGCTTTGAAGAAGGATATATATCCTTCTATATTTTCGAAAACGGCGACCGGGCTTATGTATTGTCGTATTTCGGTTACCACGCATGGTAGTCTGCAGCTGCAAAGCGATTGGAATAACGCCTTTCCGATACGAGTTTGAATTCTTCTTTGTCTCTCAAGCTTGCCCAGCCCCTGTTGATATATTTTCAACGGGGTTGTTTCAACGTTATAAAAACATCAAAGATTTATTATCTAAAGTGTGTTTTGTTGTGCTGATGTAATAGGTTTGAATGTGTTGTAAGCTATAGATAGACTAGAAATAAATCAGATAATTATTAAGAAAACGGTGGCTATGTTGATGACTGGATTCTTTCCGAAGTGTAGTGCTCTCTGTTGGACATGCGGCAGAGAAGGCCAGAAAATGATGCCATTTCTGTGGAAAATAGTAGCTATTCTTATCATATCTTTAGTAAGTTCTTCTCTGGTTGCAATGGGGAAACCGATTGAAGGTGAAATATCTATTCCGATTCCATTTGTAAGCCATCAATTATTTGACTATAATATCGAAAAACAATATGCAACTTACGATCCCGACTCAAACCCTATCATTGAATCAATTAATCAAGACGCTAGAAACAAATATCATCTATATCATCCAACGTGGAAAGAATTCTGCTCTTTCCAATGAATGTTTTTTTATCGATGAATTCTTGTAATAGTCATAATCAGCATTCTATAGATAAAAAAAGGCTTTTCGGATTTTGTCCGAAGAGCCTTTTTGCTGCCCGCGATGAATTGAGGTAGTTTTGGCGATCAAAATTGATTTTTGTATATGAAGCAAGTGGAGATAAGATTTTTCAAAACGCAATTCGGTTCGAAGCATTCATAGATTTGCAATGGCAGGAAATGAATGTTATTTGTTGAAATAGATATCAAATTGAACACACAAATAAACCGGGAGGGATTCTCATGCATAGCCGCTCACTTTTGTTGGCGATTTTGGTTGTGACGCTTTTTTCAATGACGGTACCACAGATCACTCAAGCTGAAAACAATTCGGTGGATATTGTAAATTTTGTTGAACCTAGCGTGGTTTACATCGAAGTGGATTATCGCAATGGCAACTCAGGAACCGGCAGTGGATTTATTATAAACGAGCGCTGCGATATCATTACGAATCGCCATGTGTTGGATGGCGCGGTAAGAGCAAGGGCAAGTACATCAGATGGACGGGAATACGAGATCACAGAGATTATCGGCGCGCACCCGAAACTTGATTTGATGGTCGGTGCTACGGCTCTTGCGAAAAATCCACAAAAAGCACAACAAAGTTTTTTGCGTTTGGCACTTCAACCAGCTGAAAAAGGTGAAAAAATTTATGTCTTTGGCAATCCCCAAGGGCACACTTTTTCTGTAAGTGATGGAATTGTCGCGGGTTATCGTGAAGGTGAAACAAATATGCAATACACTGCCCCGGTTTCGCCCGGTTCCAGTGGCGGACCTATTGTAAACGTTAACGGCAATGTGGTTGCGGTGGTCTGGGGCGGCAATGTGGAAGAGAAGACGCAAAACATCAACTATTCTGTGCCAGCAAACAAAATTTATGAGATTGTGGATAAAAATGGGAAGTTTCTGTATGAAAAAGGCAGCCTTGACGATTCTGCGCGTCCGGCGAAACTTACCGGCGTGGATGGGCTGCTTTGGCGGATCACCAAGGCGGAAACTATCAGCATGATTGGCACGGTTGACAAGTCTTTCGAATTGGCGGATCGGACAGATTCACAACTGTTATTTAAGGGGTTATTGTCAAATGGCAAGGTTTATCTGGCAGTTTACCACTATTACAAAGACATGCTTTATGAGGGTGAATACTTCTATCCGGTTGAGAAGAATGAGAATTATAATGATTTATACAAAGCCTTGCAAACAAACGCGGAGAGCGGCTTCGGTAAGATGGATTCTGAAGTCAAGAACAATCAGTCTGGACTTGGGTTGATTGCAACCTGGAATTTCAAGACAGAGGGGCCGGCACCAAATTCAGTGACACTTTCAGTTGAAACAAGATCATTTGGCGTTTTACCAAGCTATAATCAATTTGTGGTTGTGCGTTTTACCAATGGTGAAATGCAGCAGACAGTAGGGAAATAAAAATGAATAAATCATATATTTTAATATGTAGATAAACAGAAATTTGCCATACGGATTATTTATATAATCTTGCAGATGCTAAATCTGAGAATTGGAGAATAATTAGTATGATTGAGATCGTATTCAGCGATAGTGCTTGTGGTGGTCTTAAAATGGCACAGCACTATGAAGAGGGGAAATATCAAGGTGGTTGTATTGGCGTCATCGTTAGTCACGTAGATGGAAGTAAACCAACCAAAGAGGAAGTTGCAGTTGCTCGACGAGAAGCAAAGGAAAAGGCAATCTTGGCGTGGGAGAGCGCTACCCCCTTAGGTGGAAATGCAGCAGACATCTATGGATTCAATTTGATGCTGAGCGTTGGAGAGATTTCGGAGAATCAGCCCGGTATTAAGCGGATGCAGACGTTGGCACACTTATACAGCGTTTATCCGAATGACGAGGGGTACCAGGCGGCTCAGGAAATACTTAAAAGAGCAAATGACGATCTGAAAACGGTTCAAAAGCGCACAGCAGCGGGAGATTCCCTTCGAATCTGGTACAGCAATCATCCTGATGAAATGTGTGGACTCTATTGGTTCATGGGGCAGTTGAATCAATGGAAAATACATGGCAGACAGGTTTCTATTGTCAAGCTCCCGGAATGGGAATCTGACGAAGAGGGAAATATCGTGCAGAAACGCAGTTGGGGTGAAGTTGCTCCCGGAGAATGGCATCGATACCTTGCCTTGCAAAAGCCTGTGCTCCCGGTGTTTGAACAAAGCTGTGCAGCTCATTGGCAGGAACTTCAAAGGGAGAACGCACCTTTGCGAGCCACGCTGAATGGGCAGTTGATCAGTGCACCGGAAACCCTCTATGATGGCTTTATCCTTCGTGAAGTCGCAGCAGAAGGTGAGAAATTTCAGGAAGCAATGGTTATCGGGCGGGTGATTGGTAAATACCAGCTTGGAATTGGTGATTCCTGGATCGCGTCCCGCATAGAAGAAATGATTCATGCAGGAAATCTTGAAGTTGTGACTGAGAATGCCAAGGATGTGCCGAGCTATCATCGAGTATTGAAAAAGTGTATTCACAATTAATTTATTTTAAAACACCTTATTTCCCAATAGTTCCTGAAATGAGGTGCTTTTCCGTATTTGGTTTGCCTTGCGACTTCCCGCCTTGTGCCGGCGGTCTTTTTTTGTCATTTTTTATTTTTAAGAGAGCTGTGTACCTAATTGAGATTTATAAGGTTCTGCATTATGCTTGCCGCTAAATCAGCTGCTTTGCTTCAAAAGTACTCATAACGGCACCTTATGATGATGATATGGTAATTTATGGGGAGCGCTGAATAACAAGACCTTTGGGCCGATATGCAAATCATGGTGCGTAGGGTAAAACGGAAATAAAATATGAGTTGAGACGGGGTAAAAGATTTGATGAAAAATAATAAATAATGCAGGAAACAGTATACGAAAAAGCGAAAGTGCTTGATAATGAAAAATAGTGGCAAGAGATTTGCGCGTGCACTATGCAAGGGCGCATCTTATAGCGAGTGGGAAACCCGGTTGGTACAGTTGATCCGGCGCGGACATATTCGCCAGTATTGGCGAATATGCCTTATCGGAAAATAAAAAATGGGAGGAATGGGTGTAGCATGATAAATGATTACAAAGTGTCGGCCGCAGTGCGGGAGGTTTATGCTAACCTTCAGGATTCCGAGCAGGTCCAACGGGGGCTCGCATTCTTGGAGACTGACCATCAGAGCACCGTTTCAGATCAGATTGTTATTAACGAAGTTCCTGCACCGCCGTTTCATGAAAAAGCAAGGGCGCAATACTACAAGGCACGATTGGAGGCGTTGGGTCTTGCTGAGGTGTGTGAGGATGCCGAAGGCAACGTTTTTGGCGTGTATAAAGGAACGGGAGATGGTCCACGCGTTTTTGTCTCTGCTCATTTGGATACGGTTTTTGGTGAAGGAACGGATGTTTCAGTGCAAGAAAAAGATGGGTTGCTGTATGCACCCGGTATTTCAGATAATTCCCGCGGACTAGCAGCCATATTGTCCGTGATTCGTTCATTGAAAGACGCTGACATAAATACGGTGGGGGACATAGTGTTTGGTGGGGATGTTGGCGAGGAAGGGTTGGGAGATCTTCGAGGCGTCAAAGCCTTTTTCGCGGAAAACAAAGATATCGACGGATATATTGCCGTTGATGGGATCAAAGAACAGATTATTACATACCTGGCTACCGGCAGTCGTCGCTATGAGATTACCTATCGGGGACGCGGCGGTCACAGCTGGAACGCATTTGGACTGCCAAGCGCCATTCATGCGTTGGGTAGAGCGATTGCTAAAATTGGGGAAGTTCAAACGCCGACGGAACCTAAAACAACATTCACAGTGGGCACGATAACCGGAGGTACATCAGTCAACTCCATCGCGGCAGAAGCTTCCATGTTGTTGGATCTGCGTTCGGCTAGCGAAGCAGAACTCAAAAAACTCGAAACAACTGTCATGGAAATGCTTACCGAAGCAGCCAACGAAGAAAATGCCCGCTGGAACAGCAACGATATCAAGGTGGAGATTAAGCTGGTTGGGAACAGACCCGCAGGGCAGCAGGCGCCTGATGCCAATATTGTTCAGGCAGCTTGGGCGGCGACGGAAGCGCTGGGGATAATTCCTGAATTTGGTCCTGCCAGTAGTACCGATGCCAATCTGCCGATGAGTTTGGGAATTCCAGCGATACGTATATGTGGCGGCGGAAGAGAAGACCACAATCATTCTTTGAACGAATGGTATGATCCCACCAATGGATACCTAGGGCCACAGAAAATATTTCTGACGCTGCTGGGACTGGTCGGTGTGGCAGGACTAACTAAGCCATTGCTGCTGAAACGTGGAGGCTCGCCTGGATAAAAATTTGCTGAATGATTGAGTATAAATATCGTGACTGATTTACCATCGGCAATGTCTTCAAAAACACTGGCATAAACAAGAGATCCCCTAGTGTTAAAAACGATGGTTTTTGTTCAGTTGGGCAAATTATTTGGAAACAGATGGTGCTGTTACAACTGATGTTTTATTTTGGTAAGTTGAAGGAGCATAAATATGAAAACTATTGGATTGATTGGAGGATTGAGCTGGGAATCCTCCGCCGTATACTATCGTATAATTAACGAGTTGGTTAGGGATAAGTTGGGTGGTACTCATTCGGCAAAAAGCATCATGTATTCCGTCGATTTCTCTGAATTTGAGCAACTCCAGCATCAAGGCGATTGGGATAAGCTTACTGAGTTGATGATTGATGCAGGGACTCGTTTGAAAAATGGCGGGGCAGATTTTATTGTCATTTGTACAAATACGATGCATAAAACGGCAGATGCAGTTGAAAATCAAGTAGGGATTCCGTTACTGCACATTGCAGATGCCGCTGCAATTGAAGTTAAGAAAATGGGCCTTCGGAAAGTTGCGCTACTGGGAACAAGATTTACTATGGAACAAGATTTTTATAAAGCCCGTCTACTCGAAAAACATGGAATTGAAGTGATTATCCCGGATCGTGATGAACGTAAAATGATTCATTCCGTTATTTACGATGAATTGGTATTGGGCAAAGTGTTGGACTCGTCACGGGAGGCTTTTGTGAAAATTATCGGACACATGAATAGCATCGGAGCAGAAGGTGTTGTATTGGGTTGCACGGAAATTCCATTGCTAATTAGTCAAAAAGACAGTGCTATCCCCGTTTTTGATACGACTCGACTACATGCTCTCGCGGCTGTTGAATTTTCATTGAAATAGTTGATTGGGCCTCTCTGCCAAGCGGCGGATATTTCCGGAATATGTTGAAGAAATACGTACTAAACATGGACGATGCTTCCCGTATTTTGAATAGAAAAAACAGAATGGTCGTTATGCCAAAGGCTTCCAGCCATTTGCGGTTGGAAGCCTTTGGCGTTCGGTTGGATAAAATTAAGGGTTTTGGCAGTCAAAAGAGGTATCCAGTTGATAAACGGGGGATCACTTGGGACAAATGGAAACGAGAAATTACGAAGGATTATTTGATAATGTTATAATACTGTTGAAAATAAGAGTGCCATGATGATACGATATTAAAATATGTGACACAAAAGTTAGCGACTCTTAACTGAATTGAAATACGGAGCTGAATTATGGATACGAAAACGATATTCACGATGATCGCATTGGCATGTTTTATTAACTGCATGCTGATTATACCTTACAACAGAAAGCATTGTTCGGACCCAACTCAATATCATCTTTACGCACAAGTTTGTTTTTTTGTATCCTTTTTCCTGTATATTAACGTTCAACTCTCGCTCGGGATTGCAGTGGCGAACTGCAGTGGGTTATTCGGCGTCGCATTCGAAACTGTGGCAATTATGAAATTAACTGATAAATATTCTGCCCGCATAAGCAAGACCATCATGATGATCGTGAGCATTATCGCGATGCTGCAGGCAGTAATCTTGATTGCCGTTGATTTATCAAGTGTGCGAATTTCCTTGGTGACTGCAGTACCGGGAATGCTTTGGCTGTACTCGACATACTTGCTTTTCACGAATAAACATCGAACTGTTCTTCAGTCTTTGGTTGGAATACTTTTCGCTATCATCGCAGGGGCATCAGGGTTCAGAGTGTTTGGAGCCTTAATGTTTGGTGAAAAATACTCGCTTTATTCGTTGGGAGATGCGCAAACATTTACATTTATGTGTATGTACGCATTGATGATTGTGAGCAGCTCCGGCATTGTATTATTGGCTAAAGAAAAGACTGATGCGCAGTTGCTCATTGCTGCTACTCATGATGACCTTACAGGTGTATATAACCGAAGGTGCTTTATTCAAAAAACCGAAAATGCAATCGATTTTGCAAATCGGAAGATGTATCCGTTTTCATTGTTGATGTTGGATATTGATGATTTCAAAAAAATTAATGACACGCATGGTCATCAAATCGGTGATTTGGTTCTAAAGGAATTTTCATATGCGATGAAACGTGAGTTGAGAAAGCATGATTTGATGGGTAGGATTGGCGGAGAAGAGTTTGTTATATTTTTACAAATGATAAATAGAAATGACGCTTATTTGATGGCAGAACGGCTAAGAAATTTTGTTGCATCTAATATTATTGAAGGGATTTCTTTTACGATCAGTATGGGCGTTTTTTCTGTAGATCCCAATGATGGTAGTCCAAAAAACTTTGATGACATCTATCGGCAGAGTGATCTTGCACTTTATGAAGCGAAAAATTCGGGGCGTAACAGGGTAGTGCAAAGAACAAATGAAAAAGTGGTTGGTTAACGACATACACTGCGCTTTAACACAGTGAAACATGCCACAATCTTGTTTGTAAAAGATTGCTGTGTTTTAAACCAGATTATCGTTCAATGAATAAAAGCCAAGATGCCTTTTAACAAGGCACCTTGGCTTTTATTCATGAAGCATTTGAGCAAGTGGGGATGGGGCAGGTTGGCTATCTCAATAGCAATTGAGACAGTTCTTTTCTTTTGTCGACAATTAAGGCTTCCAGCTACTCGTTGATTGTCAACGGCAATGATAAAATGCAAAAAAAAGGGGTGCGGATATTTTTTTGGACTTTTTAAGCAACCAAATCCATTTTTGTTTTGCTGACGGCAACAAGCTGGTAATCCGCTATGATCTGTTGAATTACTTTTTCCGACACGTAGATTCCTGCTTGTCCAAGTGCTTTATAAATCCGTCGATACTTGTAACATCGATTGTTTTCGATGAACAGATGGATGATCAGGTGACGTAGGCTTTCGTATTTGTCAGGCAGAGCGACTATTTTCCGTTGATAAAAATAGCTGCTGCGAGCCATCCCAACATTCTCCAGAAAATCCTTGAGCGGGTATTCATGGATCAGGGTGCCAATCAGCCGAGTCTTTTCCAGTTGCAATCGATAAATTTGCTCTTTCAATGATTCTACCTCAGATAAAAGGCCTGTCTGTCATCAGGGAGTGGTCGGGCTTTTCCCTTTGACAATATTTTATGCCACTCCTTGCCGAGCAGGTTGTTTTTCCAGTCATACAGCGCTTCACGGCTTACGCCATACTTCTTGGTAACCTTTTTGGCGCTGCCACTGCGGGTACAAAGGGCAATGACACGTTCTTTTTTCTGTATTATCTCCGGCTTACTCGTCTCTTGCGAGTCTCTGGCACTAATTCTTTGCACCAGTCTCTGAAGTGTTTCCCGGTAGGGATATCCCAGTAATTTGACTGTCTTTGCTATACTGCGGCCGTGCTCAAGATAATGCTTCACGGCGGTAGTCTTCTGTTCTAAAGAAAATTTCGGGTTGCGAATATAACGATCCCGTTCAACCCCGTCTTTCTGTTCTTCAAGAAAGGTTTTATGCCATTTTGCCAACATCCTGCGGTCTGGATAGCCCAGTTCGTGAATCACCGCGGCGGCTGACTGGTCATATTTGATATACAATTCAATAGCTTTCATGCGCTTTTCTCTTGTATACATGGACATCCTCCTGTCTCATTTAGAGTCCAAGATTTTGTCCGCATCCCCGGGTGTTGCATTTGAAATTGCATTTTACAACTAACCATTAATACAAGAGTGTGATGACAGAGGTAACATTTTATGTTTTTGTTTTTTTCTAATATTCCGTACAATATGTATGTTGCTAGCTAGTAAAAGAATATTAAATTATTTTAATTAAAGGAGAGAGAGCATGAGCCGTGAGTTGAAAATTGTAGTTGCCTGTGGAAGCGGTGTTGCAACATCAACACTTGCTGCGCGCACGGTAGAAGAAGTTTGCGAAGCAATTGATATTACAGCAAGGGTATCAACGTGCAGTATGAGAGAGCTTGTAAGCTATTCGGAAAATGCAGATTTAATATTAACTACAAATAAATATGACAAACCTCTATCGAAACCTGTTTTAAGTGTAACCTCCTTTATAACTGGCATTGGTGTAGAGAAGACAAAAAAGGCACTGGGTGAGTTGCTCCAAAAAATTTTATCAGAAAAATCAACAGGCAAATAAGCAATAGGAGGAAAGTTTATAATTATGGAAACGTTTAGCCAGATAGTTCAATCAATTTTAAACGTTGGTGCTGTTGCACTTCTTCCGCTCATGATTTTATTTATCGGATTGATTTTTAAAGTGAATTTTCTTAAGGCATTAAAATCGGGGCTTATGGTTGGCATTGGATTTCAAGGATTGCAGTTGATTGTTGGGTTCCTTGTTGCTACACTAACTCCAATAATCAAACATTATGCCAGTACAGGAAGCGGTTTCAGCATCGTCGATGTTGGCTGGGAAACACTTTCTGCAGCAGCATGGGCTACTCAGTTTACTGCGATTATTGTTCCTTTAGGTTTGATTGTAAATTTTCTGTTGATTCGATTTAAAATTATTAAAACATTGAATGTTGATATCTGGAATTATTGGCATCTCTTAAGGTCAGCGGCTATTTTATCCCTTATATTGACTTTCGTGGGGATTTCAGGAGCGGCCAATTATAGTATAAGTATAGCCTTTGGAGTTCTTCTTTCGGTGTTTATTTGCTACATAGGAGATAAGGTGGCGCCTTATTGGCAAGAATATTTTGGCCTTGAAGGAACTACTTGCACTACAATTTTGCAGATAGTTACAACTTTGCCAATTGCAATTGTAATAAATTACGTGATTGATAAAATACCGGTTATTAAAAAAATTAACATTTCGTTTGAAACCATTGGCGATAAGTTCGGCAGTCTGGCAGATCCAACGATAATTGGCGCAATTTTGGGAGCCTTCTTGGGTATTCTTACAGGGCAACCTTTGCCTGTGATCATTAAAATTTCAGTTGGGTTAGCTGCAGCAATCACGTTGACCCCGCGTATGGTTAGACTCTTCATGGAAGGAATGAGTCCAATCAGCAGAGCCGCACGGGACTATATGATAAAAAAGCTTGGAGAAGATGCAGATATCAATATTGGCGTGGATATTGCATTAGGCGTTGGAAATCAAACAGCGATCACTGTTGGGGCTTTCATGATTCCGATTTGTATATCGTTAGCTTTCATTCTTCCTTGGAATAAATTCTTTCCAGCAGCTTTTTTCGGGTCCTCATTAACTTATGCCATGGCTACGATCACGATGGTTTCCAAAGGAAATATGTTCAGGTCTATTCTTATTGGGTGTGTTTATATGGTATTTACCCTCTTTGCATTTAATTTTACTGCTTCTTTATGTACTCAGTTTGTATCTAATTCCGGTGTTGTTTCTCTTCCTGCAGGTGTCCTTGTTGCTGCCGGCGGTATGAATAACTTTATTGATGTCATCCTTGCGGCAATCGGCAAATTATTCTAATCATACAACGTGCGGTATTAGTTTTCCGTTTTCTTAGAGCTATTTATTAATACAGAAGATCCATGAGGAGGAACAAGTATGTTTGAAGGCATTATCACACCCATTGTTACACCATTTTATCGGGATGAGGGGCATACAATCAATTATGAAGCAACTGAAAGGTTAATTAATTATTTAATTGATAAAGGTGTTTCAGGAATATTTATTTTAGGAAGCAATGGAGAATTTTATGTCATCGATGAGCATGAAAAAATTGAATTTACTGAAAAAGTCGTAAAATTTGTGAATCATAGAGTCCCGGTATTTGCAGGCTCTGGCGCGTGTTCAACCTATGCTGCAATGCGTATGTCAAGAAAAATGGAGTCTCTTGGAATTGATGCAATTTCAGTCATTTCACCCTACTTTGCATCGCCGACAGAAGATGAACTTTATCAATATTATAAGGATATTGCCGGTAGTGTAGCGATTCCCGTGGTTTTATACAATATACCGAGAATGACAGGCGTTAATATCAGCGCGGGTGTTGTATCTAGATTATCGAAAATAAAAAATGTGGTAGGAATAAAAGATAGCAGCCGAAACCTTGATAATTTAAAGGGATACGTTGACGCTACTCGCGGAACGCAAATGTCTGTGCTTGTAGGGTCAGATTCAATAATTTCAGAGGGATATCGTCTTGGAGCTACAGGTGCAATTGCAAGTCTGAGCAATGCCATTGCTGATATAATTTTGAACCTATTTAAAGCACTTAAATCGGGCGATGAGCAAAAGATTGAATTTCTGCAGAAGGAGATCAAGGATTTTAGTGATTTTAATAAACTAGGAACAATGCCTTCGATTCTAAAACGTTCTGTTGAACTTGCAGGAATAGCCCCTGTCGGTCCTGCACGCCGACCTGCTTCAGAGCCTAGTAAAGAGATGGATGAAAAAATTAAAATTATGCTTAAACGTTATGGATTGTTGTAAGGCTGATTATGACTGGTATTAAAATGATGCGTTATCAATAGTATTTTGCAGGTTTAGAAAGTGGGGAGTAGGGTGAAAGTTCTCATTACAGCGAATAGTTTCGGTAAGTATAGCTCCAAGCCAAGGGAAATGCTCGAAAATTTTGGATTTGAAGTCGTTTTCAATCCCTATCATCGAATGATGACTGAAGATGAGTTTATCAATGAAATAAAAGAGGCTGATGCCGTAATATTAAGCACGGAATTTCTGAATAAGGCTGTTATTGATTCCGCTGAAAAATTAAAAGTCGTTTCTCGTTATGGTGTTGGATTGGATAATGTTGATTTAGCGTACTGCAAAGAAAAGGGCATAACAGTAACGATAACTAAAAATGCCAATAGCAATGCTGTTGCGGAGTTTGCAATTTCACTCATGTTCGCATCATTAAAGGGCATATGCACATCAAATGCATATGCCAAGCAAAATACATGGAAGAAAATAGAAGGACGTGACCTTACAGGAAAAACAGTAGGACTTATAGGCTTAGGCTCTATTGGCAGAGAAGTTGCAAAGAAATTAAGCTCTTTTGATGTATCCTTACTGGCATATGATGTTTACTATGATGAGTCCTTTATGAGTCAGTATGAAATAAAAAAGGAAACATTGGAAAATTTAATTAAAGATTCAGACATTATAACCTTGCATGTACCTGCAGTAGATGAGCGGCCACTAATTTCAGAAAAAGAATTTTCATTGATGAAAAAAGATGCTGTTTTAATTAATACGGCACGAGCTTCGTTGATTGATAGCGAGGCTCTGATTAAAAATTTAGAAGAAGGAAAACTATTTGCGGTTGGAATGGATGTTCATCCCAACGAACCCCATTTTGATGAACGGCTGTTTAAATTTGAGAATGTTATTTTAACGCCGCATAATGCCGCTATTAGTCGCGAAGCGATTGACAAAACCTCAATGATTGCGGTTGAAAATCTGATTAAGAGCTTCAATGGTAAAAATGCATAAATGCATCATTGTTTTAGTAAGAATTAGATGTACAACGATTTAGGAGGATATTCACATGATTATTGCACCCTCGATTTTAAGTGCAGATTTTACGCAAATTAAAGAACAGCTCAAACAAGTAGAAAACAGCAAGGCAAAATGGGTTCATTTTGACGTCATGGATGGAAATTTTGCTAAAAATTTAACATTTGGGCCTGATATTTTAAAGGCAGTTAGACGATTGACTTCTTTATTTATTGATGTGCATTTGGTGATTACAAACCCGGAGTATTTTGCAGACGTTTTTATTGATGCGGGCGCAGACGGCATAACATTTCATTTAGATGCTATGAATGATGCGAAGCGAAACTTAGCTTTAATACGACATATACGGTCAAAGAATATAAAAGCGGGAATTACTTTAAGACCGGAGATAGGCGTATCTCATTATGAACCTTATCTTGCAGAGACAGATGTTGCGCTAGTGATGTCAATTGAACCAGGATTTGGCGGGCAGCCGTTTCAAAATAATGCCCTAGAGAAAATCAAATGGCTCTATAATTTACGTAAAGAAAAAAAATATAACTATATGATTCAAGTTGATGGCGGAATAAACCAGAACACAGGGAAGCAATGCGCCGATGCCGGTGCAGATATTTTGGTTGCTGGAAGTTATGTATTTAAAAATGATATCAATAAAGCAGTGGAGACATTAGTGGTTAATGAACATCATTAATTACACTTGCAAGAGGTATCTGTTTCCGGGCTAAGACAAGTGCTCAGCGTTTATTTAGATGCTTTTTCAAGTCCTAAGTGGGATCCGATTGTTAAATTTACAGAAAATAGTATGAGGGAAATTGTGAAAACTAAAATTGTTGTTATAGAAGATTGTGTTGATACTTGGAATCAAGCAATATCAAAGACATCCCAAGCGTTATATAAAAAAGGGTATGTAAAGAGTGCATTTGAACAGCATTGTATAGAACGTGAAAAAATATTTCCAACGGGTCTTAATACTGAAATCCCAATTGCGATTCCACATACGGAAGCGGAGTTTGTCAATGAATCATCAATTTGTTTCTTGAGATTACTAAAGCCTATACCGTTTAGGAGTATGGAAGATCCAAGTCAATTCATCGAAGTTCAATATGTACTCAATTTGGCAATTAGCGATGGGAAAAAACAAGTGTCTATGTTAGCTAAAGTAATTGAAACATTCCAGAACGTAAAGCTTTTAGACGAACTCGCAAAACAGAATATTGATAATTTTGAAATAATGCTTAATCAAGCACTATCGGAAAGTTAAATCATAAACTTAATTCACCTTATAGGATGGAGCGAACAGTGCAAGCGGCGCTTACCGCGATTAAACTGAAAATCCTTCTGATTGAAACCGTCAAGTTAATAGAAATATCCTAGCAATCCTAGTGCTGCAATCGTAAAGAAAGTGGCAAAATGTTAGGTTGAGTTTCCAAACTTGCGGCATTTTTTGTTACAGAGACAAATCAGTATTGTAGAGACGGCCGATGGAAAGAGGGATAGGCATGTTGTTTCAAGGGATATCCGGATCGAGGGGCATTGAAATCGGCAAAGCTTATGTTTATGAAAAGCATAATTTTGACATCGATAAGAAAGAGATTTCTTCTGTAGATGTTGATCCTGAGATTCATAAATTAAAGCAGGCTTTAGCTGTTTCCAATCTTCAAATTCAAAGTGTGAGGCAAAAGGCTCTGGAAAAAGTCGGAGAAGATAAGGCGAAGATTTTTGATGCGCATTTACTGATTGCAGAAGATCCGGCATATGCAGAAGATATAATAACCTTGATTCGGGAAGAAAGACTATCGGCCGCTGCAGCGCTTGAAGCGGTTACCAATCAGTATGTAACGATGTTTTCAGGGATGGACGATGAGTATATGCGTGAGCGCGGAGCCGATGTTAAAGATGTTGGTGATCGTGTGCTGCGAAATTTGCTGGGGTTTCCACCAAGGGGGTTGGATCACTTGGCTGAAGAAGTTATTGTCGTTGCTCACGAATTAACTCCTTCCGATACTATTTCGCTTGATGCTAGGTATGTGAAGGGGTTTATTACCCATATCGGAGGGCGTACTTCACATGCGGCTATTATCGCTCGAACTCTTGAAATTCCCGCAGTCTTGGGAGTAACAGGCATTACCTCACGTGTAAAGTCGGGTGAGATAATTATTTTGGACGGGACTGCCGGTAAAATTTACGTCAATCCGGAGAAAGAGTTAATTGTTAAATATCAACAGAAGCAAAAAGAGTATTTGTTTTTGCAGGCGGAAATAAAACAGCTCGGACAATTACCGGCTACGACGTTGGATGGTAAAAGTGTTGAAATATCAGCTAATATTGGAGCTCCGCAAGATATAGACATGGCGTTGACGTATGGGGCAGAGGGTGTGGGTCTTTATAGAACCGAGTTTTTATATTTGGGGAAAAAGAGTCTGCCTTGCGAAGATGAACAATATCAAGCTTATAAAAAAGTAGCGGAAAAATTAGAAGGAAAACCACTGATTATTAGGACGCTGGATATTGGGGGTGATAAAGAGCTTCCTTATCTTGAGTTGTCACCAGAACTGAATCCTTTTCTGGGATACCGGGGGATAAGAATATGTCTTGATAAGGCCGACATCTTTAAGACCCAGCTAAGAGCAATATTAAAGGCCAGTGTACATGGCAATGTTATGATAATGTATCCGATGATTTCCGGAATTACTGAAGTAAGGAGAGCCAATAAGATACTGGCCGAAGTAAAACAAGAACTGCGCGAGTGTGGTATTTTGTTTGATGAAGACATAAAAGTTGGAATAATGATAGAAATCCCTTCGGCGGCAATTAGTGCAGAGAAAATTATCCAAGAAGTTGACTTTTTCAGCATTGGAACTAATGATCTTTGCCAATATACTTTAGCTGTAGACCGCATGAATGAGAAAATATCATATCTATATCAGCCATTGCACCCTGCTGTTTTAAAATTGATAAAAATATCTATTGACGCAAGCCATAAATATAGTAAGTTTACTGGAATGTGCGGCGAACTTGCGGGAGATCCAATGGCTGCAGTCCTACTATTAGGGTTGGGATTGGATGAATTCAGCATGAGCGCTTCATCAATACCGCTTGTTAAGAAAGTCATACGCAGCATTACTTATGAGCAGGCAAAGAAGATTGCTGATGCTGCGCTTTTGTTAGATACACATCAAGAAATTGTAGAGTATTCTGCGAAAATACTGGAAACGCTAAGAATTATTGATGCAGAAGGAGAGAAAATATGAAAACTGCAAATGCTGTCATTAATAATCCAATAGGGTTGCATGCCAGGCCCGCGGCTCAATTCACGCAAATAGCAGCCAAATATCAATCCAAGATAACTTTGCAAAAAGAGGCAAAGGTTATTGATGCTAAATCGATAATAAAAGTCTTGTCATTGGGGATAAAGCAGGGTACAGTAATAAAAATTAATGCGGAAGGACCAGATGAGAAAGAGGCAATAGACGCATTGGTTAAGTTAATCAAATCTAATTTCGGCGAATAATTTTGCGAAGTTGCTCAGGCGGACTCCTTTGGGGCAAAATTAAAATTTTTGGAGGAATTTCTAATGAAATTTTTTATTGATACAGCCAATGTGGAGGATATTCGGAAGGCAAATGATATGGGAATCATTTGCGGTGTAACGACTAACCCGTCGTTAATTGCCAAAGAGGGGCGTGATTTTAAGGAAGTAATCTCGGAGATTGCGCAAATTGTCGATGGACCTATTAGTGGTGAAGTAAAAGCAACAACCGTTGATGCGGCGGGAATGATTGCCGAAGGCCGGGAAATTGCCCAAATTCACCCCAATATGGTGATAAAAATCCCTATGACACTGGAAGGATTGAAAGCGGTTAAGGTTTTAACACAAGAAGGCATTAAAACGAACGTAACTTTAATATTTACTGTGAATCAGGCATTATTAGCCGCAAGAGCTGGAGCTACATACGTTTCTCCCTTTTTAGGGAGGTTGGATGACATTTCCACAACGGGTGTTGATTTAATTGAAAAAATGGTAAAAATATTCCGGATTCATCAACTCCAGGCTCAAATTATATGCGCAAGTGTTCGCACGCCGATTCATGTGATGGATTGTGCTTATGCCGGCGGTGATATTGCTACCGTACCCTATAAAGTACTTGAACAGATGGTGAAACATCCGCTGACCGACCAGGGAATCGAAAAATTCCGGCTGGATTACCAAAAAGCATTCGGTGAATAAAAGGGAGAACGATCGTGGAGCAAGGAAAGGAAGCAGAACTTAAGACGGTATCCGCCCAGATTCGCAGGGGAATCATCGAGGGGGTTTTTTATGCTAAATCCGGCCATCCGGGCGGCTCTTTGTCTATTGTAGAGCTGTTGACATATTTATATTTTGTGGAAATGAGCATCGACAGCGAAAATCCTAAGTGGGAGCAACGGGATCGATTTGTATTGTCAAAAGGGCATGCAGCTCCGGCTCTTTATGCGGTTTTGGCTCATAAGGGATTTTTTTCTTATAAGGAAATAAAATGTCTGCGTCATAATGGCGCGATGTTACAGGGACATCCGGATATGAAAAAAACTCCTGGTGTTGATATGACTACCGGGTCGTTGGGGCAAGGGGTTTCGGCAGCATGCGGTATAGCGCTGGCCGGGAAATTGCAAGGGGAAAATTACCGGGTGTACACCATCGTCGGCGATGGGGAAACGGAAGAAGGTCAAGTCTGGGAAGCGGCGATGTTTGCCGCACACAAAAAATTGGATAATCTATGTGTTTTTGTTGATTGCAACGGATTGCAGATAGATGGTTTAGTATCAGAAATTGGCGGGCCGGAACCTCTGGATAAAAAATTCGAAGCTTTTGGGTTTCATGTTATAACGATTGATGCCCATGAATTTATGCAAATTGAAAACGCTGTGAATGAGGCGAAATGTACGAAGGGGGTTCCGACGGTTGTTATCGCAAAGTCGGTAAAAGGCAAAGGAATTTCCTTTATGGAAAATCAAGTTGGATGGCATGGAAAAGCTCCCAATCAAGAACAATATGAGCAGGCAATGCGGGAAATAAGAACTCATGAAAAGCTGGAGAAAGGGATGGGAGGATGTGTGTGAATTAGTCAAAAAAGCAACACGAGTTAGTTATGGAGAAGGATTACGGGACCTTTTTCCAAAGTATAGGAATCTTGTGGTTTTAGATGCGGATCTTGCAGAGGCTACCCAGACAAAAATTTTTAAAAAAGCATATCCAGAGCGTTTTATCGACTGCGGTATCGCAGAGAGCAATTTAATGGGAGTGGCGGCAGGATTGGCTGCTTCGGGGATGATTCCCTTTGCCAGTACATTTGCAATGTTTGCGGCGGGACGTGCTTTTGAACAGATACGAAATTCCATTGGCTATCCACAACTTCCGGTGAAGATCGGAGCAACGCATGCCGGTATATCGGTCGGGGAAGACGGGGCCACGCATCAATGTAATGAAGATATTGCACTGATGCGCTCCATTCCAGGGATGACGATAATTAGTCCAGCCGATGATGTGGAGGCAAAAGCAGCAGTAGAAGCAGCCATTTTGCAGGAAGGTCCAGTTTACTTGCGCTTTAGCCGACTGGCATCGCCTGTTTTTAATGACTCTGCGACGTACCGTTTTAATCTTGGAAAAGGAATTTGTGTAAGAGATGGAAACGATATAACGATTGTTGCGACAGGCTTGATGGTCTATGAAGCAATACAGGCGGCTGATTTGCTTGCAAGGGAAAAAATTTATGCGCGGGTGATCGATATTCATACAATAAAACCGCTGGATGCAGAAATACTTGTTCAGGCAGCCGAAGAGACCGGCATTTTGCTTACGGTGGAAGAACATAGTATTATTGGTGGGCTAGGTGACGCAGTTTGCAGTACAGTATGCCAGAATAAACCGGTTCCAGTAGTGAAAATTGGTATTCAGGACCAGTTTGGGCACTCGGGTTCTGCTGAAGAATTATTGAAAGAATTTGGATTATGTAAGGATCATATTGCTGATGTTGCAAGAAAAGCCTTGCAAAAAAAAACAGATGATACGAGACACGAAAACAGGAACCTAGGATGCGCAGCCAAAGCAAGGAAGTAAATGGAGCCAAGAGATTATGATGTCAACCTTTACAGGCAGGGCGAATAGTTAACCACAACTTGAAGTGGCGGTTATGACTCGTTATTAAGCAAATTGTTTTGGAAAAGACCTGGTGATGAAGGATGAACTATAGAAAAAGTATCTTAATGACGCAATTACAGAGCGGCAGAAAAATAAATATTAATGAATTTCTAGGAATTTTCAACATTTCTTATCGCACTTTAAAGAATGATATCTATGAACTCAATGATGAATTGGGGCATCAGATGATTTCAATTGATCACAATATGGTTCAAGTGCTAGAGTATGATAAGCTTATTGACCAAAGCATGGATATGATGAAAAAAACAAATTTTTATTGCTATAAAATGTCAAAAAAAGAACGAATCACCATAGAATCCATCATTTTGCTTTTCTCATCCAGTTATATTACTGGAAATGATTTATCAACTCAACTTTTTATTAGCCGAGGGACTGCCATTAATGATATGGATTTGCTTCGAGAGCAAATGGAAAGCATTGATCTCAAGCTCATTTCAAAAAGAAACCACGGGTTTACTATTATTGGTGACGAAAAAGAAATACGAACCTATTTAAATTCAGTTGCAAATGAAGTAGACACTCAATCGAGTGCTACTTATAAAATACTATTGGAAAAATTAATTGTAGATGATCTCAATATTGATTTTATAAGCAGAGGGATTATAAAAAGTCTGGAACGAAAAAACATGACTTTAAATGATGAATCCTTCCAAAAAATATTGAATTATATTTTGGTCGCTTTTCATCGAATTCGTCAAGGTAAACCGCTGAGTTATAGAAACATAAAGACTGTTGATCAGACAAACAGAGAAATTCTTGAAGGGTTAGCGCAGAATTATTTTGAGAAAAAGGAAATTACGGATTTTGAATTGGAAGGATTCAATCAGCAAATAGAAATTATTTTAAATGAGCGATACTCCTCGTTAGAAATTGATTCTGAAACGAATGAACAAATTAAAGTTTACGCTTTTGTCTGGGAGATTTGCAATAGTTTAGATATTTTGGAACAATTTGGCTATGAGAATTATAAGAGTCTTTATAGCCACATCGTGTCAACCATCTATCATCTTAAATCAAATTTAACAATGCAAAAGAATCCATTTTACGATGAATTGGAAGAATTATATCCGCACATTTTTGACTGTATTGAAAAGCATATTTATATCATTGAAGAAATCATTAATAAGAAAATGGATAGGAATGATATTTCTTATATTGCAATGCATATTGCCTCCGTAACTGAAGCAAAAAATGAGGAAAACGAGCCCCTTCATGCAATCATGGTGTGTCCTACCGGACGCTGTGTTTCTTTGTTGCTAAAATCCCGTGTTATAAAGTATTTCAATATTGTGATCGATGATGTTGTACCTGCATATATGGTGAAGAAAAAACTCAATGCCGATTTTATTATATCAACTGTTCAACTTGAAAATACAAGTTGTCCGGTGATTGTGGTCAGTCAGATGTTTTTACAGGCAGATGTTAAGAAGATGCAAGAATTTATTCAAAAAACATATAAAATTGCAAAGCAGAAGTTGATAATTAAAAAGATTGAAAGATATGTTAAAGAATATCAGTTAATTTCATCAAGTGATCTACCCGCAATAGACCGCAAAGTAGAAGCTTTGAATGAACATTATATCATAAGATCGCAAAGCCAGGAAAAACAGTATTTTTATAAAATGTTGAAAAAGGAACATATATTATTGGATTTTGAGACCACTGATTGGATTGAGTCTATCAGGGCATCTGGAGAACTTCTTTTGAAAACGGAACATTTGAAAGGTCGATATATTGATAAAATGATTCAGCTCGTCCAGGAATATGGACCCTATATTGCTTTTGAGCCGGGGTTTGCTGTTGCGCATGCAGGTCCTCAAGACGGCGCATACCGATTGGGAATTAGTTTGGTTCGATTAAAGCATGCTATTCAATTTGAAACCGGTGGAATTAAAATAAAATTTATTGTATGTTTGAGTATTCCAGATAAGGAAAGTCATGCTTTTTTGATGTTTCAAATGTATAAATGTTTAATTAATCGAGAAATATTCGATTTTCTTTCTAAAGCCACATCGGTTGAAGAAGTCCATTCAATCATCAGAATTTTTGAATTGGAAGGAGCACAAAATGAATAAAATTCAGTTTTCATTCTATCTCACCCCAATTAAAATGAAACAGTTGCCAACCAGAGAGGTGTAGGTTCTTAAAAAAACAACAGGGTAGTGTCGATAACGTATCCTAAAGTTGCGCACATTTGAAAAAAAGAGTTGTCACGGATGGGTCTGTCCGTGTATGTTGAAGGTGCTAGCCAACACAACAACACGAAGGAGATGAACATCCGTGACTGACACCATTATAACTCTCAATGAACAAACCTTGAAGAACCAACTGGGAGAACTCGTTCGAAACAGCGTGGAAGAAACCTTAAACAATTTGCTTGACGCCGAAGCGGATCAACTCACCAATGCAGCCAGGTACGAAAGAAACGCAGAGAGAAAAGATACCCGCGTCGGTCCTTATCAACGAAAACTTACCACCAAGGCAGGTGAAGTAACTTTGAACGTTCCCAAACTTCGTCATCTCCCCTTCGAAACTGCCATTATCGAGCGATATAAGCGCCGTGAAAGCAGCATTGAAGAAGCTCTGATCGAAATGTATCTGGCGGGCGTTTCCGTTCGCCGGATTGAAGATATTACCGAAGTCCTTTGGGGCAGTAAAGTATCTGCCGGTACCATCAGCGAGATGAACAAGAAAGTCTATGGTCACATCGAAGAATGGCGAAATCGACAGCTCAAGGGAGCGTATCCTTACGTCTATTTTGACGGCATTTATCTCAAACGCTGTTGGGGCGGTTCGTACGACAATGTAGCCATACTGGTCGCTTTAGCCGTAGATGAAGATGGATATCGGGAAATCATCGGTTGTGCCGAAGGAGGCAGGGAAAACGAAGAAAGCTGGTTAAACTTCCTGCGCAGCTTGAAAGAACGCGGCCTTTCCGGCATGAAACTGAGCGTTGGGGATCGCTGCCTGGGGTTTGTCGAAGCCCTAGGTGATGTATTTCCAGAAGCCAAGTTTCAACGTTGCGCCGTTCACTTCTACTGGAACATTTTTTCGGTAACGCCTCTTTCCAAATGCAAGGAAGTTGCTGCCATGCTGAAAGCAATTCACGCGCAGGAAGATATAGAGAGTGCTCGTGAGAAGTCAAAATTAGTGATAGAAAAACTTAAAGGGATGAAATTGCCGGAAGCAGCCAGCCGACTCGAAAAAGGAATTGAGGATACCATCGCGTACATGCACTTTCCGCGGGAACACTGGGTCAAGATCCGGACTAACAATGGATTGGAGCGAATCATGCGAGAAATCCGTCGCAGAACCAGAGTGGTCGGAAGTTTTCCAGATGGAAAATCAGCACTGATGTTAGTAGGAGCCAGACTCCGACATATTACAACGACTAGTTGGGGGACAAAGCGATATTTGAATATGGCGCTGCTCCAGGAGAATCAGGCAGAGACCGTAGCCGAAGCTATCTGAGACCTACGCGGGAGCTCCATCCGCAAATGTGCGCAAAAAAAATTGACACTACCCTTTTTTGCGGCATAAAAATGCTCCTTTCAAAGTTTTCAGATGTTTTTTATTTCATCTGTCTACTTTAAAGGGAGCATATCACATTTCAGTTGGAAGTCCTTGCTTTGAGTGATGAAGTTTGATGGCTTGGGTGATCGGGTTGGTGATCAAGATGATGAAGGAGGCATGATATTCATGCCTCCTTCATCATCTTGATCATTTGGGCTTGGCGCTTAAAAACATAATGAGCTAAATGGTGGCTGAGTTTTTCATCAACTTCCAAGAACTTTACCCCATAAAAGTTTTTTTGCGTTTTCTCAGCGGGTTCAGCTGTTCGAACAACCATGCCTTTTAAGTTAATATTTACGCATTTATCAATTACCGATAACTTGAAATTTATATTAACCTCATCACCGATGCCCATTTTGCTGTGAGTAATGATTAGCATTCCACCGACACTGATGTTTTTTGTTGACCCGTCGATCTTTATGTTGCTATCTTTGGGTTGCAGGGTAAGTTGGATAAAATCATTAATGCGGACATTGTTTCTATTTTGCAATTTTGACATTTCCAGGGGAATGCTTACTTTAATCATTTCGACTGGGGTCATAACGTGCGAAAGATAGTGGCAATCGAGCATAAAAATTCCAGCTTCACAATGAGCGGTAATAGTATAAGTATCAGTTGAGCGTGGATACAAAAATAGTCCTTGAAAAATGGGTAAGGCAATCAATATAGACTCATCATGAATTTCTTCAATAATGCTTTTGTATGCAGTCGCTTCACTTGTTTTTCGAACCAATACGCGCTGTCCTAAAGTTAACAATTTAGGATTATATTTAAGAGTTTGAAGCATATGTTCCTTTCCTTTCTCGCATAGTGAGATAGTCCAATGCCATTTTGGTTTATGCTCCAGAACTAACCAACTCAACAATTAATATTTTATGCGCAATTGAAGCGCTTGTAAATCAAAATCTTTGAGGGCTTTCAGTTATAGACCTTTTGATGTATGGATTGAATTTTGGTGAGCGGGTTGGTAATTAAATGAGAGCGGTACGATTATATAAAAATAGAGTAAAAAAAGTTTAAAATGTTATTGTTGTGTATGGTTCCTAAATTATCAGACAAATGTATACTACGAGTAGAAGCATCGCTATGATTGCGATGAAAAACATACGGAGGTTTTTATTATGTCTACACGAAAATTTTTAATTATTTCAGTGCTTTTGGTGTTTGCTCTATCAGTTCCTGCCTTCGCGGCTAATCCGTGGATTGCATTGACCAGCCCTGACCCGTTTACAGTTTGGGAGAGCAGAACCAATTCCATGATGCCCAACACTGAGCCGCTTACTGTTTGGCAAACCGGTAGGACATACATGGTTGTCTGGGATTTTGTCGGAGTTGATGGACGTGTGAAAATAGACTTGATGAAAGGCGACACTGTCTTTAAGACACTGTCGCCTGACGGCGGAACGGAAATTGGTATGAACGGGAAGGGATTCCAGCCAGTAATGATGTCCCCTGACTGGGTCAGCACGTCTCAATATCAGATTCGTGTTTCCAGTCTTGCAATGCCTGGCATTTCAAGCATCAGCGAACCGTTTTCGATAATATTGAAACAATAATTGAATGTGCTTTTTAGTAAACTCATTGTGACAAAGCAACAGTGCAGAGCCTAAAATATGTGATGAAGGGGAGAGTTGTTATGCAGAAAAAGATTATTGGTGTTCTTCTCTTAGCGTTTCTACTTGGTACAGGGGTCTGCTTTGCTGAATCAGAGATTCCCAACCTCGTCGGAACATGGGCCGTGCAATCTGAGGGAGCGTATTTAAGTAAGGGAAGTGAGCCTGGAACTTGGTCTCACTGGCGTGAAGGAGGCGACACCACACTTACGGCAGAATTTATTGTGACAAAACAACAAGGAAGAGTCTTCTATGGAACCTTTACTTCCAAGCATGCTGCTGAGAACATAGCCGGAGTGATTGGATGGGACAACAAAACTTTCTATCTTGTCGATCAAGATGGTTTCACAGATGGAACGATTGTCAACAACAATAAACTGACTTGCATTTACCGACATGTGGGTGAAAAAGATTCTGTTATTGCAGCAGGGATGATGACACGTAAAAAATAGTGTTCTTGGTTTAAAGATATTCATATAGTTAAAATAAGGCTCCTCGGACCATTTTTCCGGGGAGCCTTATCGCTGTCGGTAGACATTCCTCCCTGTGACGGTTGCAGGGCATAATGACAGTGAGTAAGGAAAGTCTGGGTGCGGTAGCATAAAATAGCTGCTGCATTCTCCCCCCCAAAAAAAGAGACCCCGAAGGATGGACTGTACCATGTTTAATGGACAGTGAAAAAAAGAGACTATCGTAGAATAACGAAAATTCACGCAATCTGGCGTCGTTTTTCAAGCGGCGTCAGTTTTGTTTTTAACTGAATGCGTTCGTTGTT
>Ga0316604_10001002_pt1 | contig 27938 bp, 17 predicted proteins | sample OWC_soil_day20_C_FD_207650 | JGI IMG/M metagenome (GOLD analysis project Ga0316604, IMG submission 207650) | Wetland soil microbial communities from Old Woman Creek delta, Ohio, United States - OWC_soil_day20_CT | ecosystem: Environmental > Terrestrial > Soil > Wetlands | place: USA: Ohio... | reverse complement strand
ACCGGCTTTGCGCTGTAACCCGCTTTGCCGACGGCTGCCGCCAACGTGGCAAAGGTAACGCTGGATAGCACCTCAACCGTGGCCTTTTCCGTTGCCAGATTGACCGCGGCATGCAGCACGCCCGGCTCCTTGAGCAAGGCCTTTTCGACCCGGCCAACGCATGAGGCGCAACTCATGCCGTCAATCTGAAGCTCGACAGATCGTGTCATCAATTCGTAGCCGGCCTTGCGCACGGCCTCGGTCAGCACAGCAGCCGGGACTTCGGGCATCGCTTTCAAAGACGCCTCCTCCGTCGCCAGGTTTACGCTTACTTCAGTCACACCGCTGAGTTGCTTGAGCGCCATTTCGACACGGGATGCACAGGATGCACAGCTCATCCCGCCGATACCAAGTCTAAACTCAAGCGCCGAACCGGAAACAGACGAGGGGGCCATTTGAATCTCCTATGGGTTTGCCATTGAACCCATGATGGAGCTTCCAATAGTGGGAAGGTCAAGGCGCTTTGTGCGACTTTTTTGAGAATGTCTATTCCCTTGATCTTGCCATTATAGGAATGGTCCAGAGTTGTGACGTGATACGCAAAAGCAGGGTTGAGCCTGACATCACCAAAGGAAGGCGCGGAACTGGATGATGCTTATCTATGAACCGCTACGAAACAGCCCTGTTGTCGCTGGCACGATGACGGACTTCGGCCAAAGCAGACTTTAGATTTGCGCCTGACAATGAGTGATCATCGCCCTCTGGCTGCCAAATTTTCTTTTTTTGAAAGAAGCATCGACAACCCTCTGGGATGAATGTTCTCGTCCTCCCGCTGGAGGGCAATTCATTCACCACAGAAGGAGATAGCGATGTCCAAAGCAGCAAAACCCAAACTGGCCGGATTTGTACAGACTACCTAAGCCCATCACGCAGGAAGAGGTAAAGAAAGTCCAGTCGCGGTTTGCGAAAGCTCATGATGGCAAGGTGCCGAAGGGTGGTTTGGTTGCCCGACTACAACGGGCGGCGCAACGCAATACCGATCGTGCCAATGGCAACTGAGTTCGGGAGGAAAGATCATGTCCAAACAAGATGACCTTGATAACCACGCCAATCAACTCAACCCTAACAATGACACCTACTGGGAATCTCGGGACTTCGACGAGCGGCCAGACGACTGGGAGGAAAGACTTGAATCCGGCGATCTGGCCCCTGGCCAGGACAACTGATTTCTAATACAGGCCGGCCAGGGGCAATTACCCGAGGTAACTCCCTTGGCCGCCAGACAGGCACGATGATGTTCCCACCACCAGTTGAATCCGCAACTTGGTTGGACTCAGATGGCAGCAATTGCCGATTTGCACGCATTGGCCGTTAGGCAGGTTTGAAATCATTCTCGCTGCTCGCTTATCTGGGCCTGTCAGTCAGCAAAGTATCGATTAACTGATTTTCCTTCACTGTCGTCAGTGTACGTTTCCCAGAGCATGTCCCTGGGTTTTATGGTGAAACATCCCGTTCTACGCGAAACTCCCCATCACATCGACCAACTGGATGTTTTACGGAACCGAGTGCACGTTTTCTGTGCTCGTGGGAGTGAGCGAAAAATACTCATGGTTTTAAAGCTTGGTGCAGAAATTCTGACCAAATGGATGCGACCTTGTCCATTGAGTTGCGTAATCATCAGTAACTGTGAATTTGTCACTATTGACAAATTAAGTAGTATTGTGTATAATCAATAACATAGGCAAATAATGTCTATGTCGCGAAGACATGCGTTGCTTTTCAGAGGCCACTCGACACGTCTAACGCAGTGCTCTCGCACACACGATTTTTCCCCTAGTCAGTTTCCCCTTTGGAGTCACCATGAACGCTAAACCTGCGTTGGTGAGGCCTTCGTTCGCCTCCGAACTTGAACCACTAGTTGCGCTCTGGATTTGCCGCTTGAGTATTAGCAACTCAGCCGCAATCTGCCAATTCAATGACAGCGTCTATTCCGATGATATTCGCAAGCTAATCGGTATTTCGCCTGCAGAGGGCAATCTCCGTAAATTTGAATTACGGGCGTTGCTCAAAATACGGGCGCAGGAACTCGAGCTGCACTTACCCAAATGCCGAACTGTTCTAGAAATCAACGTTGAAATGCTGGGCAAGCTGCTCGTCCTGGATCCGTTGCAGGAGCAAATTTTCATCTTTGCGGCTTTAACCCAACATCACCCGATTCTGCTGAATGTGGTCGAAAGTGTTCGAGAGACAAATCTTGACGGGCTGGCGAAGCTATTGTCCTGCGTACTGAAAGTAGCCGACGCCGATATCAAGAAGGCGATTAAGCCGACGAGTTCTTTGCTTGAAACACGAATTCTCAACATCCAGCAAAGTGAAATTGGCCGCGGCATGAAGCTCACCTTGCCTTCCGGCTTGTTGGAGGTCTTATTTACGAGCGCCGAGAACACGCAGGCCTTGATGGGGGCTTTCTTGGAGAACGCACCTCCGCCGAGTTTGTCTGCTGATGCGTTCGTTCATTTGAAGTCCGAGACAGAGCTAATTTCCGCCTATTTGCCAGGGGCCTGTCGTAGCGCTGCTTGTGGCGTCAATATTTTGATCTACGGTCGGCCGGGCACAGGAAAGACAGAGTATGCGCGCTGGCTGGCGCAAAGTCAGGGCAAAGCGCTGTATCAAGTGCGCGCGAGTGACGAGCAAGGAGAACCGATCAGTGGTTTGGATCGCCTTGCGTTTTTTCAGCTCTCCCAACGGTTTCTGCAGAACAGCGATGTGCTTATTCTTTTCGATGAGATTGAAGATGTTTTTCCGGCGGACGACAGCGGGAACTACTATCGGCAGCGTCGAGCACCAGCCGGCAAGCTGTATATGAATCGCATGTTGGAATCCAACCCGGTTCCGACAATCTGGCTCTCGAACGAAGTGAGTCACATACCCGCAGCCTATTTGCGGCGTTTCGATTTTTCATTCGAGATGGGGATCCCGCCAATCGCCGTTCGGCGGGACATCCTGGCGAAATATCTGAAAGGTTTCAGAATATCCAGGGAGACCGTCAAATACTTAGCCCTGCAAGATGAGTTGAGTCCCGCGCAGATCGAGAAGGCCGCTAAGGTATTGAAGCTTTCCGGCACCAAGCGCGCTGACCGCGAAGCAACGTTGTTGAAAGTGATTGGCAACAGTATGGAGCTCTTGGAGCAGACAAAAAAAGAAAAACGCGACAGTTTGGCTGATGGCGGCTATCAACTCGACTACCTAAATCCTGACTGTGATTTGCAGCAACTCATCGCTCAGTTAAAGAAAGCGCCGAAGTCGGTCGGGGCACTTTGCTTCTACGGTGCGCCAGGCACTGGAAAAACGGCGCTGGCGCATTACTTGGCCCAGGAAATCGAGGTGCCATTACACGTCCGTCGGGCCTCGGACATCCTGAGCCCTTATGTCGGAGAAACAGAACAGAAGATTGCCCGGATGTTCAAGGAAGCGCGAGAGGAAGAGGCGTTGTTGTTACTCGATGAGGCCGATAGCTTTCTGAGTGAACGGAAATCAGCGAAGAACTCTTGGGAGATCACGGCGGTTAATGAAATGCTGACGCAAATGGAGCGATTTGACGGTCTTTTCATCTGCTCCACTAACTTGATGCAGCGACTCGATCAAGCCTCGTTACGGCGCTTCGCTCTGAAGATCAAATTTGATTATTTGAAGCCAGAGCAACGCTGGCGGCTGTTTCTTGATCAGGCTAAGAAAATTCCGCGCGCCGAAGAATCAATGTATCGAGCAGCCCTAAATCAACTGAACAATCTGACTCCCGGCGATTTCGCAACGGTCAGACGGCAAACAAAATTGATGGGCGTCGCACTGACCGTCGATGAGTTGATCGCTCGGCTTAAGCAAGAAAGTAAGAGCAAAGGCGATGCTGGTGGTCGCCCAATTGGCTTCGTCCACGCCCAGTAAGTAGTCATCACCCGTTCGTAGCAACGGCGAACGATGCACCCAGTAGCAGCAAGTAGTAGCTCTGTAGCAAATCCAACCTCCCAAGCGAATTTCGACAAACGCCAAATGGCCTTTGTCTCTTTCTGCTCGTCTATTGAAAGGAAACAACGATGGAACACCACAAAAACTCAGACCCGGCGCCAGCAATAGTTTGGTTCGCTTTGGGGCAAGTCGTTGCCACACCCGGCGCCCTTGACCTCCTCGACCGTACGGCAACGAATGCGCTCGATCTACTAATTCGCCATCAAACAGGGGATTGGGGCAGCGTACCACCCGAAGATGCTGAGGAAAATCTGCAGTCAATTGCATCAGGTCGCCGAATCTTGTCGAGCTATTACCTCAACAACACTGAGCGCCTCTGGGTCATTACCGAGGCCGACCGCAGCGCGACGACCTTGCTCTTGCCTGATGAGTATTGAGCACCGTTCGCATGCCCTTTCCCAATAACAACAAGCTCCTTTGGTGACGTTATGGTGAGCGAAATAAATGAAAACGTCACAACACTCTATCCGGCCGAGCTTTGTCTCGGCCGGATGCTTTTTGGCGCCTGTAAGTCGTCGCTGACGTCAGGTCAGTTACTCACGATAAACGACATTATCAGTACAAACCCTTGCGCGTTGCTTGCGCGCAGCGCATCACGTTGGAGAGACAACAACATGACACACATCACCGAAAACAATACACCGCTGACCGATGCAGTGGTCGTGCTGACGGGCACGGATGGCAATGCCTTTGCTATTCTCGGCAAGGTGCGTCGCGCCATCCTGAAGAGCAACCATCCTGAGCTCATCGATCAATTCATGACCGAAGCCACCAGCAGTGACTACGACCATTTGCTGGTCACCTGCTTTCGCTATGTGACGGTTGAGTGAGGGCGTGGCCATGCGTATGAAATCCAATTTCCCGCAGCCCGAAGCTGGCCGGCCTGCACTCAATCATTTGACCGTCAATCTCGCCCGAGATGATTGCGATGAAGTTCTCCGTCAATATCTGGGGGCAGCCTTGGCGGGCAATACGCTACGGGCCTACGCTGCCGATCTCCGACACTTTCTCGTATCGGGTGGAAGCATTCCAGCGACGCCCAAGTGTGTGGCCACTTACTTGGCTCAGTGCGCACAGTCGCATCGCAGTTCTACCTTGTCTCGGCGCGTGGTCGCCATCGGGCGAGCCCATCGTTTGGCGGGCTTTCCATCGCCAACGAATGATCCCTTGGTTCAGGCCACGATGCAGGGCATTCGCCGGGTCGTCGGGAGCGCGGTGTCGCAAGTGGCGCCGTTGCAAAAAGCGGAGTTGCTGCAGATGGTCAAAGGCTTGAAGGGTGTACGGGGCATGCGAGATCGTGCGTTATTACTACTCGGATTTGCCTCGGCGTTGCGGCGTGGGGAGTTGGTGTCGCTCAACGTTGAGGATGTGTGCTTTGTCGACGAAGGCGTTTTGCTGCATCTGCAGCGCAGTAAAACCGATCAGACGGGGCAAGGGAGGGAGATTGCGATTCCTCGTATTCGGGGGCGACACGATCCCGTGCGTGCTTTGTCGGAGTGGCTCGCGATGGCAGATATTACGAGCGGGCCTATTTTCCGGCGGATCAGTCGTGCGGATCGGGTATTGGCGTCCCGATTGACAGGGCAGGCTGTCGCCCTGGTGGTGAAACGTCGTGCTGAAGCAGCCGGTTTGGATTCAAGCCGTTTGGCTGGTCATAGCTTAAGGGCGGGTTTTGTGACAAATGCGGCGAGGAATGGGGCCTCGTCCTCTAGTATCCGGCGGCAAACAGGGCATAAGTCGGATGGCATGGTGCAGCGCTACATTCGTGATACGCAAGCGTTTGCAGACAATCCGAATCGGTATGTGTGGCGAACAAAATAGAGCTTAAATGTCTGCGTCGATAAACAGCGGGAAATCGATTCGTTTAACATACATGAATATTGGGTAATGCTTGTGAGAGCGAGCATTGCCAGCGCTCGATAGGGAGTAGAAAGCAATCATGTATGTGAAGTCCATCGAACTCGAAAACTACAAGAGCTTTTGGCAGCCACAAACTATTCGCTTAGAGCCAGGGTTCAATTTGTTTGTTGGCGCAAATAACTCCGGGAAAACGACAGTCCTCGAAGTGCTCGACCTCAATGCCAACAACTCTATTCCGCATCGATCCATTGCAAACTTGACGGAGTACGGTGCGTCGCCTGCACATCAATCTCGGTTCAAAGTTAGGCTTGCAACCAATCTCCCGGAATATCGTAGTTTGTCGCCGAGGAGCCTTCAGATCCCTATTCCGAGAGACATCCTCAACAGGGTGTCGAGTAATGGGAATGAGGCGGCGCGACAGGTCTACCAGGAAATGTTGGCATCACCGGAAATGCATCTTGTCCTCGATCTTCTGGGCGGGGTTGAGCGCATGATTTACGAAACATGCTGCGGAAGCTCTGAGGTCGCTAACTCGACTAACTCAAACGAGCCAATATCTACACTCAGTATCGAATTTAGCCCAGTAGATGGGGCAATCCAGAACGCACAAATTGTCAATGCCATTGGCGTAGGAGGTGCTTTCGCTCAGATTCGAGAGTGCTATCGCTCGAGGATTTACCGGTTTTCAGCCCAGCGCTTACCTGCAGATACATCTCACACAGCCGGAGATCCGGTATTGCAGCGCAATGCAGGAAACCTTCCGTATTGCATTAATCATCTTCATTCCAATGATGCCGAAGGCCATCGCATGTTGTGTGCCTGGGTGCATCGAATTTTTCCGTCGGTTAAATGGATCCAGGCGCCGCCCATTCCGGGTAATCAGACTTTCCAACTTCAATGTTTGCCGGAAGCACCAGAGGCGCGGCGACATGATCTTGCGGTGCCATTGGATCGGATGGGCAGCGGGATTGGCAACGTCATCGCGATTTTGTACGTCGTTCTGACGGCAAGGTATCCACAAGTCATTGCGATCGACGAGCCGAATTCATTTCTTCATCCTAAAGCGCTTCGCGAGCTATTGAGTATTCTTGCGCAGGAGGGGGCGCAGCATCAATACATTCTCACCGCCCATTCACCTGAAGTGCTGACGGCAGTTAACCCGGCTACGATTACGCTGTTTGAGCTCAACGGGACTTGTTCGGTCACCAAACAAGTTTCAGGTAAAGATCTACCGTTGCTACGAACCGAATTGGCTCGTCTCGGAATTCGAATGACGGATTTGCATGGTCGGGATAGAGTGCTTTGGGTGGAAGGGCAGACGGAAGAAATCGTACTACCTGAGCTGTTGCGACATTTCTGCCCGGAAGTGGCGGCGGGAACTGCGGTCCTCCGTGTTGAGCATACGGGGGCGTTTGAGAAGAAAGGCCTTTCCCCAGCGGAAGTTGCCAAAATCTATCAACGGCTGACCGAGTCTTCAGCCCTGGTGCCGCCCATGGTCGCTATTCTTTTGGACAAGGAAAGTCGAAAGAAAGCTGAATGCACGCGAATCAGCAAAGAGTCGGCTGGCGTGATTCATTTTTTAGAGCGGACGATGCTCGAAAATTATGTGCTTCACCCGGATGCAATTGCAGCAGTGTTAAGCGACTTAGGAGAGGAGGTATCGGCTGATACGGTCGACGCTGAATTGTCTTCCGCTTCTGGTGACAATTCCCGTACCTTACACGGTGCACAAGTGCTTTCTGGCGTGTTCGCCAAACTATCTGAAGCGAGATTAGAGTTTAGAAAGACTCGGGATACGCCTCAGTTGATTCGATGGTTGTTAGCCAACCAACCATCTGCATTCGCTGAACTTGAACCTTTTTTGCGTCAACTATTTGGTCTTCCGCTCAGAGAAAAAATGACTCCACGCGCGTAATTTGCTTTTGTAGCAATCTATTCAGTGTCAACGTGCTGTATTCCTTCGTCAATTTTCGATTCATTGAGAATAAAATCGAGGTATGACTGCACGTGAGCCGGTGGAAATTCGTACTGAAAAGATCAAGGCTAAGTGCCTTTGCATAGACATTGAAACCGCACGGCAGGATCAAACGCGACTTCGCGAAATTGGCGTCTACCGACCAGATACAGATGCCAGAGAAAAAATCCTTGGAAAAGCAAAGGATCTCGTCAGTCGGCTAGATTGCCTAACGACCGGTGCAGCTTTCGTCCTTGGACACAATGTCGTGGCATTTGATCAACCGGCATTGGCCATGCTTCATCCGAATTTGGCTCTGCATCGACTGCCATTGGTTGATACGCTTGAGTTGTCACCGGTGGCGTTCCCCCAAAATCCTTATCATCGCCTCGTTAAGGACTACAAACTTTGCACGACGACGCGTAATGATCCTGTACGTGATGCAGAGCTAGCGTACGAACTATTTCTCGATCAGGGCGAGGCGCTGAGGCAGCGTGTTGAAGATCATCCTGACGAGGCTCGTTGCCTTCATTACTTGCTGGCCCCTGAAAGTGGCAATGGCGTAGCCAGTTTTTTTGCAATGCTTCGGCGCACGCTAAGGCCAACGTTGAGTGAAGCCCAGGCCGCATGGCAAGCTGCAACGCATGGCAAAGTTTGCCAAACGGCCCAAAAAATAGTCGTTGATGATTTGTTACCGAATCCAGAGTGGCACAAGTCCTTGGCCTATGCGCTCGCTTGGCTAAGGGTCTCGGGTGGCAATTCTGTGTTACCTCCCTGGGTCAGTATGTCTTTCCCTAAAACAAGGGAAGTAATCGCCATATTGCGAGATACCCCTTGCGGTGATCCGTCGTGCGAATGGTGCAGCGAACAGCATGACTTAAATCAGCTGCTACCCAAGTATTTCCCGGGAATTACGAGCTTTCGATCCACCCCGACGACAGCGAGCGGTAAATCGTTGCAGCAGGTTATCGTTGAGAACGGATTTGCCGGAAAACCTAGCCTGGCAATTCTGCCAACTGGTGGTGGAAAATCACTTTGTTTCCAATTGCCAGCACTGGCTCGCTATTACCGAAATGGTAGCTTAACGGTTGTTATTTCTCCCCTGCAGTCCCTGATGAAAGATCAGGTAGATAACCTTGAAGCGCGTGGCATTACGTGCGCCGGCTATCTCAATAGCCTGCTAAATCCCCTTGAGCGTCGTGCGATGCTCGACAAGTTACGGCTGGGCGATCTCGGTCTGATTTTTGTAGCCCCCGAGCAATTTAGAAGCACAGCATTTGCGAACGCTCTGATGCATCGCCAAATCGGGGCGTGGGTGTTTGATGAGGCGCACTGTCTTTCGAAGTGGGGACACGATTTTCGGCCGGACTATCTTTATGTGTCTCGATTCATCAAGGCTCGCCAGAAAGATCAGCCATCTCCCATTTTCTGCTTCACGGCGACAGCTAAGCCAGATGTGGTTGCTGACATCTGCGGTCATTTTGAGAAGCACCTCAACGTCAAACTGGAAGCTCTTGAAGGCGGTGTGAAACGAGAAAACCTCGCGTATGAGGTCCGTTCAGTGCCTGTTCAGGCAAAGTACGCTGAGATTTTGCGATTACTTCGTGAGGCTCTCAAAGAAGAGGGGGGGGCAATTGTTTTCTGCGCACGGCAGAAGACCGTAGAGGAACTCGCCAACTTTCTGAAGCAAGCCGGGATGGATTGTGGGTACTTCCACGGCGGGATGATGCCTGAGGATAAGCGTTCGATTCAGGAGGCGTTTATTCGTGGCGATCTGCGGGTGATCGCGGCGACCAACGCCTTCGGGATGGGGGTAGATAAGTCGGATGTGCGATTGGTTATTCACCTTGATACGCCAGGTTCATTGGAGAACTACCTCCAAGAGGCAGGTCGCGCCGGCCGAGACCAAGCGCCCGCGCGTTGCATCCTTCTCTTTGACGATGCGGATCTGGATGTCCAATTCCGCTTACTAAGAAATTCCCGTCTCACTCAGCACGATATCCATTCGATTCTTAAAGCCCTGAGACTGATCGAAAGAAAAGATCGTAGCGAAGGGGCAGTCGTTGTCACCAGTGGTGAAATCCTGCTGGAAATTCCGGACAAGCATCGAATTGATCCGGATTCGTCTGATGCTGACACGAAAGTGCGCATTGCGGTTTCCTGGCTTGAGGAGGCAAGACTCCTCGAGAGACAGGAGAACCATACTCGGGTATTTCCCGGAAGCCTTCTGGTTAACAACATTGAAGAGGCTCGGCAAATCCTTGAGAAAAAACTAGGGCCAAGCGGAGATGTCGAACCCTACATCCAGATCCTCTTGCACTTAATGCAAGCCGGTGATGATGAAGGCTTAAGTACAGATGAGTTGATGCTGGTGACAGGAAGAGAGTCGCGCATAGTTCAGTCGATGTTGCGCGATTTAGATCGCTTCAAATTGCTCTCCAATGACACCGAAATTGGTGTCACGCTTTACCGCGATCCTGATACAGCCGATCGAATCACTGCACTAATCCAACTTGAGAACATATTGGTCGGGCAGTTACGTGAGCTTGCACCGGATGCCGATGATGAGAATTGGCAAATTCTCAACGTCCGCTGGCTCTGTGACACTTTGCGGCGTGATGCCAAAGTGGATCTTGATCCAGAGCGGCTTTCGCGATTAATGAAGTCCTTCTCGGAGTCTTTTGGCGGTGGCCCAGGTCAGCGTGCGTTTTTTGCCTTGGCGCCCGCTGGTGCGGATAACCGTCGTATCAAACTGCTGCGCAACTGGCGTGATATCGAGTTGATTCGTCAGAAGCGAATTCAAATATCTCAAGCGATCGTGAGCTATTTTCTGACACATCGCCAAGGTAACAACCTCTTGGTGACTTGTAAGCAAGGCGATTTGGAAGCTGCCTTGCAGAGCGATATGACGCTTCAGAATTTGGAGATTCGTGATTGGAGCGTTGCTCTCGCAGCCTCATTGCTCTATCTCGATACCAACGAGGTTCTGCACTTGTCGCGCGGAAAAGCGGTATTCCGGGCAGCGATGAGCATCCAGCTCAATGGCGAGGCGCGGCGGCGACAATTCAAGAAATCCGACTACGCCGAGTTGGCGCTTCATTATCAAGACAAGATCATCCAAGTCCATGTGATGGCGGAATATGCTCGCCTTGCATTGCGCAAAATTCAGGCGGCGATGTCATTTATCGTCGACTACTTTAGCCAGGATCGAGATGATTTTGTGCGGCGTTATTTCGCTGGGCGTAAGGACGTTCTGGAAATGGCGACAACTGAGGCTGCTCATCGGCGCATTTTGACGGATCTACAGAACCCCGAGCAGCAGGCAATCGTAGCTGCGCCCATGGAAGGGAGCCATCTTGTCTTGGCCGGTCCAGGTTCTGGGAAAACCAAGGTGATTGTGCATCGGGTTGCTTGGCTCTTGCGGGAGTGCATGGTGTTGCCCGAAGAGATCATGGTGCTCGCCTACAACCGTTCCGCTGCCGTTGAGATCAAACAAAGACTCTGGGCGCTAGTTGGCCCGGATGCTGCCGGTGTGAATGTCCAGACCCTGCATGGGTTGGCGTTGAGACTGACCGGGACAAGTTATGCCGTTGCTGTTGAACGCGGGGAGCATATTCAGTTCGATTCGGTTATCAAGACTGCAACTGATATGCTCAAACGAGCGGAGGGAGATGATGAGCTGGGTCCTTCTGTTCAGCGAGATAGACTGTTAGCGGGGCTCAGATACTTACTGGTCGATGAATATCAAGACGTCAACGCAGATCACTATGCACTGATTAGTGCGGTCGCCGGACGTACGCTTAATAGCGAGGAAGACAAGCTTTCTCTATTGGTCGTTGGTGATGATGATCAGAATATCTACGCCTTTGGGGGCGCCAGTGTTCGTTTCATTCGACAATTTGAGTCAGATTATCAAGCTAAGCGCTTTCACCTCGTAGAAAACTACCGGTCAACGAAGCACATCGTTGATGCGGCCAATCGGGTGATCGCCGCAGCTAAAGATCGGATGAAGGACGATCAAGCGCTGAGAATCAATCATGCTCGGCGTGATCATCCTGCCGGTGGTGAGCATACGATTGCTGATCCCGTTACGCAGGGGCGAGTGCATATTTTGGAGGTGCCTCGATCGAATTGGTCCGAGATGCAAGTTGGACTAGCTGAGCTTGAGCGCCTCAATCAATTGCAATCGGATCAAGTTGGTCAGTGGGGGCGGTTTGCAGTCATTGCGCGGCATTGGGAGCGCCTAGAACCCATGGCAGCGCTATGTCGCCAGCGCGGTATTCCTGTTCGTTTGATGCGAGATGAACATTTACCCGACCTACATTCAACAAGAGAAGGGCATGAGTTACTGCGGTTACTGAAAGAGGGGTACCGAAAAAACCGGCGTCACCGGGTCATTCTTAAACCAGGCACGCTATCGCGTTGGTTCAGATGTCGATTTGGCAAAGCGGTTGGGGAGTTGAATTTGCACCCGACACAGGCTTCACTAGCCCAGTTTATTGTTGAGTGTGAGTCAGCGGCACCGGGCTCGGAAAGAGTTGTAGCTGATTTGATTGAAGCACTCTATGAGTTTGGTACGGGAAGCAAGAGTGTTTCGGCTGTGAATGGTCCGATGGTGCTTTTGACGGCGCATCGTGCCAAAGGGCTCGAGTTCGATCATGTGCTGATCTTGGATGGTAATGGCTGGGGCGATCCTAAGGATGAAGAGCGTCGTCTGTATTACGTAGCCATGACACGAGCCCGGAAAACCCTGACGCTCTGTGAGCAGACCAAAGGCTCGCATTCCTTTACTCGATACTGCAGTGATCTGTCGCTGCGCTCTCGCCCTGATACTCCCGATAAAAATATGAGTTTGGGAAATCGGGTCTGGGTAGCTGATCCAGAGCAAGTGGTTCTGTCGTGGCCTGGTTATTTTGGTCCCAACGCCGGTATTCACAAGGCGATACGACGCTTGAACTTTGGTGATCAATTAATTTTGCGTCATCGGTTGGATGGAAAGCCGGGATGGGAGATTGCCGATAGTAAGGGCAATGCAGTAGCCCGAATGGCTCAGCGGTTTACGCCTCCTGAGGGGCAAATTATTTCAGTTCGTGTCGGATATGTTTTGGTCAGAGTGGCTAAGGGGAGCGAAGCTGAGCAACTCAAGGTCTCAGAGTGGGAGTTGGTGTTGCCTGAGATCGAATATCGGGAAATGGCAAATGCTTGATATCTCAGATGTCATGCGAAGCGGATGCTTGTAATTGCGTTTTCGGGAAATTGCTTAAGCTAGTTAGCGCCCTACGCCCCTACGGCATCTGCTCGGATATCGGACGGTTCCGCAACCAACTCCTGCATCGCCTCAATGGCTTCGTGGCAGGTACTGGTAGCGATGCGGTTAATCATCCTGTTTAAGAAGTCTGTCGCGTCGTAAGGATTCGAATCCCCGGAACTCACGCCATTCATAGTTACATACGGCCACTGAGCGCGAAACTGTGAGACTAAAGCTAGCTTTGGCCGAAGTGTTGCCTGTTGTCGTCGGCATGAGACCGGATCTCGGCGAGGCTGTGTAAAAACTCAAAACCAAGTCTGTTTCAGGGGGCTTTACCCATTCCCGCCCTTGAAAAAATCGATTGTGATGCGTTTGTGTAGCTTGTCATAAACGAAGGTAGCACCGGCTATACGTTTTCACACAGCCTCCGGCCAACGCAGTCGTAGGTGCTCTCCAAGACATCGACTGCTACTGGAAAGTAAGCTGTCTTAACTTACTATCCGGCAGAGCTGAAACAGACTGCCCTAGTTTCTAATAAAAGTAGTCTCTGTTTAGCATGTCGCATTTCTGATCACATTTGCTTTTACGCCTGTACGGGGATTTCCTTCCAAGTAGATTGTATTCAGCAGGTGCTTATCCGGAACACTGGAAAATTTCTGCGCCAGATGCCGAGCCAACGTGTCGCTCGCGGTGGTGAGGATCAGGTTCATGTTTGGTATTGAGGTTGCGACGAGCCGAAAAATGTCCAGCATGGCCACTCGATTGAGGTCGTCCAAATGAGCAATGGGCTCATCAAGGAGGAAACTGCCTCCTGTGTTTTTTGCCCTCGCGAGGTAAAGCGAAAGTGCCAAATCTTGTCGCTGCCCTTGACTTAATTTTTCCTGAGCTTCTAAAGGTATGTCGTGACCCTCAGCGAGCACCGTCCAGTTCAAATCATCTCCGGAAACGCTCAGTTGGTGATACACCTCATTCGCATGCATTCGGGAAAACAGTTCTGTGGCCGGTACGAGAAGTGGTGCAAGGCTAGAAACGGTTGCGTCACGAACATGATCGCCATATCGGCTGATTGCACGATCTGCTGTGAGGATGTGGTTCCGACCAGTCTCAAGCTTCGTGACGAGCGTTGCTCTCTCGTGTTTGAGCCTGATCAATTGCTCTGAGTCGGAGTCGAGAGTCAAGAAGGCTTGGCACTCTCGAAGCTCGGCATCGTACCCTTCAGCTCTTCGGAGCTCGGAGTTCACATTCGCTTGATTGGCGGCAAGTAAATCTTTGGAGATAGGGAGAATGCCGATGACTTCGTTCCATTGTCCTTGGAAGCGATTCACTATTTGAGAAACCGCCGCAATGCTGGCGTTGACCTGATGCGACTCTCGGGTTTTCGCTTCAATACTTTCCATCTTCTCACTAACGGAGCGTGCAATCCCTGGCCTGGCGGCATTGGCGGAATCAAGTTGTCCCTGGAAGTGCAGGATGTACAGCTTAAGCCGCTGGTGCGCATTTGATATATCAGCACTCACGTTCTGGGATGTCGGCAGCTGGAAGAACTCCTCAAGCTCTGTCATCACCTCCGCGATTTTCTTCGCACTAATTGCAGCCTTTATGCGAGCCAGAAGGTGCGGAAAATTTTCAACGTCAGAGTCTGAAAAATCAGGTTTCCCCATGGTCTTCAGATAGGTTGTTCTGTCCTCAATGGTTTGCAGTTTGCCGTTCACAGACTGAAGACGAGCAAAATAATCATCAAATGAGGCTTTCTGCAGGTCGGCGCTTTGCACGGTCGTTATCCAGTTCTGTTCAGCCGACTGGGCATCCGCTAATTTGCGGCTTGCTGCCTGCAACTCGGGGGTGAGGTTGGCAGCAGAGAGCTGTTTACGCAGCGCATCATTCGATTTCCAATCATGGTCGCACAGAGGACAATGTCCACTCGTCAGGGAGTGTACTGCTTCATGCCCTAATGCCCTCAGACGATCTAGCACATTGGAGAGGGTATCGAATTCTGCTTGTGCTGTAATTCTCGCTTGCTTGGCCTCATTTGCAGATTTCAATATCTGCACCATATTGACCGGTGGCAAGACGGGATTGTTGGACAGATTTTTTTTGAGCTGAAGGAGATCTAGTAAGACATTCCTGTTGTTGATTAGGTACTCAATCGAGTCCAGCCAACGCTGCTGCCTCTCTGACTCCCAGCCATACTCAACAAAGCTTTGTTGCAAAAGCTGGAAGCTAAGGTTAGTTTGAGGGAATTGCTGGGCTAAGGCAGGCTCCGACTTGATGGCATCCCAGCCACTGAGAGTATCAGTGTGTTGTTGCGCCCAATTAACACCTCGCTTACTCTCGGCGATCTTGATGTCCACAACAGCCAATTGTTCAGCCAACTGGCGATGCTCCTCAGTCAGAGTAGTGCTGGTCTGGGTAAGGTTTAAAATCGAGTTTCGACTTATTTCAAGCTGCTGCAGGCTGGATTCGTATTCTGACCAGCCCTCCTGCAGTAGAGCAAGGATGTTCTTACTACGCTGAGCGGTCTGAAGTAACTTAGCAATCTGCAGTTGAGCGGTCTTGAAGTCATCCGCAACGTTCCCCGTAGCCGGGGTGCCAGGAAATGCTCTTAATATTGAGTTCACACGAAGAGTGACTTGCTCGCGCCCGGGCATCCTTGCGGACAGCTTTTCTTCGAGTGCCTGGATTTCGGTTTCGACATTCTGCAGCTTCGTTTCCACGCCGTGGATTTTGGGGAGTTCGCTTCGATATTCCTTCAGATTGCTAAGCGTGCTCGCAAGGTGGCCTAACCCCAAAATGTCAGCGAAGATTTGTTGCCTAAGTTCCGACTTGCTGTTGTCGACGAGTAGGGCCAGCGAATTTGCATACAGCCATCGACAATTCCGCAGCCAGTCACGACGTGCCTTGGTCGTTGCTTGAGTGCTACTGCCCGCAACAGAAATCGGGGTTAGCATCTCAAGGAGAGCGGCGTCTCTGATTTGCTTTCTTTTCTGGGCGTCGTGTTTTTTAATCCACGCTTGCCCGTTGACTCGATCTAAATAATACCGTTCGCCATTGATCTCGCACTCAGTGCTGACGGAGGTTTCACCTGTACCCCACTGGCATGAAAAATTTGTGGTGGTTGGAAGGTCGTCTACTTTGTTCGTGAGCAACCACTCCAATGCATAGCATATGGTACTTTTCCCCGTGCCATTGGCTGCATGAATGATGGTCAACGGTGCGTTGAGTGGAATTTTCAGAGAGTCAGGAACGCCGCGAAAATTTCGAATCTCCACCGAAAGAAACTTGATAGGTAAGTTATTCATTCAGATCCCACATCTTTCCATGATGACGCGCGAGCTGCTTACCCTTTGACGTTGCAATGGATGTCAAAAGATCGGCCATCTGTTTATTTTCAGGTATGAACCCTGAGTATTCGGCCTGCTTGGTCGGCCCCGTCAACCCTAAGGGGGTAATACGTTGGCAGCGCTGCCAGCCATCAACATTCTGATATACGACGTGTTTCCTTACGAAGCGGGTATCCCTCTCAACATCGTTGATAAACTGCTTGAATTCTTGATTCAACTGACTCATCGCCAAGACAAGGTAGCCGTCTACCACTGATCCATTTCTTTCGATTCTTACGAGCGCAGCATCTAGAAAAGCTTCGGCACGCTTCGTCTCTTCCCAGGCTTCCTTGGGGGAAGGGCAGTCGAGGTGTACTAGCAGCACTGATGCAAATTTTGTGGACCAGTACTTCACCTGAGTCTCCAGCGGTGGGCCAGGCCAGTGCGGGTCATCAGCGAAGACTAGTTTTCCATCTTCCGGTGATTTGAAACCGGCGTCGCTCGCTCGCTTATCCAGGAGCTTGGTCAGTTCACTGAGCATCTAGTTTTTTCCTGCGAGTTGATATTTCATCCATGAAATCCTCAGCCGATATGGCATCAGCCTCGTCGTACATCGTCTCAATCTCTTTAAGCGCAAAAAGGTGGACTCTGTTTACCATTTCAACATCTGTAAAAGAGCCTTTCACACTCGGCGCGTTCGTGATGTCAAAGCGTTCTCGGCTGGGCTTGCCATCTTTAATGTTTCCGCTGCAGTCCGCGAATACAACTAGCGGTGGATGGTTGGCAGCCTCTCTCGCCCACCGATACAACTCGTTAGCCATGGGCCTCACGCGATAGTTGTCGTTAGTCCACGCCAGGATGTTGTAATTGCCTTCATTGGGGTCACTAAACTGAAGATGGCCCATCGTCCCTGGCTCAGTAATCCATGCCGCCTTCTTGTGGGACTTGAGGTAGCTCAGTGCTTGCACCGCTTTCATTACATATTTTCCGGAAGAGGCCAAATCTTCCAATGTGAATTCGTGCGCTGATGTCACCCCGTGTCTGGTCTGGTAGGCAAACTCCTGCGAGTCCTTGATATCATCTGTTTGGACAAGGGCATTCAGCAATGCGAGTTCTTTCTTAACCGCATCGAGGCAATCGGTGTCAGGCGGATGTCGGTCAAAGAGTTCGTGAAATTCCAGTGCTGCGGGCACCAGATCATCCTTGACTTCGCCACCCTGCAATCTATGGCCCTTCGCACGTTTCAGTGTTAGGTTTGCGTCCCAGGTCAGCGTGAGGGTCAGGCCACCGCTGGTGCTCCTGCGCATCACTCGGCTTGGTGGCTGCATCGAGGGAGGGCTTGCTCGGGTGTTGTGTTCGCTGTCTGCTGCGGGGAATACACCTGTCGCACTATGAAGCTGCATCTTGCAGCCCTGCAGTCGTTGACTGTTAGCGGTCGCAACCGCAATCGGGGAGGTTAATCGCTGGGCGTGATAATCCACAAGTGATCTCACGACGTCCTGAAGGTCAGTAATGTGCTGCGAGGCCAGGATCAAATTGGGACGTTTCAACTTGTCTTCGGCCTGGCTTGCAATGATTCTGCGCAACTGGGAGTTCTTATTCAGAACAGGATTGGTGAAGTCATTTCCTAACGTTGGCCAGATGATGAGATCCTTAAAGGCAAGTCGTAGCGAAACGTTACCGTGATCAAAGCCCGTATCTTTCGGCTCGTTTTCAACCAAGACGTAGCAGTCGATAATTCCTTCTGCGGGGTCGGTCACCCAACACCAGCCCGCTTTGTATTTCTGTGCGGGGGCTGGTTTCCAGGAAGGATCTATCCAGGACATCCCGTCGGCCGACTTCCAGCTTATAAGTACTGAGCCGGCGACCTCTCCACATCCAACCATGAAAACAAGCGGGTTGGGATAGGCTTTCACCAACTCGTTTATGTCGCTCCATTGCTCAGGGTTAGCGGCCAGTGCTCCGGCGGTGAGCACTACGGGACGATTGCCGAAATTCTGCTCAAATGTTCCCTTTTCTGAAGCGAGCATGCCTTGCAGGAAGGGAATTAGATCCGTGCCTTGAATGAGGCCAATATTGAGCTGGTCTCCCTGGCGCAGATCTCGATCGATGTACCCTGTGCGAACCTTTTGAAGGTACGTCTCATCGGCGCCAGAAAATGTTCCGCCCAGGGAGATCAGAGTTTGGCGAATGACATCTATGATCGCAGCGCCATTCGACTCCAGCTTGAAGTAAGTGCTCTTTACTATTTGGTGCTTGGCCACCATGCTGGAAAGGCTATCTTTCTTTAGAACCTTTGTCTGTAAATGAGGTACCCATTGCCACACTACTTCGCATAGCTCGGCCTTGGTGAGGTCTTTGAGTTTTGCATGGGATTTGAGCGTCTCAGATTTCGAACGGACGGTGCCACATTTCGTCTGAAATTCGACTAGCAACTTATCAAAACGCTCTTGACCTGCTCCCTGCATAAACTCGAAGAGTTTAGTGCTGACACTGTCGGCGACTGCGACGTAGTACCGAAAGGACGTTCCCGGCAGTGAAGCAATCTGAGGCCTGATATGAGCGTACAGAAAGAATTTGCAGATCTCAGAGATAACGGCGTCGAGTTCAAGGGGTTTCTTCAGGCGCTTACACTGAACCACCCCCACCGGATTCCCATCTTTGTACATGATGGCGTCCCGACCTTGGTCTGCGCCGTCGTTCAAGCGACTTACCGTGTCATACCAATTCTCGGTGCCATCGTTGTGTTCAGCTCGATAAATATCAGAGACCAGAAGCTCAAATTGAGCATCACCCATGCGCTCGAAGGGAAGTTGCCCACAGTCGAAGGCAAAAAGTTCGGGAGTTTGTGTCTTGTCCTCTCTAACCATCACCTCCTCCTCTGGGGTGATGAATGACACTGTTTCTCCGGCCAATTTCCGCTCCTATTGTTGAGTGACTGGCATTGTGCAGCTAGCGCAACTTCCGTGCGTGGCGTTCACCGAGAGGGCGATAACGCAAGAAGAAAGCCGCTCAAAATATGGCCCTCAGGTTCCACTCCGCGTATTGAAATAGTTGCGAAGGCCCAGAGCGCTCCGATCGACGGCGCGGGTGCAATGCCAAACTGCTATAAGCATAAATCGAATAGCAAACTGTGGCCAGGCGGGGCATGTTAAGCAATTCGACCTTAACTGCCATCCGAATGATGATTAACAGAAGACAGAGTTTGTGGTGTGGAGCACACCTCCAGCTCCTCAGGAGAAACCTTAGCGAATCACGTTGAGAGTGGTAAGTACGAAACATCAATTCGTTCATGCAATTGGCAACTAATATGCAGAATGGACATGCGGTATTTCAGGTGCTATGTTTGCTTCCCGGCAATTCAATGCATATTTGCAAATGCTGCGTTTCTACCCAGACAAAACCAAGGTAATTTTCTTCGATCTTGAATATTACGTTCCTGCGCAGGATCGAGATCGGAGCACACCTAGTGGTCTGACGTTCTCGCCGGTCCTTCCTGGGCATAAAATTCTAGGCGGAACGTTTCAGATTTACTTCCCCATGGATGACCGCATGGGAAAACGTACTGGCCTCTGGGAATGGAGGCTAGGTTCAGAAGAAAAAGTGCTTGGAGGTATCTATGAATTATTCCAGCGGGAGTGGAAGTCAATCGAAGCAAAGGATCAGGCGGGATCGCTGATGCTAGCGGGGATTGGGATTTCACATAGTGACATCCCCGCCTTATTAGGTCGACTGACAGCATCCCCGAACCTGGATAAAGCCCGAGTTTATGATTTGTTGTGTGGCTGTCGGCAGATCGATTTGAGTACAGCTACGTACTGCCAATTTGCATTTAATACCGCGTATTTTTCTTACCCGAAGAAAAAGTCAGAGCTATACCAAAAATATCTTAACGGCAAAAAATTGGAGTCGGGAAAGTCAGTATGGGATATGTATGAGGGTAGTGACTACAAATCTATTGAAAGTCGCTGCAACGAAGAAATCGATGATGCAATAGCCATCTACAAATCCATGTTCGACCTAAAAAAGCAGCACGACCTGTCGTTGAAGCGGCTAAAAAAACTTGAAAAAGAGCTCGCAGCCGTTGAGCTTTCTGCTGAGCAAAGGCTCTAGTCCTTCTACACCACGATGGGTACCCAGCCGAGCATCTGTTGGCAGAACGGCCGCAGTTGGGTCTTTTATGAGGCATACGGTTTTATCCCAGAAATCTGTGGATAAGGGTGTTTGCGGTGCCTTGGCAAGATCAACGCAACATGCTGAGAGGATATCGACTAAACTTGGGGTCGTCCAAGTAGCTGCTTCTAGTCGATTGCCTATGTTGAACGCTCCTCGCTTTACTCCTACTGGTCTGCTCCCAACGGAAGAGCAGGTAGAAATTCAGATATCGCGTGCTAGAACTGTCCTTATAGAAGCTAATGCAGGAGCCGCAAAGACAACAACGCTTGCTCTGCGGATAGGCGAAGCTCTAGGCAGAAAGCTGCCTCCGGAAGAAATACTTGTCTTGGCTTTTACATTGGAGGCAAAAGATGTCATGGCAAGACGTCTTCGTGAGATTGGCATACCGCCATCAATCGCCTCCCAAGTACGAGTAGCTACCTTTGAATCATTTGCTGCCGAAATCCTCGAAAAGCTGGAGGGTTATCAGCCAAAGAAAATCTCCAACCCAAGCGGATTAAAACCGCACGTGTTGAAAGCAGTTGAACGCGTCGGTAATGGATACGACGGGCGTTACGAAGATCTAGAGATCGCCACGCACAACATTGCCATAAGCCAGTTTCTGAATACCCAACTCTCCATGAAAGCGACGATGTCGGCTTTGAAGGACTTTGAGGGTATGGACAATGAGGAAGCTGCTGACACGATAGATGTTCCGCTGATTCACTTTCTTACCTTCCGAGAATATGAAAAGCAAAGAAGGGGGAGCTTCGATGAACCGGAATTCCGCGGCCCTTTTGATGCGACCTATGATCTGGCCCGCTGGCTGGAGGAATCACATCAAACTATTTCTGCCTTCCCCTCCTTTCGACTTGTCCTGTGTGATGAGCTTCACGACCTAAACGAAGCATCATTCCGCATCCTTAAAGCACTTCTAGTCAGTGGCGATAGTTATTTCGTTGGTGCCGGCGACAAGGATCAGGTTATTTACGAAACGCTTGGTGCTCATGGTCAATATCTAAGTTATCGTTTTAACGAGTACGACCCGAAGCTTGTACGTCTCCCCCTAACCGCGACCTTCCGGCATGGCCCGCATCTCGCGCTTGCCGTCGGAAAATTTAAGCAAAAAGTATCCGACTCTCCGCTCGCTCTGAAGACGGAAATCAAGCAACTCGCATACGCAGCGGAAGATAATAGAAAATGCGCCGATTTGGTGACTAAGACAATCCTTGATTGGAAAGAAAATTTTCCGTCTGGAACCTGTGCGATTTTGTTGAGAGATCGCCACCAATCCATTCATGTCGAGAACGCACTTATGCACTCAGACATTGGTTATCAATCCTTGCAGATGCAGGGGTACTTACACCGAGATGAAATACTTTTCTTGCGCGGAATGATTGCCATTGCTCTGAAAAATCTGGCCTCAGTCCAATCAATTGAGACGCGTAAAGCAATCGTTGACGCATTGGCGATCTTTGGTGAGGTTAACCTCACGCCGAATGAGCTGGAGAAAGCAAAAAAAATCATTGCTGACGATCCTGAAACCTTGAAGTGGTTTTTCACCGGGCAACTTCTTGAAAGCAAGTCGAAAGTTCGCCACCAGATATCTGAGGTCGTCGAATTTGTTCAAGCATTGTCGCCCAATGAAAAAGCAGAGCACGCTCTTCGAGAAATCTGCAAAAAGATCAACCTTGAGTTTCTGGTCAAGCGAATTTACGTCTTCCCATATGAGGTGACGGTAGTAGCTCGATCTATTCAGGGCTTTATCTCGTCAGCAGCCGCCTCTGGAAAGAGTCTTCGAGAATTTTCTGAGTGGATTGGAGGAACCGAGGCCAGTCTCTCTCGTAAGAAAAAGGCACATCTGGTTACTCTTGAGTGCATCGCCAACGTCAAGGGGATGGAGTTTGACCACGTCATTCTTCCTTTCCTAGAAGAGGGTGAATTCCCTGATCCATCGAGCAATTACGCTGGTGAGGAGAATCTGTTTTATGTTGGAGTGACTAGAGCCAAACATCGGCTAACGATGATCACAACGGCTGAAGCAAACCGGCAAAGCCCTTTTGTCGGGAGGATGTCCTTTAAGTCGGTAGCAGTGAAGGCAAACCTCAAAATTGAAAAGGCAAATCCAACTGCTTACCGTACTGATTTGGATGTGCCATTCTCTTCGAAAGATGAAGTAAAGGCTTTGGGTGCAAAGTGGGATCCTGTGCGCCGAGTTTGGTTTATTGAACCGGGAGTAGATCTAGGGCTATTTCAGCGCTGGATGCGCCAAAGGTAGTGAATTGTCCGATTGCTGTAGATACAAAGCGACCACTCATCTTCGCTATCAGCTCCTGAAAGTCGGCCAAAGCTGACTTAAGCGCGAGCAGAAAATTTCGTCTGCTGTCAGTTTGACATCGGTCACTCGCTCGCGTCAGCGACACAACAATGTTGCCATTGATATCCGTCAGATAGCGAATGCATCAAGCCGCACCAGCTAGACCTGACAAGCGTCATACTGTACATATGACATACATCTGATCGTGTGGAAATATGGACAACGAGATATTTAGAGAAGCCCTCCTGAAAGGAGCCAAGGCCGGAGATTTCTTAAAAGCAGTTTCCGAAGCTTTGTCTAGCATACGAAAAGATCGCGATGATCTCGCCAGAGAAATCGCTTCGCTACATAACGAAGGATTGGTGGACGTCGTAGCTGAGTTTTTTGTGCTGAAGAAGAATGTACCAGAAGGCCCCGATTTTTTTCTTACGCGGCATGTATTCGAGCAGGCACTTCCTCATCTTAACGCGCCAGTTGATGCAGTAATGCGTTGTGTAATCCAGCTTTGCCGTGAGGCAGGGCAAGACTTGATGGCGGGCAGTATCTTGAGCGGTTACATCGATTTTTGTGTCAAAGATGTTGAGCGACCACGTGAAGCACTCAAACTAATCGAAGCAGATTTCAACACGTTTGGCGACATGCTGGCTGCAACCGTTGCTGCCGGCTCACCGTTTGATAATTCCTATTACTTAGCCGAACTTCTCCGCCTTACAAATCATCCCGACATTGAATCTCGCCGGCATGCTGTTTTTTCCTTGGCTAGGATTCAATGGCAGAAAGGTTCGAATGTGCCAGACAGCGCGGTCGTCGCTATGGGGAGAATTGTCGAAGAGGAAACAGACGACCATCTCCTTGCTACTGCCATAAAGTCCGCCTTTGCCCTTTGGGGGCAGGACAAAACACATGAGGAACGGCTCATCGGGCAGATCCGTGAAGCGCTCAAAAAAGGCGGCAAAAACAGTCTGCATGCGGCATCTGAGTTAATCATGTTTAACACGCATGAGTTGCCCGCTACGCTTCTACAATTGCTGATCGAGCATCTCAAGCGGGTTGACTCCGAGAGTATCGGCACGCTCGACAATATTGATTACGGGATTGCACGTCTACTCGATCTTGAAAATGCAGAACTAGGGTTGGATTTTCTTGAGCACCTACTTCTAGCGCATGATGAATCGATCAGTGTGAATGTATTTGACAGTTCGGTCGCGAAAATCTGCCAGAACGCCAAGTTGCTCAACAAAGTTGCTACCCGTTGGTTCATGCGTGGCGATAGGGCGCTATGCGAAGCCGTATACGAGGTCACAAGTACTCACTTCCGAAACGGTCCTCGCATTGAGATCGATGCATCCGAGCTGCGCGCTTGCGACTACGCCCACATTGTTTTCATTGCGCGTAAGGCGATCGGCTATTTCTTCATGCAGCCAATAACTGCAGCGAGCATGGTGATCTCCCTTATGCACCATGTGTCGGATGATGAAACCTTGGATGCTCTTGGCAAGCTGCTGTTTGATCCATTGCTTATGAACTACCAGGGAAGCACTCGCGATTACGTTAAAGAGCAGGCAAATCAAGAAAGCGGCAAGGTCAAGCAAGCCATTGATAGTGCTTTGGCCTCAATCGAGCATTATCTAGAAGCTCTGCGCTCTGTTCCGGTGTTACCTGCGCTACATGTTTCGCAGTCTCAACGTGAGTCCTATCGCCGACATGCATCTGAAGCTATGGCAAAGTCGATGAAGGCCGCAGAGAAGAAATCTTTCTTTTCCAATTTGTTTGCAACCAGCACGCTGCTCTACGGAAACAAGTCCATCAACTACATCTATACGGGAACTGGCGAACCTCATCGCATGGAGACTCCCCTGTCCAGTCACAGCATTTCAATGGAGTTTCCGCGCATGGATGACGTTGACCCGTATGGACTCAACTACATGCTGAGAGTCTTTCAACTGGAGCGACTCCAGGTATGAAGCTCATAATCAAAGAATATCTTGCTTCACTGAAAGAACGTGATGAGTTGGACGCGATCCTTCCGGACCTATTAAGCCAACTTGGCTTGAATGTCTATTCGCGCCCCGCAAGAGGAACGAGGCAAGACGGTGTAGATGTGGGTGCAGTAGGTAGCCTAGATGGAGGCCCAGAAAAGGTTTACCTGTTTTCGATCAAAGCAGGTGATCTCACCCGACGTGAATGGGACGGGGATGCCGCCCAGTCGCTGCGCCCATCGCTCAATGAGATTCTAGATTCCTATATCCCTAACCGGTTACCTGCCGAACACCGAGATAAGAATATTTCCATTTGCATCACGATCGGTGGCAACGTGCTTGAACAAGTACGCCCACTCCTTACCGGATATATCGCGCAGAACTCGAAGGCAAACATCAGCTTTGAGGAATGGAATGGCGACAAGCTTGCTGCCTATATTCAGTCGGAATTTCTTCGTGAAGATTTGCTGCCGGAACAAGCGCGTTCGCTCTTGCGCAAATCGCTCGCAATGCTCGATGAGCCTGAAATTTCCTATCGCCATTTTGCCGCACTCATTCGGACTCTTTCGGCGGTCGAGGCACTTAATGATGTGCAGCGAGTAACGGCTATCCGGCAAATGAGTATTTGCTTGTGGATATTGTTTGCTTGGGCACGAGAGGCAGAAAACACGGAGTCTGCATATCTCGCCGGGGAGTTTACGCTACTGCATGCTTGGAATGTCGTCCGGCTTTATGTCGGAAAGAACAACAAGACTGCTCGCGCAATTGAAACGGCTTTCTTGTCAATTTTCTCGGCCTACTGCCAGATTTGCAGTGAGTTCCTTGGCAAGAATATCCTGCCCTATGTAGACAAGTTGCATGCGGTATCTGATGCGATACGAAGCTCTTGCAGTCTCGATGTCAATTTAAAGCTTTTCGATCTCTTGGGGCGGCTCGGCAGCGATGGCCTATGGGCCTTTTGGGGCGCACAGCGCTGTCCCGAGGAAGAAAGAGATTTGAGAGAAGCACGGCTACGCGAGACACAGATGTATGTTGAAGCCGTGAAAGAACTCATTTCGAGCAATCCAGCATTGCTGCTACCTGCGAAAGACGATCAAGGGATCGATATCCTCATTGCCACGTTGCTTCTTGCAGTTGGCCGCGACAACGGCCCGTTTATTGCCAGTTGGCTAGGGGAAATGATGGAGCGAGCACGTTTTTCGTATAAAACGAACGGGAAATACCCTTGTGTGCTTGCAACCTACAGCGAACTACTCGAACACCCGAAATCGGACGATGACGATTATCGTAGGAGTGCGACAAGCGCCAGTGTTCTTTATCCATCAATTGCCCTGTGGGCTGCGCTTATCGGCGACACTGAAACATACAACAAAGTGTCTGCTATAAAACGGGAACAACTTCAACACTGCACGTTTCAGTTCTGGTATCCCGATGACGCCTCCGAAGTGCATTTCTATACGGATAGCAATCCTCACGGAGCGACGTTGGCAAATCTCGCGATTGACCGTCCAAAGGAAGAATTCCTAGCCCAGGCCTTCGGTGAATGCGAGCACTCGCCGCATTTCAGGGAGCTGTCAGCGGTAAAGACTGCTTGGTGGCCACTGATTGTGATTGCCTGTCGCCACTATCGCCTTCCTTTGCCTCTGCATTTCCTGGAAGAGATCTATAAATCTCTCAAGTAGCAGGTCTACATGAAACGGCAGCTAGCGACCGTTGCGTTTCCTTGGTTTTCCTAGACGACTTTTACCGAGCGCTTAGCAGTGAGAGCCAGCCGTACGTCGTGAGGTACCTGAATGTCGGCTTTGGCTGACTTTGAGTGAAAGTACGCATAAGTGACTCACGGTAACCAACGTCATCGGTAATAACGTGGACGCTTGCCGGAAATCCGAAAATCCGGCTGTTAGCTGGGGAATTTCCGCTTAGTGTGCACCACGTTGAGGACGATGATCTCGTCCTCCCGAACCTGGACGAAGACGATGTACGGGAGTTTATTCACGACCAGTTCGCGGGTGCCGGGAATCCGGTCGCTTTCGCGGATCCGCTCTGGATAAGGCGGGAGCGATTCGATTTCGCTAATGATCCGTCGTTCCACTGCAGCGGCAGTTCGGGGGCTCGCTTCCAGATAGTAGTAGGTGAGGATTTCCTCGAGGTCATCCAGCGCCTCATTAGTCCAGAGGATCTGCATCATTACGTGGATTTACGGAGCCGGGCCTCCAAACGGCCTTTCATCAGCGCCATCGCATCCGAGTGCTCCCGAAGAGCGGTCTCGCCGGAATCGACGCGTTCCATGGTTCGGCGGACCTTACCGAACAGCCACTCATCGTACCCGGACTCCTTTTCCACGAAAAAATCGGCCAGGAGTGTGTCGGCCGCATCCTCGACCGAGATCATGATGCCTACGGGGCGGTCGTTTTTGGTGACGACCACAGGTTCGCGTCGGGCGGAATCGAGGAATTCGCCAAAGTGGTTTTTTGCGTCGCGCGCAGTCATGACTTTCATTCGATGCCTTTCAGAGCAAGGTGTCTACAATGTCCATTGTAGCTACTATGGGTGTTTGGGCAAGACAAAGTCAGTTTCAACAAGTAGGCGAAATCGTTTGAATGACTTTCGCTTGGATAGCTACGGAGGGGGGGCGTGGCCAATGCAGCACGCAAAGCGCACCATCAAGCGGCATGCGTCTCCAAACAGGGCGCAAGCCGGACGGAATACAGCGACGCTATATACAAGATGGCGGGTTGTTTTCTGACAGCCTGGTTCTGAAAGTGTGGTGAGGTTTGATCGTGCTGACAGCTATCAGGCCGAAGTTATGATGTTTTTAGTGTAATCAGTAATCGACGAACCAGTCGATAAATTGACGATCTCATTAGATACGAGAGAGGCTCAGTGAATCTCATAGTCTCTGATGTAAAATCGTCTCCGGCAAGAGAAGGTTTCTGAGTAGCTACATGAGTAGCTAGATTGATAAGATCTTGTGGAATTCTACGTTTTTCGGCATATGTAGAGAAGTTTTGAAAGAACCGAAGGAAATCTATAAATGAGCACGCATGACATCCTGCACCGTCTCTCCGACACGCTGGCTTCCCGTCGTAATGCCGATCCGGAA
>Ga0316604_10001001_pt1 | contig 27952 bp, 28 predicted proteins | sample OWC_soil_day20_C_FD_207650 | JGI IMG/M metagenome (GOLD analysis project Ga0316604, IMG submission 207650) | Wetland soil microbial communities from Old Woman Creek delta, Ohio, United States - OWC_soil_day20_CT | ecosystem: Environmental > Terrestrial > Soil > Wetlands | place: USA: Ohio... | reverse complement strand
ACAGATTCCGTAGTTTTTGCTTTTCCGTTTTTCATGCTGACGATTACCCGCAAACTCGAATTCGATGCCGGTCACCGGATTCCAGATCATAACAGCCAGTGCCGCAACCTGCACGGGCACCGCTACGCGCTGCACATCACGCTCACCGGCGAGGTGATCGCGCAGGCGGGTCGCCCCGATACTGGCATGATCATGGATTTCTCCGATATCAAGGCGCTGGCTAACGAGCATCTGGTCGAGCGTTGGGATCACGCGTTCCTGGTGTATGAGAAGGATGCGACCGTGCGGCAATTTCTCGACAGCCTGCCGGATCACAAAACCGTGGTCATCGATCGCATTCCGACGGTCGAGAACCTGGCGCAGATTGCGTTCGATACGCTCAAACCTGTGTTTGAGCTCAAGACCGAGTTGAAGCTGGTGAAGGTCACGCTGTATGAAACGCCAAACTGCTGGGCAGAGGTGACCGGTGCCTGAACGGATGTTCATGCGCCAGGCGCTGTCGCAGGCGCACAATGCTTGGGCTCTGGGAGAAGTGCCAGTTGGCGCGCTGGTAGTACGTGAAGGCCAAGTGATTGCGACCGGCTTCAACCAGCCAATCGGCAGCCAGGACCCGACCGCGCACGCCGAAGTGATGGCCTTGCGCGCGGCAGCCAACATTCTTGGCAATTACCGCCTGCCCGGCTGCGAATTGTATGTAACACTGGAGCCGTGCGCGATGTGTGTCGGCGCGATCATGCATGCGCGAATTGCGCGCGTGGTGTTCGGCGCGCCGGACCCGAAAACCGGCGCCTGCGGCAGCGTGCTCAACCTGTTCGAGCAGGAAAAACTGAACCATCACACCAGTGTCACGGGCGGCGTGATGGCGGACGAATGCGGCGCGGTACTGCGTGAATTCTTTGCCGAACGACGTGCCGGCGGGCAGAATCGCTCGCCTTTGCCGCATTTCGAGCAGTGAGAGCAAAAAATAATACTCCGTGCAGTATATTGAAGTTGCCACGGAATATCTGGCCCAAACGATATAAAACCAGACATACCCCTTCCATTTCCGATTATCGAGGCAACAGGCAATGTCCGTACAGGCAAACAGGAAGATAGGCGTCGCCATCGTCGCACCCAGCGGTTTTGCCGTAGATGAAGCTGGCTTTCATCGCGGCGTAGCGGCATTGCAGTCGCAAGGTTGCGAGGTTCACTGCTATTACGATCCGGTGCAAAAACACCAGCGTTTTGGCGGCACCGACGATGCTCGTATCGCGCAGCTATATGCGGCTGCAGAGAATCCTGCGGTGCAAGTCGTGCTGGCGTTGCGCGGCGGTTACGGCCTGTCGCGCCTGCTGCCGAAGCTCGATTTCGCCAGGCTCGCCGCCAGTGGCAAGCTGTTCGTCGGTCACAGCGACTTCACTGCATTTTCGCAGGCGCTGCTGGCGCAGACCGGCAGCATCAGCTTTTCCGGGCCAATGCTGTGCGATGATTTTTCCCGCGCCGATCCCAGCGAATATACGCAGCAGGATTTCTGGCGCTGCATCACATCAGGCACGCATACCATTGGCTGGGAAACCACCGGCAATCCGCAGATCAGCGTTTCTGGAAAACTATGGGGCGGCAATCTGTCGATGTTGGCCAGCCTGATCGGTACGCCGTGGCTGCCGCAGCTCGACGGCGGCATCCTGTTCGTCGAAGATATCAATGAACATCCGTACCGCATTGAACGGCTGCTGCTGCAACTGCTGCATGCTGGCGTGCTGTCACGGCAAAAGGCCCTGATTCTGGGCGATTTTTCCGGCTACCGACGGGGGGATAACGACAACGGCTACGATTTCAATGCCATGCTCGGCTGGCTGCGCAAACATCTGCCGCTGCCTATCATCACCTGCCTGCCTTTCGGCCATATCCGCGACAAGGTTACGCTGCCCGTCGGCTGCGATGCTCAACTGGAGTTGTTCGAAAACAAGGCGCTACTAGGCTGCTTGCACTACCCTTGCCTGACGCGCTAGAACCGCATCATTCTGCGGCACCAGGTGGCAAGCCTGCGCGCTCTTCCAGCGCAAACGCGCCTTTACGCTCAAGCCAGATCATGCCGCAAATGCAGCCCGCAAGAATCGCGCCCATGCCAACCAACCAGATGAAATACCACATGCAGTTCTCCTAGTACGCGGTGTGTTCGTTGTTTTCGATGTGCGCTTCATCGATTCTGCCGCGCATCACCCGATATACCCAGCCGGTGTAGAAAATCACGATTGGCAGCATGATCACCACCACCCAAAACATGATGCCTAGGCTCTTGTGGCTAGCGACCGCATCCCACAGCGTCAGGCTGCTGTTTTCTGCCAGCGACGACGGCATCACGAACGGAAACAGCGACAGGCCGGCGGTCAGAATGATCATCGCCACCGACAGGCCGCTCGCCAGGAAAGCCTGCATCCCCTGCCGCCGCATCGAGAACATCACGCACAATCCAGCGCCCAACACCGCCAGTACAGGCAGCAGCCACATCAGCGGCCAGCGGGCGTAATTATCCAGCCATGCGCCTCGCGCGCGAATCACTTCCTTGACGATAGGCATGAATGAAACATTCGGGTCCGGCATCGAGACGATGCGGTAGCCTTCGATACCAAACGCAACCGCAAAACCGCCGGCGATGAAGGATACGATAGTCACCGCAGCCGCAATCGGCGCGATCTGGCGCGCACGCTCCGATACTGCGCCGCCTGTTTTCACCTGCATGAAAGCAGCGCCATGCATCGCCAGCATCGCCACGCTGACGACGCCACACAGCAAACCGAACGGATTAAGCAAGCCGAAAAAATTGCCGTCGTAGGAAAGACGCATCGAGTCGTCGTAGAAAAACGGTACGCCAAGGAACAGATTGCCAAAGGCAACGCCAAAAATTAGCGGCGGCACGAATCCGCCAATAAACAGGCCCCAATCCCAGGCGCTGCGCCAGCGCGGATCGGCCACCTTGCTGCGGTAATCAAATCCGACCGGGCGAAAGAATAATGCAAACAGTAGCACCATCAGCGCGATATAAAAACCGGAAAACGCTGCCGCATACACCAGCGGCCAGGCAGCGAACAACGCGCCACCAGCGGTGATGAACCACACCTGGTTGCCTTCCCATGTCGGCCCGATTGAATTGAGCATGATGCGGCGTTCGGTATCGTTGGTGCCGATAAATGGCAACAGCATGCCGACGCCGAAATCGAAACCATCCATCAGCGCAAAGCCGATCAGCAGCACGCCGACGAACAGCCACCAGATCACTTTCAGGGTTGCGTAGTCAAACATGACGGCTCCTTCATTTCAAACCGGCCGAATGGTCGGATTGCGCCAGCGTTTCCCAGTGGTACTTGCCAGTATGCAGGCTGCTGGGACCGAGTTTCGTGTACTTCACCATCAGGAACAGTTCGACTGCCAGCAGCGCGGTATAAAAACCGAGAAAACCGGCCAAGCTGAAATACAGGCTGGATGGTTGCAAAGTCGAAGCCGACAGGTAGGTTGGCAGGATGCCGACGATGGTCCACGGCTGGCGGCCGTATTCGGCCACAAACCAACCAAGCTCGGCGGCAATCCAAGGCAGCGGAATGCTCAACAGCGCCACATGCAGGAACCAGCGCTGTTGCAGCACCTGCTTGCGGTAAAGGAAGAACAGCGCCAGCGAGAAAGTGCCGAGGAACATGAAGCCCAGCCCGACCATGATGCGGAACGACCAGAACAGCGGCCACACCTTGGGCACCGTGTCGTTTACCGCCTGCCTGATCTGTTCCGGCGTGGCGTCAATCACACTTGGCGCATATTTCTTCAACAGCAGACCATGGCCGAGATCGTCCTTTACCCGGTTGAATTCGGCCAGCGCCTCGGGCGATTTGTCGCCGGCTTTCAATCGCGTCAGCGCCGCATAGGCGACCATGCCGTTCCTGATCCGCGCTTCGGTTTCCTTCTTCAGATCCTTGATGCCGGTAATCTGCTGGGTGGTCGAGCGGGTCGAAATCAGCCCGAGCACATATGGAATCTTCACTTGGAAATGCGTTTTTTCCGCTTCGTTGTCCGGCCAGCCGAAAATCGCTAAGCCAGCAGGCGCTGGCTCGGTTTCCCATTCTGATTCGATCACCGCCAGCTTGGCCTTGTTGTATTTTGCCGTTACAACGCCGGATTCATCCCCCAGTACGACCACGCCAACCGTGCCAGCCAGCCCGAACGCAGCCGCAATCGCGAACGAACGCAGCGCGAACGCCGTGTCACGCCCCTTGAGAAGATAGTAGGCCGAAATGCCCAGCACGAACATTGCGCCGGTAACGTAACTCGCGGCAACGGTATGCAGGAACTTCACCTGCCCGACCGGATTCAGAAACACTTGCCACAAGTCGACCAGTTCCATCCGCATGGTCTCGAAATTGAATGCAGCGCCCACCGGATAACTCATCCAGCCATTGGCGATCAAAATCCACAGCGCGGACAGGCTCGAACCCAGCGCCACCAGAAAAGTCACCAGCAGATGCTGTTTTTTCGATAGCCGCGGCCAGCCGAAAAAGAACAGGCCGACAAAAGTCGATTCGAGGAAGAACGCCATCATCCCTTCGATCGCCAGCGGCGCGCCAAAAATATCGCCGACATAATGCGAGTAATACGACCAGTTGGTGCCGAACTGGAATTCGAGCGTGATGCCGGTGGTCACCCCCATCGCAAAATTAATGCCGAACAGCTTGCCCCAGAACTGCGTCATGTCGCGATAAACCTCGTTATCGGTTCTGACGTAAATCGCTTCCATGATGACCATCATCCACGCCAGACCGATCGTCAGCGGCACGAACAGGAAGTGATACATCGCCGTGGCAGCGAATTGCAGCCGCGACAGGTTGACGACTTCTTCAATCGGCGCCATGAGGTTCCTCCGTTTTGACTGCGGATGGCGGGTGACTAACCTTGCGCGCACCTGCCTCACTGTCGCGGGCACGAGTATCGGAAAAAAAATGCTGTTCGACCTGCTGCGCCGGAACAACCATCTTTTTCGCCTGCGGATTTGCGAAAAATGCCTGGCGCAGCGCAAAAATGACCGCAACCTTGACCGCCAGCACCAATGCAATCTCCAGTGCCAGCGGCATTCCGGTGAATCGCCCCTTGCTTGAATTCAACAGCTTCAGCATTGCACCTCCCTTGCTGCAGTCAGAACTGCTTCCAGTATTAACAGGGATTATAGGCGTGCGCAAGAGAAAACCGGCTTGATGCACCGTAAAGCAAAACTGTTGCCACCAGCGATAGAGGTGCCGTGAAAGATGGTGGATGCCGGAATGAGTCAAATTCACGACATGCCAAACGGCTTCTTGATGCAAAACAGAAAAGACAAGATCAGCACGCAAAAAACCACAAAAAGCAGTGTTTTATTGATATAGCGCTTCTTTTCTGCAAAAACGCCTGCCAGGCGTCGCCAGCAAATGCTACATTTGCTTATCCGTAATTTCCCTTGCGTCAGGCAAGTTCAGGAGACCAGCAAGAAACATTTGTTGATATTTCCCCATTTTCCCGGTGTCGTTCCCATTCATGGAGGGTTCGCGCATGTCCGTTTCAGACAGGTTCTTTTCTCTTGTTCCCGACAGGCAGTGTGGCAGTTGCATGGTGTGTTGCGAATATTTGTATATCAATTCACCGACCCTGAAAAAGCCAGCGGACGTATTGTGCAGCAATTGTGTAATCAATCAGGGATGCAGCATCTATGAAACCAGACCAAGCGTCTGCCGTACCTGGCATTGCCTGTGGCGGCGCGACGCGGCGATTCCGGAAGCGCTGCGACCGGATAAATCAGGAGTGCTATTTTCGCTCAAAGTTTGCGACGAACCAAGATACCTGTTTGAAAATGCCTACATTGTCTGCATGGCAATGAAAACGCCGACGGATTTCGATACGCCACAGGTGGCGGCCACGCTCGACCGCTACATTGCCGAAGGCGTGCTGCCGGTTTGGCTCAGTCACGGCGGCGGCAAAACCCTTGCCTGGCCTGATGCACCACTGGCCAACGCCATTTTGAGCCCCAAAACGGCGCAATCGGAGCAACTGGCAAACGAAGGCCAAATCTGGCTGGAACGCTATGAAGCGATGCTAGAACCCCTGCAGGCGAAAAACGCGCGCTTCAATCACCACCACGGTGCTGCCTAACAACATAATCGCCGCCTGACGACAACCCGTTGCAACCACTGCTACGGTTGGGCTTGCCGCCGCGATTGTTGCACTCCCTCTCAACAGAAACATTTGGGGTATATAGCCAAAAATATGTTCTAGGCCATATTTTTCGTAGTGATTTTAAAATACTGGCTGGAGTATATTTTTCAGCCTTACTGACCGAAAAGTCATTTTAGTCAGTAATTTTTGGCGGCTGCCTCACTACCGCGCGATGCGCCCCATTTTTCCTCCCGCTTGCACCATGTCCGCAATTTGCCGCTCGAATGCGGCAAAGCGTCGCGCCAGTTTCGCCATCTCGGCTTGTTTTTCTTCATCCGTCAGGAACGAATGGCGAATCGTGGCGTAGACCGCATTTTTCAGTTGCGCATAGCTCGGCCGGTAACGGCTGGCAAACAGCAGGTATTCACGGCTCAGGCTGTTACGCGACACGCCGGTGTCGTCGCTAGTAATGACGAACGGCACCCGCTGCTGGCGATATAGCGGCAGCGGATGCGCATCGCCTTGCAGGCCCAGGATGAAGGCATTGCTGCTCAGGTTGATTTCAACCGGAATCCCTCGCTCGCGCATCAACCGCAGCGTGTCCGGCGCAGCGGTTTCATGCGCAATATCCGCGCCATGACCGATGCGATCCGCGCCCGCTATCAGCAGCGCGTCGCGCACGTGATGCCGCAACCCTTCCGGCGGCACCATACCCAGTGCCAGTTCGCCAGCATGCAGCGACAGCTTTACTTTCGGGTATTGCCGCTTGAGGAAACGAAACATTTTCATGTGCAGCACGTAATCGCGCATCGCCATCGGCGAGTTTTCCGCGCCGACGATGTTCACGCCCACGATCCGGCTGCTTGCTTGCGCAGCAGCGAACGCTGCAGCCATGCCGGCAAACACCCGCGCCGGTTGGTCGCCACGGAAAACGAAGGCATGAAAGCGCAGCTTGAAACGGTCGTCGTCGATGCCGGCTGCAGCCTGATTTGCCATCTGCACATAGCGGCGGATGGCAGCCTGCGCCTGTGGATCATTCGCGATAAAGGCAGCATAAGCAGACAGCTCCTCGTCAGTCTGCGCGTCACTCGCAGCAGGATCGAGCGCATTGATTTTTGCCGCCAGCAGCGGATTCTCCACCACAGGTGCCATCGCAAACACCGATTCAAGGTATTGCACGTTCTCAGCCAGCGCGCGCTGCTTCAGTATTTGCAGGCCGGCAGGCGATGAAAAGTCCAGCAACGGAATGAAATACTGAAAGGTGTTGAAGAAATGCTGATCCGGCGGCAGTTGCCGGTGGACATGGTTGCCGTAATCCTTCACTGACCAGCGCTGCAGCAGTTGCTGATGGAAAACGCTGTCGCTTCGCGCCGTTACCGCATCCAGGCAAATCCGCCGCGCCGCTTCGGGCAAATCCTGCGGCTTCATCTCGATGCGGAATTTCTCTGCCTTCAGCACAGCATTATTCTCGCGGTAAATGCACCCATTCTGCTGCTCAACCCAGTCGAGGTAATTTTCGGCATACAGCGAACCGTCATAATGGTGATGCAAATCGGCACCCTTGGGCAACAGGGTCGTGAACAGTTCAAGCTCGGCCAGCCTGGGCGATGGCGCTGAAATCAGCGAGTGGTAATAACGGCTGGTGACGACGGCATCGCGTCCTGGGTTCGCATTGACCGAGGTCGCGGCAACAAAAAATAGGCTGAACGCAATCAGCAGCGAAGGGATGTTCATGGACTTGGCTGGCAAAGGAATGGTGCCGGTAGATGTGGCAAACGCACGCAGTAAAACCGATCCGGAGCAATCGCGCAAGCTTTCAGGCGGCAGCAGACATGGCTTCCAGTCCCAGATCCAGCACGCCAATTATGTGCTGCAAGGCATTTTTGTCGCGCACATCGATTTCGTCCGCATGCAGTGCCAGATAACGCGCAATATCGCGCAAACGCCATTCGAATTCCTTGGAGGCAACTGCCGCCTCAAACAGGATTTCGGTATTGTTCGCCTCCAGCAGTTTCGCATTGGCTCCGATGCAGGCATACAGCCCCGTACTCCTGAAGGCTCGCCGAATGATGACTATCTGGTTCATCGAACGTAGCAAAATATCCTTGGCACGTGCCGTTTTCAGTTCAGAGCCGTCAAGCAGTTTTTGCGTTTCAATGATGGCCGATGCAATTCGCGCATCGATGCGTTGCACCATATCATGCGCTCGCTCTGCCGGAATGGATTCGATATTCCTGCGTCCCGATGCACCTGTTGCACGCAAAGTGCTAGAAATAGCCGACACCAATTCACCGCTATGCTCGCCAGGCACAACCTTCAGCGCCAGTTCAGCCCGCTCGAGCGGTCGATCCTCATCGGTCAGAACACCCGACACCATCTCCGCCACCGATACAACCTGGCCGACAAGGCTGATGTTTTTTCCTGAAAGCTGGCGCGGATAGCCTGCACCGTCAAACCGCTCGTGATGTTCGGCAACCGCCTGCGCCACGCCAGGCGGAAAATTATCCAGTTGCCTGATAAGCAATTGTCCAACTCTCGGATGAACGACGATATGACGCCATTCATGCGGCAGCAAGTGCCGCGTCTTATCAAGATACATCGGATCGATATACAGTTCACCGATATCGTGAAACAGCCCAGCAAGTGCCGCGCACATCTGCTCGTTTTCACCAAGTCCGATTTGCTTGGCCAGACAGATCGACACCAGACTGACCATGACACTATGCGCTGACGCCGTATTGCCCCCCCGTTCCGCGATGGTCAGCATGGTACGCATTGCACTGCCAAAATGCGCACCTGACAAAACACTGAAAGGACACCCACCACCACCGGAACCGGCCACATGCAGCAAACGCGCTACCGGTTCAATTCTCTCCGAAATCTGCCTAGCTTCCGAAACGACTGTGCCAACATCAATTCCGCCCTGTACGGCAATGCTTGCCTCAAGCGGCTTGTTGAGCTTGTGCAGCGCGAGTTTTTCCTGCACATCACGAGATATCTTCGCCCCTTTCGAAATCAGCTTCATCTTGTGGGCGCTGAAGATATCTTCAATGGCCAAGACCTCGGCCGTTTCAGCCAGATCCATAACCTTTTCCAGATAATTCCGGTTAACGGAACCTACCACGTTTTCCTCAGGCATAAGGCGCATAAAAAAGTTGAGGCTTGTATGTTATTCATTCCGCTGGCATTTCCTTCTGCCAGCAAATCTCGGCCACCAAATTTCACGCTGCATTTTGAAACATTTACACCTAACAAAGCCTGCACAAATGTTCCCAAAATAAACACTATGTGATTTCATGGCTTGAATCCAGCAAATAATTCAATCAGTTGCAAAAATGTCACACAGACCACAAAACGAGCCGGATTAACAAACAAAGAAGCAAAAATGGCTGAGTTTCAACAACAAAGATAGCTTAAATAAACGACAAACCCGTGACTTGTTTGCAGCACAACCTCACACTCGCTGGGTTTAGTCGCGCTCCACCCGATTGCGGCCGCCTTCCTTCGCCCGGTACAGTGCCGTGTCTGCGCGCGCCAGCGCCACATCAATGGTGACATCGGCGTCGCTCACCGCCGTCACGCCAAAGCTGGCGGTATAGGAGATGTCAGCCTGCTCAAGCACGACGGATGAATTCGCCACCGTTTCGCGCAAGCGTTCGGCAAACAGCAAGGCCTGCTCCAGCGTCGTTTCCGGCAACAGAACCGCAAATTCTTCGCCTCCTATCCGGCCGCAATAATCGCTGCGCCGTAGCGTTTTAGACACCATTCCAGTCAGATGCCGTAAAACCAGATCTCCGATCGCATGACCATAAGTATCGTTAATGCGCTTGAAATGATCGATGTCAAACATAATCAATGCCGCGCCGCCTGCCTTGCCGCGCTTGATGCGCGCCAGCTCTGCTTCCGAACGCTCGAAAAAACCGCGACGGTTAGGCAGTTTTGTCAGCATGTCGGTGCTGGCCTGGAAGCGCAACTCTTCCTCCAGCCGCTTGCGTTCGGAAATATCCTGCTTGATGCCGACAAAATGATGAATGCGCCCCTTGGGATCCTTGACTGGTGCAATGACCAATTCCTCTTCAATCAGACAACCATCCTTGCGGCGGTTGACGATTTCCCCGCGCCACGGCTTGCCTGTCAGTAATGTTTGCCACATCTGTTCAAAAAACGCATCATCATGCATACCCGATTTCAGCAGCGCCGGGGTTTTCCCGATGACTTCGTCTGCGCTGTAACCGGTCAGCACGCAAAATGCCGGATTGACCCATTCGATGTTCGCATCCACGTCGGTAATAACTACCGAATTTGCGCTGGCTTCGAGCGCAGCCACCAGTAGCTGTTGGCGCGCGGCCGCTTCCTGCCGCTCGGTGATGTCAATAAAGCTGACGACCACGCCTGTCAGTTGGCCGCTTTCGCGAATTGGCGTCACGATGACCGAAACCGGAAACCCGAAGCCATCCTTGCGCCAGAACCAGTCCTCGAACTGCCGCATTTGGCCATCCTCTATGCTCATGTGAACCTGACAGTCGCCAACTGGAAAAATGCTGCCATCGCGGTGGCGTGAATGCGTCAGTGCATGCAGGCTGCTGCCCAATGCTTCCTCCTCGTCCAGGCCAAACATTTCAATTGCCTTGGCGTTCATGAACGTGGTGCAGCCACGCAAATCCAGGCCGACAATACCTTCACCAAGCGCCGCCAGCACCTGGCGATGCAACATCGAATCGCGTGCAAATCTGTTTTCCAGTTCCTTGCGTTCGGTGATGTCAGTTACGAAACCGTGCCACAAAATGCTGCCGTCCGCCTGTAGTTCAGGCCAGGCATTGGCTTCGCGCCAATAGGTTTTGCCATCCGCCAGAATGACCCGATATTCCCCCTTCCACGCCTGCATGGTCTGCGCAGACTGGCGTATCCGCTGATGAAAGGCAGCAACGTCATCCGGATGAAGCAGGCGGTGCATGTTTTCCGCATCTTTATTCAATGCATTAGGCGTAACGCCAAACAGCTTTATCGCCCCCTCACTGACATAAGGGTAATGCGATGTGCCGTCAGCTCGCAGGCGGAACTGGTAAATCATGCCCGGTACCTGTCTTGAAAGTTGCCGCAGACGGTTGTCCCCTTCTTCTGCGACAACCTTCATTTCGTGCAAGCGCCGGTTGGTACTCATCAAAAGCAGCAGCAGCAACAGGATCAGAATCACCAGAAGACTGCCAATGACGACCGACATCCGGTATTTTTGCCAGATGTCGCCAATAGTGAATACTGGCGGCGCCTCGAAAGGCGGCTGGCGCAATGCACGCAGCAACTCCACCACAGGCTGGTAATCCATCGGCACGATAAAACCGTGGATGCCTATCTTCTGCGCAATAGCGCCTTCATGCGGCAGCTTGAACAATGCAGCCGCAATGGCGCTGGTCATTTTTTCGCTAACGTGCGGCAAAGCCGCAATCGGCCATTCCGGATACAGCCGGGTTGATACCGCATACGGAAAACCGAACGCCTGCTGGCGGTTGATGATGCGCAACTGGTCTTGTCTGAGCTTGCCTTCCTTGTGCAATTCTTCGATCAGCCCGCTACGCACGAAGGCAGCATCGGCCGTACCGCCCAGCAACTCGTCGATCGCATTGTCGTGCGGCATGCCAGTTTCGATCAGCCTGTCCCTTGCTGGCAATGGAATGCCTGCCAGATACAGTTCATGCGCCGCTATCAGGTAGCCACCAAACGACTTGCTGCTGGCTGTCGCTATCCGCTTGCCGTCCAGATCGGACAACTGCCGCAAATCCTCGCGAGAGGACAGCACCGCAATCACGCCACCGAAAGAACGTAGCGGTATCTGGTTTTCAATATTGACCAGGGTCGCGACCGGCGACGTCAATCCGTTGCGCTTGCTCATCAAAATGTAATGCGCCGGATTGGTCAGCACAATATCAACCTGCTGCTTCACAACCGCTTCTTCCATTTCAGGGAAATTCAGCACACGCAGATGAAAGCGCGTACCGGGAATGGCATGGGTCAAATAATCGGCCAGCGGGCGCCACTGTGTTTCGATGACGGGTTTGGGACGATAGGCAAGCACGCCCAGCGTAATATCGCCAGGCTCACCGGCCGCTAGCGCAGCATGCGATATCGTCGCAAGCAGCATACCAAGCAGCATCAAGCGATTGATTATTCGTTTCACCATCCTGAGCAATGATGTTCACAGCGCAACTGCGCCGACATGTCATTCAGCTTACATAGCTTTGTTACGCATTGTCGTAAAAACAGCAGAAGTGTTGCGCAACTTCAACAATGAATACCTGCAAATGGATTTTGTTTCCATAGGACAATTCCGCGTACAGCATTTACGGCGTGGCTTTTTTGCGGTAATTTTGATGGTGCGCCGCGCCCTGCCTAAGAGCCGCCTTTTCAACTTCGCGAACATCCTGGATTACTACAATGACCCATTTTGTCTGGACCAACAACCTGAATACGGGTCAACCCTTCATCGACGAAGACCATCGCAAGCTGGTGTCGATGATCAACACTTTCCATGAATTTATCGAGCAGGGAAAAGGCCGCGACGTCACAGGCAAGGTGCTCGACAACCTGATCACCTACTACAACGTGCATTTCGCGCGCGAAGAAATGGAAATGCAGCGCATCAGCTATCCGCTGCTGGAAGAGCACAAGCAGGAACACGCCGGCTTCATCGAGGAAGTGACGATGCTGAAAAAGAATTTCGACAGCGGCGCCACCGTCAATCCGGTTAATGTGGCACATTTGCTGAACGACTGGTTGCGCAACCATATCGTGAAGGTCGACACCAAACTGGCGGCCGCGCTCAAGGCGGCGAAGTAAAGGCTGCGCCCCCGGCGCTATCCCACCGATTCCACGCCCCGGTTCGCCAGCGCATCAGCGCGCTCGTTGCCCTCATGGCCGGCATGGCCACGCACCCAGCGCCAATCGACCGCATGTCGCGCCTGCGCTTCATCCAGCGCCTGCCACAAATCGGCATTCTTCACTGGCGACTTCGATGCTGTTTTCCAGCCGCGCGCTTTCCAGCCATGAATCCACTCGGTAATCCCTTTTTGCACATACTGGCTATCGGTATGCAGGATCACCTCGCACGGCCGCCGCAATGCGTTCAATGCCTCGATCACCGCGGTCAGCTCCATCCGGTTATTGGTCGTTTCCGCTTCGCCGCCAAACAATTCCTTTTCATGTCCGCCCGAAACCAGCAGCGCGCCCCAGCCGCCCACACCGGGATTGCCCTTGCACGCGCCATCGGTAAAAATTTCAACCCTGTCCATCAATTTTCTGCCCGTTCTTGCTGGCAACCGGAATATTGATCACCTGCGGTTTTTTTCTGAATTTCACCGGCCCTACCATCGTCATCCCGCGCACGCGCTTGGCTGCCTGCAGGATATACACGCCGCCGAGCGACGGCCACCAGCGATTGCCTGCCTTTTCCATGAACGCGTAACGCCGGATTGAACTTTCGGTCATGCGCGGCGGAATATAGCAGCCAAAATGGCCGCGGTTGATTTCCAGGCTCAGCAGCTTCAGCCAGTCCTTGATGCGGCGCAGGCCGATCAAGTCGCCACCTGAAGGCAGGAACGAGCCGCCGGTCAAACGGCTGGTCATCCGCCGCAAGCCCCACAGACTGGCCGGGTTGAAACCACAGATGATGACTTGCCCTTCGGGAATCAGCACCCGAGCGACTTCGCGCAACACCTGGTGCGGCTCGGCCGCAAACTCCAGCACATGTGGCAGCACCACCAGATCGAGGCTTTCGGAGGCGAACGGCAAATCGCAGAATTCGTGCAGCAAATCTGGCTTGCGGCCGCCATTTGCCGATTGGCGGCTGGGTTCTTCCGACAACCAACGATGCTGCATTCTGTTGGCTCGCAGAGCATCAACCTGCGGCAGACCGACCTGCAAGGCATTGAAGCCGAAAATGTCGGCCGTCAGCGCATCCAGCCGTTCCTGTTCCCATAAACGGACATAGTTGCCGAGCGGAGTTCCCATCCAATCGCCCAAGGTCGCTATAATTGGCGTTTTTGATGACCGGTGTTGTTCCATGTCTTCCGTTAAACCACTTTCCGTTCTGGCCGTTCCGATTCTGTCGGACAACTATGTGTGGCTAATCCACAATGGCGTGCATGCGGTTGCCGTTGATCCTGGCGAGGCTGCGCCGGTGCTGGAAGCCTTGAAAGCCCATCAACTCAAGCTGGCAGCCATTGTACTGACTCATCGCCATGATGACCACATCGGCGGCGTGCCGGCGCTACTCGACCACTTCCCGGTGCCGGTATTCGGCCCGCGCAAGGAAGCCAAACCGATCGCTACTGTCACGCGCGCCGTGTCCGAAGGTGATGAAGTCACTGTCGCCGCACTGCCGCTGCGTCTGAAAGTGATTGACACCCCCGGCCACACGATCGGCCATGTCGCCTACTATGTCGAAGCACAGCAATGGCTGTTTTGCGGCGACACGCTGTTCGCTGGCGGCTGCGGCCGGCTGTTCGAAGGCACACCGCAGCAGATGACGGAATCGCTGGCCAAACTCGCCGCACTGCCCGACAGCACGCTAGTGTATTGCGCGCATGAATACACCATTTCGAACCTAAAATTCGCGCTGGCGGTCGAGCCGGACAACGCGGCGCTGGTGGCGCGCATGCAGGATGAGCAGGCCAAACGCGAACAAGGCTTGATGACCGTGCCTTCGACCATGTCACTGGAAAAAGCCACCAACCCGTTCTTGCGCAACACCGAACCGGCGATCATCGAACGGTTGATGGCCAATGGCCGCCTGACACAGCGCGACCCGGTCGCCTCGTTTGCCGCTATCCGCGAATGGAAAAACAATTTTTGACGCTGCTGGAAGAAATCCGGTTGAGGCTGGTTCACAGCCGCTAAGAACGAACATTTCATGCAAGTGGCCAAGGGTATGTAGCAAAAACATTGCACTAGGCCACATTTTTACTGGCTATTTCAAAATACTGCCCGGAGTATATTTTTTGGCCTTACTGACCAAAAATTCATTAAAGTCAGTTATTTTGGGCTTCCAACGCCAACTGTTCATGAGCTTCAGCGCGCAATTTCTGTGGATATACAGGCAAATAGCGCCGCAACAGAAGCCAGCATGCGGCGATTCTGCGTGCATCATCGTGCCAACTGGAGTCACAGAATGCTTTTTCGCAATCTGAATAGTAATTTCCGCCAGCCCGAAACGGCGCAGGTGATGAAATGGATGCTCGGCTGGCACGACGAAAAACAGCAGAAAACACCGTCGACCGGCGTACAGGTGCCTTTCATGCACAACGATGGCAGCGCCTTGCGCAAATCGGTCAACGATACGCTGACCTGGATAGGCCACGCATCTTTTCTGTTACAGCTTGGCGGCAAAAACGTACTGCTCGACCCGGTGCTGTCATCCTCTCTGGGATGGTACAAGCGCAACATGCCGCCGGGACTGGATTGGCCAGCACTGCCGAAAATCGATATCGTGCTCATCACGCACAACCACCGCGACCACATGGATGCACCAACGCTGCAAAGGCTCGGCCCCGATCCGGTGTACGTGGTGCCGCAAGGCTTGGCGCCGTGGTTCAAACGCGCCGGCATGCGCCGCATCATTGAAATGGCGTGGTGGCAGCAACTCAATATCGAAGGCTTGAATATCACTTTCGTGCCGGCAGAGCACTGGAGCCGGCGCAGCCTGACCGACCTCAATTCAAGCTGGTGGGGCGGCTATGTGATCGAGCGCGGCGGCTTGCGTGTGTACCACTGCGGCGATTCCGGCTGGTTCGACGGCTTCCAGATGATCGGCGAACGCTGCGGCCAAATCGACGCAGCCATGCTGCCGATTGGCGCCTACGCGCCGCGCTGGTTCATGCGGCCGCAGCATATCGACCCGAATGAAGCGGTGAAAGCCTTTCAGGCGGTCAAGGCGACAAACTTCATCGCCATGCACTGGGGCACGTTCAAATTGTCGGACGAGCCACTGGATGAACCGCCAACCATCCTGCGTGCCGCCTGGGAACGCGAACACCTGCCTGAACAGCAACTGCATGTTCCAGCCATAGGCGAAACATTGCGGCTCGACCGGCTGGCATGAATACAACACCGGTGCTCAATGCCGAGAAACTGCGAGCCGTCACGCACGACAAACAAAAATCGGCGATCATATCGGCAAACGACTACTGACGAAATTTGCGAATGGAGAACAAAATGGCTAACGATACGCCACAACAACGCACCAAAGCACCGGAACAATATTTGTTCGGCCTGCTGAAAACCTACCGCCGGCCAACATTCCTGCATGAGCGTTTTGAAAGGCTGGTCGCACTTATTCTGAGTGGCGCGATTGGCGTAATCATCATCATTTCATTGATCCAGGTCATCCGCACCATTTTCATGATGCTGGTGGTCGGTGCGCTCGATCCGCTGGATCACACCGTGTTCCAGAGTGTATTCGGCATGATCATGACGTTGTTGATCGCCATGGGGTTTTTGCATTCCGTGGTGCGGATGGCAGTACGCAATGACAGTCTGATTCAGGCGAAAACCTTGCTGCTGATCGGCCTGCTGGCGCTAACACGAAAATTCATCATTCTCAGCCCATCCGAAACTGACCCGGACAAAATCGCCGCGCTTGCCGGTGCAACGCTGGCGCTGGGCGCTGTTTACTGGCTGCTGCGCGAACGCGACGACCGGCTGCAGATGAGGCAAGACGAAGAAGAAAATAGCCGTACGGACACCAGCATCTAGCACGAGCCAGACAGGGTAGCGGTGCAGCCCCCCCTACCCTGCTGCAATACCTTGGTCACGGCTTGATGCCACACATCGACCAGTCGATGAAGCTGTTCTGGCAATAACGATTTCAGTTTCGATACATTTGCTCCTGCGCCTGGTGTTCAACCTGACGCTCAAGCCTGCAAAAGCGTGGCGAACCCGGATGGCGGCACCCTTTCGGTACGCAGGCTGTTGACCGGCGCCTCGCTGTCAGCATAACCCAGCGCCATCCCCCCCAGCAGCATTTCATCGTTGTCGAATCCCAATTCATTCGCCAACACGCGGTGGAAATCGCACCAGCCTGTTTGAAAGCAGGTTGCCAGTCCGTGTCCCTGGGCCGACACCATCAGGTTTTGCAGGAATGCGCCATAACCAATCAGGCTGGCCGCCGGCAAATCGCGGTGAACCGTAAACAGCAAGCCGACCGGTGCGCCAAAGAATTCGAAGTTGCGGCGATGCTGCAAACGCATGCGCTCCTTGTCACCCTTTTCAATGCCAGCCAGGGCATACAGCGCAAACCCCATTGCCCGGCGGCGCGCCTGATACGGTTCGAAATATTGTGCCAAAGAATGCTGAAACTCACTCAGGTGCTGATCTGCTTCATGGTCGAATGCATGGCAAACCGCATCAATCACGCGCTCTAGCGCCGCCTCAGTCAGCACGCGCACGCGCCACGGTTGCAGGTTGCAACCAGTAGGCGCGCATGCCGCCACTTCGAGAATATGCCTAATCAGTTCGGGCGGAACCGCATCTGGACGAAACGCCCGAATCGAGTGGCGACCGCTGATGGCTGCATCGACCATCAAAAAGGATTCATTTGACATTCGCTTTGCTCCGTTTTCAGTGGCAACCATAAGCCTGATGAGTGGCACCGCTGGCATCTACCAAGCTAGCCGCCATTTGCTCCGCCTGCAGGAACAGTATGTTGTTTTCCAGATGGATGTGCTGCATCAAATCTTCACGCAATTGCGCCAAGCCGGCATACAGCGCACGCCATGTATTGCAGGCATTCGTCGGCGGCGTAATGTCGTTAGTCAGTTGCGCCAGCCGTTCGAGATTGTCGCCATGCACTTCCTCGACCCGACGCGCTAGGCGGATCAACTCCGGCAACTGTTCGCGGTGCCGCTCATGAAAACGCTCCAGTATGTGCATGATTAATTCCGGCATTGGCGCGTTATGCCAGTCTCGGCCTGTTTGCTGGCTCTGGCGAAGTTGCTCCAGTTCGGCCGTCAGCGCCACCGTGTCTACTCCCCGCCTCTGCGCCGCTTCGCGCAAGCTCTTGCCACCGCCACAGCAAAAATCGAGCTTGTGCTGGTGAAAAATGCGCGTTGCGCCTGGGATATCGCACGCGATGCTGCCAATGGTCTGATCGAGAAGTTCCATGTCTGCCTCAACAATAAACAGATTGAATGCACCAGTTATCGCAAACAGCATGCCAGATTGTAATGTATTGATATCAAACGACATATTCCACAGCGTGGTAAAATTAACCAAATCAAAAAAGGTAATTTAAACCATATAACGGTAAATTAGACATCATGGACATGACCCTCATCGCCGATCTGGCCAGCCGTCTTCCGCATGGCGTACGCCTGCAACGTTTGACCGCCGGCGCGCGACAATATTTCAATTGCGGCGCCGTTGCGCTGCTGAAGCTGGAAGATGGTTCACTGAGGCCGATCGCGGCCGATGGGCTGGCACGCGAAGCCATCGGGCGTCGTTTCGAAGTGGCGCAACACCCGCGGCTGGCCGCGATTCTTGCCTCGCGCGCGCCAACCCGGTTCGAGCCGGGCAATAAGCTGCCCGATCCCTATGACGGTCTGCTGGACAATCAGCTCGGCCAACCATTGCCGGTACACGACTGCATGGGCATCAGCCTGCATATCGATGGCCAGTTGTGGGGTGCGCTGACACTTGATGCGCTGCACAACACGGTGTTCGATGACGATGCGCAAATGAAATTGCAGCAATTCGTGCTGCTGGCTGCCGCCTCGATTCGCATGAGCCAGCTCGAACAGGAAAACACTAGCCTGCGTTCCGGTCTGGGCAACATCGGTACAGATGCGCCACTGCCGCGCGGCGAGATTGAAATCATTGGCCATAGCACCGTATTGCAACGGTTGCTGCATGAACTCGACGTAGTGGCAGATTCCGAACTGCCGGTGCTGCTGATGGGCGAAACTGGCACCGGCAAGGAACTGTTCGCGCGCCGCCTGCATTTCCGTTCACGCCGCAGCAAGGCGCCGCTGGTGCATGTGAACTGCGCCGCGCTGCCGGAAACGCTGGCCGAAAGCGAACTGTTCGGCCACGTGAAAGGCGCTTTTTCCGGTGCGACCGCTGATCGCCCCGGGCGCTTCGATGCGGCCGACGGCGGCACGCTGTTCCTTGATGAAGTTGGCGAACTGCCGCTGGTGATTCAAGCCAAACTGCTACGCGTGCTGCAAAACGGCGAAATCCAGCGGCTCGGTTCGGACAAGACATTGCGCGTGAATGTGCGCATAGTGGCCGCCACCAACCGGCAATTGCGGGACAGCGTCAAGGATGGCGATTTCCGCGCCGACCTGTATCACCGCCTGTCAGTCTATCCGGTACAAATCCCGCCGCTGCGAGAACGCGACAGCGACGTGCTGGAAATCGCTGGCAATTTTCTTGAGCTGAACCGCACGCGCCTCGGATTGCGCAGCCTGCGGCTGTCGCCTTCATCCGAACAGGCACTCTTGGCCTACGACTGGCCCGGCAACGTGCGCGAACTGGAACACGTGGTCAGCCGCGCCGCCCTGCGTGCCGTCAGCCGCGGCGCGCGCCATGCGGATATCGTCACCATCGAACCGGAACTGCTCGGACTGGATACTGCCGCATCGCCGCTGGCTGCAAGCGGAGACCCTGCCTCGCCGACAGCTATTGCCGGCGGCACCTGCCTGCCGTCAATGAAAACCGCGCTCGATGCATGCCAACGGCAGATGATCCATGCCGCACTCGAACGCAGCGCCGGCCGCTGGTCCGATGCAGCGCGTCTATTGGGACTGGACCCAAGCAACCTGCACAAGCTGGCAAAACGGCTGGGATTGAAGAACACGGCTGAATGAGGAATTCATCAGGGTATCCATTAAAGTGCATCTACTTGGCCAGATTCTCAGCAATGCCTTTAAAATACCCCCCTCAGTATAAAAACTGGAATTCCGTGCCGCGAAAAAGACAATCTCCGCATTGCAGCCACAGCATGTCACGAAATTCTGGCCCGAAAAGCGTTGGCGCGATAACATTGAAGTTAATACCGTCACCAGGGAGGAACTGATTGATGTCGTTAGAAAACCAAGAAAACATCCTCCGCGCCGCTTCCCTGATTGCTGACGCCGATGCGTTAATCGTCGCAGCCGGAGCAGGCATGGGGGTTGATTCCGGCTTGCCGGACTTTCGTGGCAACGAAGGGTTCTGGAACCAGTATCCGGCACTGGGACGTGCCGAAATCGACTTCACCAGCATCGCCTCACCAGATGCTTTTGCGCGTGAGCCGCAGCTCGCCTGGGGATTTTACGGCCATCGTCTGGCGATGTACCGCAGCACGATGCCACACCGCGGCTTTGCTCTGCTCAGACACTGGGGCGAAATGATGCCGCAAGGCATCTCCGTGTTTACCAGCAATGTCGATGGCCAGTTCCAGAAGGCCGGTTTCGATTCGACCCTTATTCATGAGTGTCACGGATCAATCCACCATATGCAGTGCTCTGAGCCATGCTCGGCAAGCATCTGGAGCGCGGACGGTTTCAAGCCGCAAGTGGATGAAGATGCCTGCCTGTTAACCAGCGCAATGCCGGTATGCCAGCATTGCGGCAAGCTGGCGCGGCCGAATATCCTGATGTTCACCGATTGGTCGTGGATACCGTCGCGGCAGGAAGTGCAGGCAGGACGGCAGCGAAAATGGCTATCCGGCGTAAAAAAACCGGTAGTAATCGAAATTGGCGCAGGCACCACCGTGCCGTCAGTACGCTACTTCAGCCAGTATATCGTCCGGCAATATGGCGGGCGGCTGGTACGAATCAACCTGCGCGAACCCGGTGTCGAGAACAGTGCCGACATCGGGCTGGCCACCACCGCGCTTGCAGGTTTGAATGCGATTGCAGCAGCACTCGGCAATGACTGGAACATTCCTCAAGAAAACTAGCTTCAGGCAGCACCAGCTTCGTATTCGGCACACTGTTCATGCATCCAGCCCAGTACCCGATCGAACGCTGGCGCAACCTGGGCAGCATTCCCCTTGACGCCCAACTCGATGCAGGCGCGGCTGGATTCTGTTTTCACTTTCGGCAGGCTGAAGGTTTTCACCTGCGGGAAATCTGCTTCTATCGCTTCCATCAATGGCGTCAGCGCAGATTCCATCACGCCATAGACGATCACTGATTTCTCCAACTGGGAAGCACGGTGGAACAAATCAGCATGGTAAGTATCGAGCGCCCACTCGATCATCGACCATGCCATTTCCGGAAAACCAGGCACGAAATAATGCGTGCCAACTGAAAAACCGGGAATGCCGTTGAACTGGTTCGGCACGGCACCGGCGCCTCGCGGAAATTCGCCCATTTTCATTCGATTGCGGTTTTCCGGCGCATCCAAAGCAATTGGCTTGCCCGCTTCCTGCGCCATGTTTGCAATCCGCTCCAGAATCCGTTCCTTGGCAAACGGATGCAATTCAAGCGGAACGCCCAGCGCCTCTGCTGCGCAACGGCGCGTGTGGTCGTCCGGCGTCGAGCCGATGCCGCCGCAGGAAAACACGATATCGCCACTGGCTAAGGTTTGCCGTAGCGTGGCGACGATGCGCGCCGGTTCGTCACCCAGATACTGCGCCCAGCCGAGTTGCAAACCGCGTTCGCGCAGGATTTCAATCACTTTGGGAAGATGCCGGTCGGCGCGCTTGCCGGAGAGAATTTCGTCGCCGATGATGAGAAGCCCGATGGCCATGATGTCAATTTAAAACGGAGCTATTGAAAAACCACAGTTTAATCCATAATTTCAGCCTGCCTTTACTAGCTTGACTTTGGTTTACACTAGCAACTTCGTTTATTTTCCAACTTTCCCGCATATAAATCATGTCGTACATCGTTACCGAAAATGGATTGAAATACAAAGACATTACCGTTGGCTCCGGACCAGAAGCCAACCGACGTTCCATCGTGGTCGTGCATTACACCGGCTGGCTACAAAACGAGGATGGCTCCAAAGGCCAAAAATTTGACTCAAGCCGCGACCGCGATCAACCGTTTACCTTCCCCATGGGAGTCAGCTACGTGATCCCGGGCTGGGAACAGGGCATCATCGGCATGAAGGAAGGCGGCGTGCGCGAATTGGTCATTCCGCCGCTGCTGGCTTACGGTCCAGTCGGCGCGGGCGACGTCATCCCGCCGGATGCAACCCTGATTTTCGAAGTCGAACTAATCGAATCCTGAAGACAATTACACTACCGTTGACACGGTAAAATGCACCGTTCGGCAGCATATGCTTATGCCCAATATGTCTGAACCGCATTTGGCGCAAATTGCGCCATTGTCTTAAAATACAATGCCTTGTAACCGGAGCGCGGCAGGCGGAACCGAACCGCTGGCGGCGCTCCCGTCATTTTTATCGATAGGATTGCCATGCCCCACGTTGTCACCGATGCCTGCATCCGTTGCAAATACACGGATTGCGTTGATGTCTGTCCGGTAGATTGTTTCCACGAAGGCCCGAATTTCCTCGCGATCAACCCCGACGAGTGCATCGACTGTGCCGTATGCGTGCCAGAATGCCCGGCCGGCGCGATTTACGCCGAAGAAGATGTGCCATCCGATCAGGTGCAATTCATCGCACTGAATGCCGAACTCGTTCGTAGCTTCCCTGTCATTACCCGCGCGAAGGCTGCGTTGCCTGATGCGGACGAATGGAAGGACGTGAAAGACAAGTTGAAATATCTTGAACGCTGATTTTGCACCCACACCGATGCAGCAGGCAGCGTATTTTTAAGTTGAAACACACATGAATACCCAAAACACCCAACAGCCGATAGATGCCGATGCCGTCATCGTCGGTGCCGGCCCGGTCGGCCTGTTTCAGGTCTTTGAACTTGGCCTGCTTGAAATCAAGGCACATGTGATCGATTCGCTGCCAGTCGTCGGCGGACAATGCATTGAGCTGTACCCGGACAAACCAATCTATGACATCCCTGCCGTGCCTGTCTGCACCGGCAAGGAACTGACTGACAACCTGATGAAGCAGATCGAGCCATTCGATCCGACCTTCCACCTCGGCCAGGAAGTGGTCAAGGTTGAACGCCGCGCTGACGGCAGGTTCGATGTCGAAACTTCGATCGGTACCAAATTCATCACCAAGACCGTCTTCATCGCCGCTGGTGTTGGCGCCTTTCAGCCGCGCACAATCAAGCTCGACGGCATCGAAAACTTCGAAAACGACCAGTTGTTTTACCGCGTGCGCGATCCGGAGTTCTTCAAAGGCAAGAACATCGTCATCTGTGGCGGCGGCGATTCCGCGCTCGACTGGACACTCGATCTGGTCGGCAAGGCCGAATCGGTGATTTTGCTGCATCGCCGCGAAGAATTCCGCGCCGCGCCAGCCTCGGTGGCCAAAATGCGCGAACTGTGCGACAACTTCGACATGCAAACCATCATCGGCCAGGTGACTGGCTACGAAACGAAAGATGACAAGCTGTCGGAACTGAAAGTGACCGGCCAGGATGGCGTCACGCGCCGTCTGCCGCTCGACTGCCTGCTAGTATTTTACGGCCTGTCACCAAAACTCGGCCCAATCGCCGAGTGGGGGCTGGCAATCGATCGCCGCCAAATCGTGGTCGATACCGAAAAATTCGAAACCAGCATTCCGGGCATTTTCGCGGTCGGCGACATCAACACCTATCCTGGCAAGAAAAAGCTGATCCTGTCTGGCTTCCATGAAGCTGCGCTGGCCGCATTCGGCGCTGCGCCGTACATTTTCCCGGAAAAGAAAATCCACCTGATGTACACCACCACCTCACCCAAGCTGCACAAGGTGCTGGGGGTGGAAACGCCGAATTTCGATTAACACGATTCACGCCCATGCAAAAAAGCCGTTTCTCTGTGGAGCAAACGGCTTTTTTTTACCCGATAATGGCGTTTTTGTTCTCCTCATCCCTGCTGTGATCAAACTGCTGGCCGTTCAAATCGAAGACCTGCTGCCGCAAACGCAATGCACCAAATGCGGTTACCCATCGTGCCGCCTGTATGCCCAAGCCATTGCCGACGACGAAGCAGAAATCAACCAGTGCCCGCCCGGGGGCGCCGAAGGCGTCGCGCGGCTGGCGCAACTGCTGGGCAAGCCGGCGCTGCCGCTGAACCCTGCCAACGGCATTGAGCGCCCACGGCCAGTGGCGGTGATCGACGAGACTCGGTGCATCGGATGCACGCTGTGCATTCAGGCCTGCCCGGTCGATGCGATCATCGGCGGCGCGAAGCAAATGCACACTGTCGTCAGCGAACTGTGCACCGGCTGCGACCTGTGCGTGCCTGTGTGCCCGGTCGATTGCATTGGGATGCGCCCCGTTACCGGCGAACTGACCGGCTGGGCCGCGTGGTCGCAACCGCAGGCCGATGCCGCCCGCGCGCGCCACGACCAGCGCAACGCGCGTCTGCAACGCGAACGCGCCGAACATGAAGCAATGCTGGCCGAGCGCGCGGCGCGAATGCGCGCTACGGTGACGCCAGACGAACAGGCTGAAAAGGATCGCAAAAAAGCCTTGATTCAGGCGGCGATGGAACGCGCACGGCAGAAAGCATCAGCCAAGGACTCCGCATGAAAGCCGCAAAAATTCGCGAGATGTTCGAGCGTTTCCGGCAGGCGAACCCGCATCCGGCGAGCGAACTCGAGTATCGCAGCCCGTATGAACTGCTGGTGGCGGTGATTCTGTCGGCACAGGCGACCGACGTCTCGGTCAACAAGGCAACGCGCGTGCTGTTTTCGGTTGTGAACACGCCGGCGGCCATCGCCGCGCTCGGCATTGACGGCTTGACACCATACATCCAGACCATCGGCCTGTACCGCAACAAGGCGAAGAATGTGGTCGCAATGTCGGAAAATCTGCTGGCCGAACATGGTGGCGAAGTGCCAAGCGATCGCGCAGCACTGGAGGCATTGCCCGGCGTCGGCCGCAAAACGGCGAACGTGGTGCTGAACACGGCTTTCGGCCAGCCGACGATTGCAGTTGATACCCATGTTTTCCGCGTTGCAAACCGGATTGGCCTGGCGCCCGGCAAGAATGTCGATCAAGTCGAGCAAAAACTGCTGAAAACCGTGCCGGATGAATTCAGGCACGATGCGCACCACTGGCTGATCCTGCACGGACGCTATACCTGCACCGCGCGTAAGCCACAGTGCTGGAACTGCCTGATCGCCGACCTGTGCGCCTTCAAACAAAAAACACCTCGGCCTGACAATGTTTAATCCAACCCAACAGGAAGTGCGACAATTCTATTGCGATGTTTTCCGCAAATCGCGCACTGGTGAGGTGCAGACGCCGCTAGAAGCGATTGCCGCTGGCTGGGTGGCACAGCACCCGGAATATGCAGCGCTGCTGGCTGATGCGCAACAGGCGCAGGCGGCCGATTATTCGGTCGAACGCGGCGACAGCAGCCCGTTCTTGCACCTATCGATGCACCTGTCAATTGCCGAGCAAATCTCGATTGACCAACCGCCCGGTGTGCGCGCCGCATTCACCACACTGGCCGGCAAGCTCGGTTCCGAACATGAAGCACACCATGTGATGATGGAAGCGCTGGGCGAAATGCTATGGACTTCGCAACGCAGCGGCCTGCCGCCTGATGGCGCCGCCTATGTCGAGCGCCTGCAAAAAACCGCGACTGCCAGAAAATAACTGACCAAAATGAATTTCTGGTCAGTAAGACAAAAAATATACTCCGCCCAGTATATAAAAAACGCCACCAAAATCATGGTCAAGCGAGGTGTTTTTGGCATATACCCAATAAAAAACGGCGCGGAAAACCGCGCCGTTTCTGCTTGGCAATGATGCTAATCAGACGACCGCAACGAATTCTTGGTACGTCGGCTCCCACATCTTGTCTTTCACCATCTGCTCAACCTGCGCATCGGTCAGCTTCTCGGTCAGGCCTTCGTCGCGAGCCTGCTTCGCCAGCGCAATTGCCAGTTTGGTCGATACTTCGCGCATGTCGGCAATCGCCGGCAACAGGCCGGTGCCCTTGCCGGTCACGGCCGGCGACATGTCCGCCAGCGCCTGCGCGGTGGCGATGAACATGCCATCGGTCACGCGGCGAGCCTTAACCGCAATCGCGCCCAGCCCCATGCCCGGGAACACGTACGAGTTATTGACCTGCGTGACGTAGTGCTTTTTGCCATTGTGCTCGATCGGCGCGAACGGGCTGCCAGCACCAACCAGCGCGCGGCCATCGGTCCAGCGGATAATGTCTTCCGGACGTGCTTCCACCTTCTCGGTCGGGTTCGACAGCGGGAACACGATCGGGCGCTCCACTTTGCTCGCCATGTCGCGAATGATGGCTTCGGTAAAGGTACCAGCCACAGCAGACACACCGACCATCACAGTCGGACCGACGTTGCGTACCGTGTCTGCCAGCGTAATTTTGCCGCTTTCCGGGTTGTCCAGTTTCCAGCCAGCCAAATCGGCATTGCTGTGGCGGAACACCTTCTGGAAATCTTCCAGATCCGGCGTATCTTCCTTGAGCAGGCCATTGATGTCGATGATGTAGAAGCGTTTGTACGCTTCTTCCTTGGACAAGCCTTCCTTGATCATCGCTTCGGCCATCAGCGCGGCAATGCCGCAGCCAGCCTGACCACCACCCTGCAGCACCACGCGCTGATCCTTCAGCGGCACGCCGGTTTCCTTGATCGCGGCCAGCAGCGTGGCAATCGCCACCACAGCCGTGCCCTGGATATCGTCATTGAACGTGCACAGGCGATCCTTGTACTTGTCCAGCAGACGGTTCGCGTTCATCTTGCCGAAGTCTTCCCACTGCAGCATGATGTCCGGCCAGCGCTTCATCACCGCCTGCACGAACGCTTCGACGAAATCGTCATATTCCTTGCCGCGCACGCGCTGGTGGCGCGCGCCGATGTACAGCGGATCAGCCAGGCGTTCTTCATTGTTGGTGCCAACGTCCAAAGTAATCGGCAGGCTGTTGGCAGGGTTGATGCCACCGCAACCGGCGTAGATCGACAGCTTGCCGATCGGAATGCCCATGCCGCCGGCGCCCTGATCGCCCAGACCGAGGATGCGTTCGCCATCGGTGACGACGATGCACTCGACATTGTCGAAACGCGGATTGGCCAGAATCTGATCGAGCTTGTCTTTCTGCGACAGCGTCAGGAACAGGCCGCGTGCGCGGTTGAACAGGTGGCTGAACTGCTGACAGGCAGCCCCGACCGTCGGCGTATAGATCAGCGGCAGAATTTCTTCCAGATGCTTGCCGATCAGCGCGTAGTACAGCGTTTCGTTCGTATCCTGCACATTGCGCAGGAAAATGTGCTTGTCCAGATTAGTGGCAGCAGCGCGCATGCGCTCGATCGCGCGTTCAACCTGCTCGTCCAATGTCTCAACGTGATCAGGCAGCAGGCCGTGCAGGCCGAACGCGTCACGCTCGGCGTTGGTGAATGCGGTTCCCTTGTTCAGCAGCGGGTTTTCCAGCAATTGCTGGCCGCGCAGGGCCAGCGAGATTTTGTTGTTGGTAGCGTTCATTTTCAACTCTCAAAAAAAGCGCAGTGAGCGATCAAACCGGGAATACTGCGCCAAAAAAAATTTTTCGTCAAAGGGTCAGGTCAGCGCCCGCAGCAGGAATACCGCCGACACCACCATGCATGCGCCGCCAATGCGAGTCGAGATTTGCGCGAACGGCATCATTTCCATCCGCTCGGCCGCCGACAGAATCGCCACGTCACCGGTGCCGCCCAGACCGCTATGGCAGGCATTCACCAGTGCCGTTTCGACCTGATACATGTTCATCAACGCGCCAACCACCCAACCGGAGGCGAT
>Ga0316604_10001000_pt1 | contig 27974 bp, 24 predicted proteins | sample OWC_soil_day20_C_FD_207650 | JGI IMG/M metagenome (GOLD analysis project Ga0316604, IMG submission 207650) | Wetland soil microbial communities from Old Woman Creek delta, Ohio, United States - OWC_soil_day20_CT | ecosystem: Environmental > Terrestrial > Soil > Wetlands | place: USA: Ohio... | reverse complement strand
CCGTCTTCCAATATGACCGGGACCCCATTTTTTTGCGTGTAAACGATGTTTTCCTGCAGGGACGGCATTGCCGCGTAACTCAAGGCATCGGTGATCAGCGCTATTTTATCGGCGCCCTTCACCTTATAAATCAACTTGAGCAAACTGGGCGGCAAGTGCTTGCCGTCGGCAATTACCTGAACGGTCAGTTCATCCATTAAATAGCCGCTTTCCACCACACCGGCAAAACGATAGGCATTTTTGCGGTGAACAATCGAACAGCCCGAATAAAAGTGGGTAATATTGGTGTAGCCATTTTCAAGGGCCAGAACCACCTCATCATAGTCTGCATTGGAATGGGCGATCGACGCCAAAATATTTCTGCGCCGCAATTCCCGCCCCAGTTCCAGGGCACCGGGCAACTCCGGAGCCACTCCCATTATTTTGATCCCGTCCCAGTAATCCAAAACCTTCAGGTACTCTTCCGATACCGGGTCTTTAATAAAATCCGCACTTTGCGCACCCTTTTCCGCTTGCGAAAAATAGGGTCCTTCCAAATGAATACCCAGAATTTCCGCGCCGGTACTATCTGTCTGCGCCAGGCGAACTGCATCGATGGCCGCATAGATATCTTTCCACGGAGCCGCCACGGTAGTGGGAACAATGGCCGTAGTCCCAAACTGAGCATGAGCCCGGCACAGGGTCTGGACCGATTCAACGGACGCATCCATCACTTCACAGCCGCCACCGCCATGCACATGCATATCGATAAATCCGGGGGAAATGTAGCGCCCCCCAACATCGATACTCTGCACTGTCAGATCATCGGATTGCGGCGATTCAGCGAAAACATCCGCTATTTTTCCGTTTTCAACCAGCACAGCGCCATTTTCAATGATGCGAAACGGAGTGATGACTTTCCCATTGATTAGCAACGTCTTCACGAAAACCGCCCCATTTCTTTATTCACAGTAGTTTCTGCACACTTTTTCGTTCGATCAGTTCCGGTTGAATCACAATATTGACTGTTTCGGCATGCTCGCCTTTCATGTCCTTAATCAGGCATTCAGCCGCCAACCGACCCATTTCATACGTTGAATAACCAATAGTTGTCAACGGAGGATTGGTAACTTGCGAAAAAAAGATGTTATCAAAACTGATGATCGAGATATCTGCCGGGACACTGATGTTTTGATTGGCCAATTCATGCATTAGCCCATAGGCAGTCATATCATTGATGACCAGCAGCGCCGTGGGGCGATCGACCGTTTCAGCCAAGCGTCCGGCTAATTTTTTGCCGTTTTCGAATTCATAAAACTCGCCATTGGTTTCTGTTTCATGCTCCGTAATATAGAGCCATTCCTTATTGATCGGTATCTGATATTTCTCCAGCGATTTCACATAACCGCTATAAATTAATTTGCGGCTAATGATGCTGAGAGGAGCCGAAATAAAACCGATTTTACGATGTCCATTGGCCCACAAATGCTCCATCGCCATCTTACTGCTCAATTCATAGTTAATGACCACTTTACTGCAATTCAGGTTTTCAACCGACTGATCCAGCGTTACCACACGCAGCCCTGCGTTGATTTGCGTTTGCAAATACTCCCGGTCGCTGCTGATCGAAGCAATAATCAGCCCATTCACCTGTTTTTGCTGTAACAGCTGCACATAATTCATTTCTTTCTTTTCATTACGAAACGAATTGCACAACAGCATGTTGTAGCCGTAACGGTCAAATACTTCTTCAATGCCCAAGATCAGCAAGGGATAGAAGGGATTTGAAATTGTGGGGATAATCACCCCAATATCATTACTGCTGCTACTTTTTAAAAAACGGCCGATCAAATTGGGCGAATAATTCAATTCCTTTGCGGCCCGCAGCACCTGTTCCCTCAGTTCCGATTTCACCGGATGGTCCACTTTGCGTAAAACTCGGGAAACGGTCGCAATGGATGTTCCTGCAAGACGTGCTATTTCTTTAATTGTCGCTCTTGGCTTTTTTCGTTTTTCCAACTTTCACATCACTCCACGGTAAACGTTTACCTTTTTATTTATTCTATGCTATAAAAAAAATACCTGCTAAAAAGCATACCTTACTTCCATAAAAATTTATTTGTGCTGATCCACATAAATAATTCAACCCACTGTGCATTTGCACTAATATTATGAGTGATCATAATATCTTCAAAACAAAAAGGCATTCCATGCCCGAAAGCTGGAATGCCTGAATTATCTGGAGCGGGCAACGAGATTCGAACTCGCGACCCACGGCTTGGGAATCCGAAGAAAGCAAAATCTTCATTGGGTCAATTTTATGCGGAAATACTATTATATTAGTATTTACTGCGGTTTTTCTTCTTTTTCAACCATGCCAAAAAACACCGAATTATACCTTGTTATTTCCACCTGTTGCTCCCACGTTGCACCCAGTTGTTTTTGCCAGTGATAGAAGAACTGTTCTGTGACGTCAATCTACCAGTCCGCTCTGGATAGTCTTGTCTTGGTGCTAATAATTTTCACATCCTACTAATGAATGATGATCTGACCAACGGATTAGAAGTCCGTTAAAAGCATTTTTCTAATTTTCGTCAAGTATTAACCAGTCCATTAAATAAGGCATTTCAGCATTTATAAGTTCCATCCATTCCACCGAATCCATCCAGTTGTAAGGGCTACTGCTACCCGCATTGCTACCCAAGAATATCACATCATCGTGATTTTCATCAGACACTTCTATCACCAGGCCTTAGTTGTACAAAAGTACTGATCATTCCTGACATATTTCTATTGCCAAAAAGCACTAGATCTCATAATAACCCCTTATCCTTTTAATCGCTGCTTCCCTCGTGGTGACTTCAAAAGCAACTCGTGAATAGACTGCTTTTGTTTTGCCTGCCGTTCTTTTAATTGAGGTAACATTTCCATCGAATAGAAATACGAAGGAAATACTTGCGTGAGTATTTCAACAGTCTCCTTTCCCATGGATTTACTTTCCACTAGCTCTTGTATTGAAATATAGTCACCCAATTTATTTTTGTCGATTTTATCGAAAAACTTCTTATACTTTGCAAGATTATCATATCGTCTGGTTTTACAAGACATATTGTAATAATGCAATACTATCTCACATAGGTAAATATTATTTGACTCCTTAACACACAAGGCTATACCCCCATTACTTCCTTTTGAGATGCGGTCATACCCGAGATTCACAAATTTAATCAGTGCATCCTCATTGGGAATTTTTCCATAGTCGGTTAGTCGAGCTATTTTTTTTAGGCACGGTATTATTAAATTTCGTTCAAGCCCGAGGCTATCCATTTCGTTTAAGAGTAATAACACGTTACTATTGAGTCTCGCGAATCTAGGCAGTAAATTCACCTGCAATTCATCGGGTTGTAACGTTACAAATACGGCAGCAAAATATTCCTGGAATGTTCTATGTGTATATGTATAATGAATGCCGTCTTGAATTAACACGCATACCGATTTTAATAAGTCTTGCAAATACGGCTCTTCTTTGAATGAAACATTTGTAATATCTCTTGCGCTAATCAAGAGCTGAAGTGCCTCGTTATGAAGAAATGTTATTTGACTGTTTAAACAACTTTGAAGAGAAAAGCATGCCAAAACCCTTTGAAAGTCATCCATTTGTAGCTCTGTGTGCAAAGAGCGTTTATATGCACCTTTTGTTGCATCATGTCTGTAATATAAAGCATCAAATGCCTGTCCATAAAAAACACTCATTTTGGTTGGAATTCCTGCATATTGGCTAAAGGTTAATAGCATAATAGTAAGTAGCAATGGATTAGAAGCGAAAGATATTTGTTTTTCATACAATTCTCTGTCCAATGCTGCGAAAAATTTTGTCTTAATTTCTTCATCATATTGTAGCTTCATTACTAATTCTAGAGCTTTCAGTTTAGCCATAGGCAATACCCTTAACTCAGTAAAATTCTGCCACCCCACCAAGCAATCATCTGGCCTTGAAGAAATAATAAAACAAGAATTCAAGTATTTGTCAGATAGGTTCAATATTTCATGTGCAATCACACTACGTTTATCGGGATCTAGTTCATCGTAACCATCAAGAAAAAGAAGAATCTTGCCGCGGTCAAAGGTCTTAAACAAATATTTTTGCTCTAATCTAAAATTAAGGGTATTAAACCTTGAATATATATAATCAGATAGACTCATACTATTTACATTAAGATATCGCAGCTCAATAAAAATCGGAATATATTCTCCACATTTTAATGTATCCAAAAAAAGGTGTTTTAATAGTGTAGATTTTCCCATACCTGCTGTTCCTGAAATAATTAGACGCTTACTAACCTCTAAGAGATTAAGAACAGAATCGGTGGCAATAGTTTTCTTGCCTAATCCCAATTCTAAATTTACATAAAAGCTATATAAAGGAACTGGACTGTCTTTAAATAGAATTGTTTTTATTTCGCTGTACTTTTTTATCGATAAATCAAGATACTCTAGAAATGCAGTCCCCATTTCTAACTGAAGCTCAGCATATGCCCCTTTGATAGAGCTAACAACAATTCCAACAATTGTTGTCACATTTTTTTTCGCTAAATCAGTTATTTCCTTTTGAAAAGCATCTATCATTCTTGCAGCTCCTTCGAGTTTACCGTCTACTTAATTTCCAAAGATATTTTCAGGGTCAGTCAAGAATTTTGTGTAAACTAAGATCTGATATGCTTGGACGCTCTCTCGCCATCTAGAACTGCCAGTTGATTTAAGACCTGTCCCCAATTTTGAATCGGTCTGTCCCAAGTTCGGCGGATTTCATCAATGCGCATGTAGACCAACTTAAACAGGGCCATTTCGCTGGGGAATACCCTTTTGCGGTTGGTAACTTTCCGGAGCTGGTTTTGATAGCTTTCAATCGTGTTGGTTGTGTAAATGATTTTTCGGATTGCTGATGGTAATTCAAACAATCGAGCGACGGCATCCCAGTTTTTTGTACAAATATTTATAGCAGATTGGTACGCGCCCCCATTTCTTTTGGAAAGAATCAAATAGAACGATGCCCCTCGAATGAGTAGCAGCGGTCGATTCATTTTTTTTAGAGTAGGCGTTTATAATTGGTATTTACTACACAGAAGATAAAAATGATCGCGAAGCTGTGAAAACATTATCAAACAATAGATTTTGCTAGTTTACTTGACATTTTTCACGTCAACCCGTTTGAAAATTCATAGTGAAAATGTCTTAAATGTCAAACTCTCATCCTTGAAAATTAAGGGAGGGTTACATAATAATCTATCAATACTTTCTTTCTCAACTTTACTCTTCTCATCAAAGTCCAGTATACTAATCCCACTATCTTTACTTCCAAAGCCGTTGATTGATGTCCCTAATGATAGTCCGCCGCTATCAGTGATTATATAACGATCATGAATAGGACTTCTTCCAGAGGCCGTAGCATATACATATACATTCGTTGCCGAGGGAAGTTGATCGCAAATTGAAAGCCAATGGCGCTTATACCTCTGCTCAATTCCAACAAGCTCACGGCAAGTCGAACTTGTCATAATGATAACACGTGTTTGATGATTTATTGCAGTTAAGATTTTTAATTCTTGTTCCGAAAAATATGGATCATATATTTTTATCAGTCCATTTGAAAACTTTCTCAACCACTCTTTTATGAAATTTAGCGCTTTTTCACCTTCCCCGACTCGAAATACAAAAACTTTACAATCTACACTGGAGCTAAACATACTTGTACTTGGCCCAATTGCCGTTGTTTGGCTTAAGAGCTCCCCTAGTTTCATTGTCATTTGTATAGTCTCAATCAGCCCTGCAAAAAGTTTTTCAAAATCCGATTGTGTTGATAATCTTTGTCTGCTTGCTATGTTGTTATCAATATGCCACGCTAAAGCTGAGTCCACGGTTGAAAGTTCTTTCCCCATCGCTCGATATAGCCATTCGCCTGTCACATCAGAGTGTTGAACCATAAGTCGCCCTGAATTAAATGACGCCAATATTTTTTCTAACGAATTGCCAATTAGCCGATTGAGAGATTTTGTATCATACTCATTTATTTTGGAGGGTTCAGTTCTTAGTGCCAAACAATCAAGGTCGGTTTTCATCATCGCGCTCTCAACAGGATTTTCCGACTTACTCGCAATACTATTTGCCAACATGGGATTAATAAGATATGCCTGTTCAACAATTTTCCCCATCATTTGTTCTCTGCCGTCATAATGTCGGCATAAAGCGGCTATTTCAGCTGCTTTTTTTATCAAATACTCAGCCGAATTAGCATTGAACGACTCATACGCTTCTGCCATATCACAAAATCGATCAACTCTATCCAGCGGGTTTGATAATTTTTCCAGTTCTTTTTCGGCCTTACTTAGAATAGTTTCACCAAGTCCAAGATCAACTTGAGCTGCTTCTTTCCCGATCACTGACATAACGTAAACCCTATCAGCATCATTTTTTATGTTTTGTGCACGTTTAAGCAAGGTTTCCCAATCTGGACAAAGATGCTTCCACTTGTCCGACTTCAGATGCCATGCATTACGCATCGCCCCAATCAATTTAGCTAAATATCCGTAACATACAATTAAATAACCATCATGGATAATGTTTTGTTTATCTGGTAACTTTTTTTCTATTATTGAAACCAATTTTTCGACTAATTGCAATCCTTGTTTTTCAGGCAATATTGCTTTGGTCTTACCATCATAGCCTGCTTCAACTAAAGATTTTACCAGCATCTCAATTGCACGCGTTAACGTGCAATCTTCACTAATATATTCAATAACTTCACAAATCTTCAAAGCTCTCGGATAATCCAACTTAGGTAACATATTTTTTAGATTAAGGAATTCATCAGGAGAGCGTCCGGTAAGAAGATAATTAATTAAACCATCTATAATATTATTTTTCACCTCATTCGGCAGATCAGTCAATTTATCGAAAAGCAGATTCCGTTCATACTCATATATTGTTGGAGCAGCAACTGTTATCATTCGATATTTTGTGATTGAATCAAGCGGTTGATCAAGTAGGGCAAGACAATCTCTTGCCAGTTCTTCAAACATCGCTTGATGTTCAGATTTTTTACACTCTAACCCTAGTACACTTAACAATGCACACTGATGTTCAACAGCAGGTAGGTTATTAATAACATTACGTACAATACTTAATTTATTCTCAAAATCCGAAGTTTTTACCATCTCTTTCAAAATTCGAATTAGCATTCTGCTAATTTGAAGATAAATTAAACTTACACGTTCATCGCAAAAAGGAGATTGCGTTCTACGGCTACATGTTTTTTCAAACAATTTCTCAGCAAAGAGCTTATTCGTTTCAGATACTATACCGACTAACTGATACCCAACACTGACGCCATCCCAAATCGGATGGATTTTATCTAAAATAACTTCAATTTTTTTATACAAATCGCTTAATTTTTCTTGATCATTTGAAAACATGCTCATTAAATATGCATAAGAATATCCCTGCCCTTGCAGCACGGAAATTTGAGATGCTGTATTGAAAAATCTCCGCTTATCAGATTCCGATAGTTCTGTTTTTTTATCTGACAATTGCGCCAAAATTTGAATAAAAACCCATTCTCTTAGCAATACAGACGAAATTGAATCTAGAATACGAAAAACCAATTCAAAATCTATCTGTTCTGTCGGGAAATCAGTATATTCTCTCAATAATTCTTGGCACACATTGTCTCTTCGATCTTGAATATTTGCCTTTCTAGCCACTTCCCACGCTAGTCTGACATCATATTTTGTTAGAGGCACAATTATTTTTTTCAGGAGCGGTACTTGATCTGCCGAAGATTCAAATAGTTTATTGGATTCATGTATAAATCTATCATATACTTCAATTTTTATAGCATTGTCATCAGGAACTAATACCTCCAAACTGCACAATATCCAAGCTAATATACACGACGTTGAATCCAACTCATAATTCTGGTCAAGATCCAAATATACCTTAAAAAGGCGTAATTTAGCGATTTCCGCATCCCATTTCAATTCTATTTCTGCTAGGGTTAATTCAAGTCGAGCAAGTTGTTCAACTGGATGCTTAAGCGCCGATTCTTTCAATTGATCAATTTTTTTAACTACTTTTTTTATCTCGTCAATTTTATCTAGAGAAAGCAGCGGCTTAGCTAACGAATGAAGATGAATAACGGTTGGAGTATATCCTTCGCGTTCTGTCATTATTAGCAATCCGTAATCGATTGCTAATAATACTTCTTCGTTGCCGTAATTATTGTTACACCAAGCTTGCAAAAAAAACAATTGTGCCGAAATATCTTTAACTTGTTTAACTGCTTCGATAAGTTCTTCCGCATTTTTTTCTGACATTATTGAGGGAGGCGTATCAGCAACCTCTCGCAAAATCTCATTGGTAATCTGAGATTTGATACCATTAATCGTTTCAGTTTTCGTTCCCAATTTCATTGCAAGCTGCGCATACAATATTTCCATTAAATCATTTTCATCGCTCGATGCTCCGCTATATTCAGACAGTTTTTTTAATAAATCAAGTCCCAATCCTGTTTTTATTTCAAATAACCCGATACAAATATCAAATAAACCTTCAACAATTTTAGGCGTGAGCCGAACAGTATGGTCAAGCAAATCAATCGCATCTTCTATCGCTTTAATGGCGCTATCTAATAAGGGAAGATCTTTCTTTTTCATATACTGGCAAACCCGAGAGACGCATTTCAGTGTATCTTCTGGAAGGATACAGCTAAGCGCAAGGTTAAGAGCAGTATCATATCGGTCAATCGCCAAGAGAGCTTTTATTTCTTCTTCCAAAACTGAAGATGAAGTAATTATTTCAAAGAAAATGGAATCAGCCTGAGCAGCCATAGCCAAGGTCTGCCATTCGTGTTTTTCATATGCCATGTCTGCAAGAATTTTTAAGTCGCGCCTAATTAGCGAGGTTTGATGAGCTTTAACCAAATTTTGCACTAATATATTAGGGCGCACTAAAGAAGATAATGCTTCAAAATTATTTGAATCACGATAGAGAATTGGCAAATGGGTAATTGACTCCGTACTGTTTTGTGTTTTTTCATAAAAACTTATTAGTTGCTGCCGCGCTTTCATTTTGTTCTCAAACAGTTTCTCTGCGACAAAATCTCTATACATGCCCATCTCGAGAATTTTCTCTGAGTTCTCCGTCACGAAAGGAACACTATCAATAATTTGCCTAATCTCATCCTGATCAATTGCAGTAATTTGGCATACTCTTAATATATTTAAAGGTTGCGGGGAAAATGCCAATAAAGCCAAGACTGTTTCTATATGTTTTAGCGAAAAATTCAATCTATCCCATTCACTTTCCATTAAGTTAACAATATTTAATGGAGGGTTTTCAACAACTGTTTGAATCGGAACGCCCGCTAGCACTTGACGTCGCAACTCACTTAAATATCCAGGCATCCCATGTTGTGAGATTTGATATATCTTATTTAATGTAGATTCATCTTTAGTAATTGATTCTAGAAATTTCGCAGTTTCTTCTTTCGAAAAATATTGTATCGGCCATTTTGTATAAGGGAATTTTCGCCCCCCCTTAGTTCTGTCACTAAATAAAATATAGATTCCTGCTGGATCACCCTTAGGAAAATAACGTACCAAGGAATCCCCTTCAAATGAAGCCGGAATATTGTGCAACCCATCAATTACGAAATAAAATGGTCCTTGTCCTTCTTTTGCCGCCGTACGCAGACTTCTATATAGAGTATTGAACAAGCTGATAAGCTGTTCTTCTTGCATTATAGAAACATCTACGCCGTCAAACTTACCGTTGACAATGTTTGACGGCAAGTGTCTTAGTTGGTCACACATGTCTTGGAGAAAAGATGACCCACTTGAACTCCAGCAATCTTCTCCAATAAAAAATGAGAAAGCATGTTCATTATAAGTACGTGCAAATTGCGATAACAATATAGTCTTGCCTGTAGAAGAAGGTCCTTCAATAACAATAGAAAGACGCTCATCATTAAATGAATTGCTAATTTGATGTAACAAAGAATCCCTAAAAACTTCACAGTTCAATTTTTTAGGAAAACTGGTACAAAAAGAATATAATTCCATATTCACTACATTTTCATTCTTGCTCATTGATTTCCCTCCATTTTATTAGATCATTGGCGTTGCTAACTGTGATTCTACTTATTAGTACCCCTTGCGATCATCATATTTGTTAGGAGGGTGCAACAATTTAGATGTTGCAATTATGTTCCACAAAGTTCACCAACCGCTGTTTCAAGCGAACACAGATAATCCTTCTTTGGGATTTTCATACAATAGCACTGTTGTTTGTAATCTAGTTCTACCTTCCCCTAGCTTTTCCTGCTTAATTTTGACAGCGGAGCAATGCACAACTCCTAGAAATCTTCTAAAATCCCTATCCATAACCTTCATAAATTATCACCTTCTCACTTTTGATCTATCCATACACTGGCTTTTACGATAAAGAAATGGCTGTGAAATAAGAGCATTGGTGTACCGATAGGGGAAGATCTTCTTTTTAAGGTCTGTTTCCAGAATTTATTTTTTCTTCACCCCATCAATTCTGTTCTGACAATTATTGTTGTTCATTTTTTTCCAAGGACAATGGGGACAGTTGAATTCATTGACTTTATGATCGAAATTGATATCTTTAACTATCTATTCAGGAAGAGTGGTGAAGGATCTCACTAGGGCAATCGGTTCACGGATAATTATTGAAATAATAAGTGACCCCCGCTCTTGGTGGGCTGTACCATGTTTAATGGACAGTGAACAAAAGAGACTATTGGAAGTGGTAAGATAAACTGGACACGATGTTAAGAGAAAAAGGTGACAGTTTATGAGTAGAAGAAGTTATGATCGGTAATTCAAAATAGCTGCTGTAAAATTAGTTTTGGAAGACAACATGTCCGTTTCGGACGTTGCTAAGGAATTGTCTATCCATTACAATAGCCTGTATCGTTGGATAAGCGAGTAACGAGGAATATGGGGAAAGTGCGTTTCCGGGCCACGGAAGCGCACTTTATAATTCTCAATACGAAATAAAAAAGCTTAAACGAAAAAATGAGGAACTTAGAGCGGAGCTAGAACTGCTAAAAAAATACCGGGCCTTCTTGAAGCAAAAGAATGTATAAGATTTCAGTATCTTAAAGAAAACCAGGACAAGTATAAAATCAAGAAGGCCTGTAAAACATTGGATATCTCACGTTCTGGTTTTTATGAATACCTTAATAGAAAGCCTTCCAAGCGATCGCTTGAAAATGAAGTTTTAAGCAATGAAATTAAAAGGATATTTGAGGAACACAAAGGCAGGTACGGTTCTATAAGGATTTCAAAAGTCCTTAAACAACAAGGGATCATCGCAAATCGGAAACGTGTTTCTAAATTAATGAGGAATAGCAAGCTGCTTCCCAAGGGTACAAGGTATCGTTACAAACGTTATAATCAAGAGTCATCTTCAATAGAAAGACCGAATTTACTTAATCAGTCATTTAAAACCGATGACAGAAATAAGATTTGGGTTGGCGATATTACCTACGTACCAACAAAGAAAGGAATGTTGTTTTTAGCCGTATTCCTTGATATTTATTCTCGCAAAGTGTCGGGGTGGTCCATGAGCACTAAAATGAAGGATACTCTTGTAATGAACGCATTTATGCAAGCATATGGCAGGGAACGGCCCAAGGAAGGTCTTATCGTCCATACAGACCAGGGTTCTCATTTTACCAGCAGTAAATTTCAGACATTACTACGCACGCATGGAACTATCTCGAGTGTAAGCAGAAAAGGTAATCCGTATGACAACGCCTTGATGGAATCATTTTACAGAACTATAAAAAGAGAGCTTATTCAAAATGCTCATTTCGAAACACCTGAACAAGCTCAACAAGAAATATTCAAGTATATTGAACTCTACTATAACACTAAGAGAATGCACTCCGCTCTTGGGTATCTTTCCCCTACCCAATTTGAAGAGGTGAATTCATAAAATCCACTTATCTTCGTGTCTAGTTTTAGTTGACAGTTCCAGAGGTTTTTTTCCCCAATGTCCGTTTTTCATGGTACAGTCCACAATAAACAGGGGTCACTTATTATCCATTTCTTGCCGTCTACAGCTTTCTGATACAGAGTTTTTAAATTTCTTTCCACCCTGAATAATTTTCGGTACAATCACTCCCCCTCAGCTTGCAAATACATTTGTATCGCCCGGTTTATAATCCGCGTCTTCTCACCTTTACCGCCTCGGGCGGCTTTTTTGTTAATCGCCTTAACCAGTTCTTTATGAACATAAAAAGTTTCCCGTTTGAAGTTTGCTGCAAAAACACTGCCACGCCCAATAAGTTCGGCTACATCCGCCGCTTCGTTTACCGGAAACGTTGACGTTTGTGGTAAACGTTTATGTTGGGTAACAGTTCTGCTCTTATCCGGCGTTTCTGCAGATATTGCCGCACCGGAAATCTTTGTCGTGGCACTACCAATAAAATCGTCAATGGTATCTTCTTTTGCATTAGTCGGCTTTCGTTGCATGAGTGACATCAGGTTGCACCTCCCTGTTTAACCGTTGAATAATCGTTTCATACAACGCTTGAACTTCCTGAGAGGCTTTACTGCCAGGAGCGTACTCCATCACACCTTTGCCTTCAGAAATCGACTTCTTGAAATCCACCCGCTGGCTCAATTGATTCGTCAACAGTTCCACTTCATTTTCCGCCGTCATGTCCTGCAGCGTCTCTATTGCTTCCCGAGTTACTGTCGTATTCGGCAGTACCTGATTAAAGAAAGCTACTGCCGGAATATCCTTGTAGATCCGTGCATCCTTCAAAATATTGAAGGTGTCTTCTGTAGCCCAAATATCATACTGGCTGGGGAGAATCGGAATAACAAGCAGCCCGTTCTCCGCCGCCACGATGGCGGATCGAAATACGGCGCTGTCGCGGCCTCCTGCATCGACAATCACCAAATCAAAACTGGTGAAGTCCGGGATGTCTTTATGAATGGTAGGTTTGACGATGGAAATCACCTTCAGGTTATCGCTTTGCCGTACCGTCCGAAATGTGGCGCTGCTTCCTTGTGGATCGGCGTCAATGATCAATGTCTTTTTTCCTTCCATCACCGCCGCAACACCCAGATTGCAAGAAACGGTACTTTTTCCCACGCCGCCTTTTTGATTGGCCACTACAATGACTTTCATGTTCATTCCTCCTGCCTCATTTTTATCTCTATCAGACGTTGACCGTAATCGTTTACTATAAACGTAAACCTTCGCATCGGGGCAACCCATTCTTTGATCAGTTTTGCCCCGGTATTATTACCCCTACCCAAAGATTTTCGGGGCTTATAGGCGATTCTACGAGGTCGTTTTTTCCGCTAAGCAGCGGCTTTATCGACTCATTCCCTTATACAGGCCTTGCAATGGTTTTAACATCTCTTGGGCAGCTTCGTTGACATCCTGGGGCAGCGATTTTTCCAGAAGCAAATTCGCTTTCGTCAACGTGAAATCTTCCGAGGTTAATTTCTTGGCAAACTCTTGCACCTGATTTCGGATTTCTCCCTTATTGTCGGTAAAGATTTTCACTTCATGTTTGGCCCGACTGATGTCGACATAAAACGCATTGCGGGAATTCAGTTGTTTTTGCCCGGAATCCAGATGAATTAACACTCGATCCGTAGTAATGCCCTGCGCTTTATGCGTGGTCATTGCATAACCATGGTCGATTTTTTTATACCTGCCCAAATTCACCTCAATCATGTTATCTCCGGACTTCACGCTGATCACATTATTCTTGATACCTTCCACCGTACCCGTCTGACCATTTCGCACATCAAGTCGATTGTCGTTTTGGAGAAATATTACCTTGTCGCCCTGGCTAAACTCGCGCCTCTGGCTGCGACCGTCCGAGTCTTCAACCTTATATTCCCGACCTGGCGGTAGTAGGTTCTGCTTTTTCAATTCCTCCCGAATTTCTCTATTAAGCCGATTTCGATCTTTGTTCGCCGCAGTGAGGATGACAGTTCCTTGCTGCTGTTCGGGAGGCAGGGATGTATACTCGCGAACAATGGCCTTAAACCGTTCTTTGGGTTTGGCAATCTGGATCACATCCTTATCCAACTGATCCAATGACTTGCCAATATCTCCCTGCGCGGCTTCCTTGACGCTAAATAGCATCCCTTCATTTTTCTGACGCCGGATCTCATCCAAAGTTACGATAGAAATTTTGCCGGTTTCCACCATCGTGCCGTAAGCATTGCCAACGCCAACCGGAAGCAGCTGCTTGTCATCGCCGACAAGTACCACTTTTGCTTCCCGTATTTTTGCCGCCTCCATCAAGCTCTTAAGGGTCGAATTGTCTACCATGGACGCTTCGTCAATGACCCAAACTTCTTTACCCGTTCCGTGAGACAGGCCCGTCAGATTCCATTTGGTTTTTGCCTGAAAGTCTTCACCGGGGATCATGTTTCCGGCTTCTTTCTCCAGCCGGTTCAAAAAGCTGTGAATGGTGCCGGACTTGATGCCACTGTCCTCTTCAAGCCCTTGTGCAGCTTTTCCAGCAAAGGCTGCCCCTGTGACGGTATAGCCCTCCTCCTCCAGAACTTGCCGAACGTATTTGAGCATGTAGGTTTTTCCGGTCCCGGCCAGCCCTTGGACAGCAAAGTATTGGTCCTTGCTTTCAGTAATTTTAAAAACGGCGCCTCGCTGTTGTTCGCTGAGTGGGCCTTTCGGATAATCGAAGCTTTGCAAGTATGCGGCCACTCGGTCGCGCGCAAGACTATTCATAGTTCCTTTAGTTCGAGCCACTTCCCGAAAGATTTCTTTTTCCGCCTCCAGATTTTGTCGGGTGGTGTAATACATTTCACCTTGCGGTTTATCTAACCGGGGCCCAATGGCTACGAGTTCCTTGTTTTCTCGTAAAATCTTGTCATAGTCGGCTTCACTCAGTCCGCTGGCTACGCCTGCGGCAAGCACAGCTTTCTTGAGTTCTTTTTCAGTAAAGGCAAAGTTCTGACGAGAAATTCGCTGCGCACCACGCTCAAACTCCTGCTGCTTTTGTTCCTCCGTCCGGAGGATCGGTCCGCTCTCTTTACTTAACTCGACACCCCCGAGTTCGTTCAGGCTTTCTTTCCAGGACTGGGTAAGCATGCCCAAATCCTTATGCTCTTTGGCGCAGCGGGTCAGAATGGCGGCTCGGCTAGCCGCTTCCGGAGTGTTCTTTCCCCACTCTTTGAGTTTGTCTACAATCTCCTGCCTGCGGCTGGAGAACGTCGCCAAAACAGCGGGATCAACTCCTTTTAGTTCAAAAAAACCCTTTTTGATATCGGTAGATTCTATATCGTAGCCCCGCTGCAAAAGCTGCGCGGCCAATTCATTCCGGTACAGCTGTCCATATAAGATCTTGTTCCGGTATAAATCCGGATTATCAACGGCATAATACCGGCCATTGTAGAAGGTTTGGTTGAGTATGACCGCATGTGTGTGAAGCTGCGGGTCTGAAGCTCTGGAAACATAATGATTGAATCTGCCGCAAAGCATGTTGCCGGTTTTAACGTGCCGGGTTTCCTTGTCCGTTGTGATCCGCGTCCCAATTTCCCGCTCCTCGATTTTGGCCAGGGTCGCGCTTACTGCCGCTTCGTGTGCCCGGATCATGTCTTGCCGCGTTGCATCGTCCAGGCACAGGGCGACGGAAACGGATTTCGGCGCGGAAAAGCAAAGATCATAGCCGGCGCGTTCTTTGTCTGTGCCTACGAGGATATCAAAATGCTCCTTAGTCACGTTATCCGGCAGCCCCAGTTTGTCTTTGAGCTTCCCTTGCCACACATTGTCTTTATCATCCAAACGGCAATAGTAGCCGTCTTGCTTGTAATATGTTGACGCCTGTTTCGAGCCGATGTTGCTGATTGATAACATTGCGCTCTCCTTATATGCTGGCTAGTGGATCGGCAGTGGCCGCGTGTTCCTGTTTCTGAGTCTGTTGCAGTGTCCCGATGTCTTCGAACTTCCGAAGTACAAAGTTGGGATGCCGTTCTTCATAAAAAATCGGCGGCACGGTAATTTTCGAGACACCGAACCCGGCAATATTGACAACGGCCTCTAAATCTTTCAACCCTTGAAACTCCACCGGCATAACCAGGCGTTCGGTTCTTTCCTGCTCATTTTCCGAACGTCTGTCGCCAGCATCTGACGGACTCATTTGCCGGGAATGGCTGGTTTTGATGAGTTGCTGATCGCCAATAGCCTTCGATAAGAATTCTGCGGTCTCCGGCTCCCTGATCCGAAACGTAAAGTTCGTGTTGAAGTTATTGAAAAAACTTTTTAGATTGGCCCTACCATACATTTCTTCAATCCGTCCGAGGTCCTGGTTCGCGCAAATCAGGCAGCCGCCTTTGGAGCGTCCCACCGTTTCCAGCTTAATGACCGAATCCATCCTGTACAAAGTTCCCAGTTCGTCGATGATGAACCATATCCGTCGTGTTAAACTGTCGGGAAGGGATAGGGTTTCCCGAATCATCATATCCAGACAAAGAGTCATGAGCGGCTTGAACAGCGTGGAGTACTGCTCGATGTTCAGAATGAAAAGATTGTGCCGATATTTTTCATTGGCTTGCTCTCTGATGTACTTTCGAAATGAAAAGTCGCCGTTTAAATCGACTAGGTAATGAAAGAACTGGATTCGTTCCTGCAGAATGGAAATGATCGACGCCGCTGCCGGGGAATCTGCCTTATCGATGTGTTTTAAAGCGCCCTGCTCACCAAGCGGCAATTGTTCGAACGCTTTTTTGATGTGTTCCAGCTTCTGCGAAAAGAATTCCCACAGCTCTTTATTGCTGGTAGTGCCTTTCATTTTCAGATAGAGCAATCCGGTACGAAATACATCGCTGGCGCAGTTGTACCAGTAGGCGTCTTTAGTGTCTGGACTGATAAATAAACTCTTGGCCACGACGTCATAGTCCGGCGGAGTTTCGATATCATTGAAGATATTCCATTTCAAGGAACGAGAATCAAAGGGTGAAAAAACAAAGTCGTCCTTGTGCATTTGTTTGGAAACATATTCCCCTTTTAAGTCATAAAAAATGCAGCGCTCACCGGTTCTTTTTTCGTGTCGGCGCTGGTTGATTTGTGCTACCAGTTGATTGACCAGAACCCCTTTGCCGCTGCCACTGGTTCCAAGAATCAAGATATGTTTGGACTCTAAATCAAACGGTACTATCGTATCGGTCGACAATCGTTTCCGAAAAGGATTGATGGATTGTTTCCCTGCCAGGTTATGGATAGTCAGCCAGCTAAGGGGGTTCTGCTTGGCAGCTGCAGCGAGATTCTGATTAAAAATGGACAAAGGAACCATCTGCGCACCCCGAATAATTTTTTCATCTTGCCAGGTTCGACCCTTGTAGTAAAAAATGCCGAAGTAGGCAAGGGATGCAAGGTAGCCCAAGAAAGAAAGTTGGAAGCTGTTCGCGATTTCCTGATGCTGCGCTGCATAGGTTTCCCCGGCAACATAGTCCGCCATTTGGTTATAGATTTTGGCCGGAAGCTTTGCCCAGCCATAGGCATAGGGTACTAACTGAGGATCAACGTTCCATTTGTATTCGTTATAGTTGCCGAAGAAATTGGAATGGTACTTCAAAAATATTTTGGTTGACAGTTTTTCCTTGGAGCCGCTGATATATGCTTCTTTGTCCATGCTATAGAACAAGAGGAAGAAAATAATAAACTGCATGATCATGCCGACAAAGACAGCCTTTCGCAGCATGTTCAGCGCCATTTTTACATCGGTCCAAAAACTTTCATGTGCCGTGTAGCTTTGCACCTATTCTCCCTCCAATCCAAACACTTCGCCCGCCCGGGTCTCCACCTCTTGGAATAAAAGAAGCATTTCTTTTTGAGTATGTTGCCGATCTGACGATCCGAGAAATAGCACCAGTCGACATAGAACAAATAATTGTTTTTTAATCTTAGTGAGATCTGTTGACTTCAGCGATGTCTGATTTTCTCGGGAAGTGTTCATGCCAACTGTTAGCCCTGCATCCAGCATAAATTTCGATAAAGATTTCTGTTGGATTTCTGCAAAGCGGCAAAGTTGGTTTCGTTCCGCTTCAGTAACATAAACGCTTATCTCTACGTCTTTTGTTTTTCGGGGCGGCATAATTTGTTCTCCTTAAGTTCAAAAATATTGAGGGTGTGAAAACACCCTCAAATTCAGCGTTTCATAAATAGATGAGGGTAGCGCAAGCCTAAAAGCAAGGGCTCAATAAACCAGCTTCCTGCCTGACGAAACCGCACTTTTGGGCAATTCATAGAGTTGCGTCAGGTGTGAATATTTTTCGAAAGTGAAGCGAAGAAAAATATTCGTGTTTTTTAGAGTTCCTTTCCCTGTAGTTTTCTAAAAATTTGACGTCGATACAACTTGTTTTTGTTCTTCAATCGTTCTTTATATCGTTGGAGAGACTCAACCTTATTCTTTATCCCAGCTTGAAAAGCGCACTCGTTCATCAATCGGGTAAATTCCAACTGAGCGGAAGTAAACTGTCCCAACTCCTCCACAATATCTTCACCATATTTCTGTTTCATGGTTTGCTCTAATACTGAAAGTTTCTCCATAAGTTGCTCGAATTTGCGCTTTGCTACCGGACTCTTCTCTAACGATTGGGCCAGTTCATTTTCCACTTCTTCTTCAACACTCAGCCATAATTCATTCATTTTCAACACTCCCTATTTAATAATTTAAAAGTCGATCCGGCCTTGTAACATTCGCGCCACATTGCTCGGAATACGTTTCACTAAAATTAGAAATAACAGGCTGCTAACCAAAATTTTTATATAGGCGATAAATTCATAAACAACCGGTTTCTGTGCCGAAAGATATTGGATAACAATTGTGATCACAATGCTGGCTATCAAAATTTTTATTGCTGATCCAATTAATGACCCAATGACGCCACTGGGGAAATTTTTCACGCTGGCAAACAGTCCTCCGACCAAAGAAAACGGCAGGGAAATAACTGCAACAACAGCCGTAATATAGAATTCCAAATGGTACATTACCAACCAAATTCCGATGAGGGTAAACACTCCCATAATGGCCAGGGCAAGAATTGTACACAACGTGATGCCGAGCATATCTACAAGGAAATTGGCTTTGGAAATATAGACGAACGCCGGTTCGATTAAATGCACGCCTTTTTGAACCACATCACCGGGACGGGAAAAATTGTCTGCCGCTGTAGTGGCTCCACCGAAAAATTCGGTTGCACCGGTTGAAAAAATAGAACCAATAACCTCATTGACTATGTTCGGCCAATTGTTGATCAGATACAGAACAAAACCATACTTTAAAATTCGAACCACAAACTCGTTCAATCCGATGACTTCACTGCTAAGAACCTTGCTTCCGGCAAACCAAGCCAGATCGATCACGGCCAACAGCCAAAGCAAATTGACGGCTTCTGTTTGCAATGCAGCCATCGCTGTTTTACTTCCCTCTGCAAACAAGGTTATGATTTCCTGCATGCACTCGGCGAATTCGTAGAAGCTGCTGAAGTCCCACGGCTTTTCACCCCCATCGTTAAAACCAATGACATCAAACGGAGAAGCTTCAGCCACTCGTGAAGGATCTGGAATATTACTAATGGCCCACCCTTGCGCCTGCAAATAAGGTATGGGGTTCTCGGCCACATCATTGACGTAATAGGAAAGGTGAAGATGCGGCCCGGTGCTCCAACCGGTAGAACCGACATAGCCAATGGTTTGCCCCTTGGAAACCCTGTCGCCGTCCTTGACGGCAAACCCGGATAAGTGAAGATACTCGGTGCTGGTTCCATCGCCGTGGTCGATTTCGACTTTATGCCCGCTGCCCACACCGTAACTGGTCAGTACGGTTCCTGCCGCTGCCGCTGGAACAGCTACGCCTTCTTCCAGCCCAAAATCCACACCATCATGGAAGCGCTCAATGCCCAATATAGGATGCATTCTCCAACCGAAGGGAGAAGTTACGGGCCACTCTTCCGCGAACGCTACCGAGGGCATTAGGAGCAAACAGAAGGATATTGCAAGTACCGCCGCCCACCGGTTTTTCATAACTTTTTGATCGCAGCTTTCGCGCCCAGTTTTGCGGCTCCGGTAATTGCCCCTAGGCCGCTGTCCGACGAAACAGAGCCACTTATCATAGAACTCACCATATTGGGAATACGGGCCACCATGTAGGCATAGACTAAAATACCAACTGCAGCTTTCATGAGATACTGCCAACCGGAATCTTCCGCCAGTGAACTATTGGATGCCGAAAAATACCCCTGGCCGATACCGAGAATAAAGAGCATGGTCATGTATTTGACGCCGGTGCGAAATAATCCGGACACTGCAGCATCAAAAAAAGATTTTAACTGCGGAATCATCCCGAAAGGAACCAAGATGATCGACGCCGAAGCAAAAACGTAAAACTCCATGATCGCTGTAAAAAACATAAGCGACATTGCGGCAAATGTCAGGATGATGAGCAGGCAAGTTATCGACTTGATGACAAGTAGCGGCAAAATGCCGACAACGACTTGCCAGCTGGCTTTTGCAAAAACACCGGCAATGACGTTGTTCACCAATGAAAAGCCTGTCATAAAAATGCTGGATGGATCGGGCGCTTTTGCAATGTTCCCGGCTGTTAATCCGGCGACTTCAAAGCTTTTGAAAACAATGTTGAATGTCAGATTTTCCCAATCGTTTACTATGTATGAAAAAACCCCGACTTTTAAACTAGTTACGATGTAGCTCGTCCAAGCCCCGCCGCCGAAAATATGGCCTTCGGTAATTAGGCGCATAACCAACATGATGATTCCCAAAACCCAGACCAGGAAAACCGCCTCCGGTAGTAAATTGCGCAGTCCGGCTAAACACTGGGTTTGAAAGTATGTCAAGAAGTCGTTCAAAAAATTGTTCGAAACAAGTTCCGTGCTCATTTTTTTACCGGCTTGACCGTTAGGTCCATATTTCTGGTGTCCTCCGCTGCTTTATTCCCGATTTGCTCCGCCTGACGGTTTGCTTCGTTCGATCGGCGATAAAATTCTTCTTGTGCGGATTCTTTGCCGCAACCGGATAAAATCGCCAAGAGTGTGATCAGGAGCATTATTGTCGATATAACTCTTCTCATCGAGCTTCGTACCTCCGTTTATTTCGATGTCACTTTCAAATCCATATTTCTAGTTTCCTCGGCAGCTTTATTCCCGATGGCTTGAGCAATCGCATCCAGCTGATTCTGACGCTGGAAATACGAGATCCGAGCGTTCGCTTCTGCCGCGCGGATAACATTTTGTTTTTGCATCAGTTTCGTTTGCTCTGCGAGAATCATGTTCTGAACCTGTCCTGTTTGCTTTGCTCCTTCTGCGGAGCCAGCTAGAGACACCAGATTATCTATGTTTTTCTGCGTTTGTTCCAGATCTGCAACGGCTACTTTGACAATTTTCATCGCCTCATAATTGACGGTATCAAGCCCGCTGATCGTTGTAGCATTCACTGCGGAAACGGTTGATGATGTAATGTTGGTGCTGCTGACTAAGTCGCCTTTGGGCCTAAAAATCGAGTCCCAAACGCTATCCAGCGTTTTTTGAGGATTTAATGCTCCAGTTGTTGAGGTTAAGAGGTTCTTCATTTTGTTCATCTCTGAGTTTAAGATTGATTGAAAAGAACTGATTGTCGACGCAGGGAGGGACGTCAGTTCCTTTATTTGCAATTGAATCTGCTGGGCTGTGTTGATTACAGTCTGAGCTTCTTGGATATACGTTTTGTACTGCTGCAAAATGTTTTCAGTGTCTATAACCGGGATCGCCGCTTGAGTCGCAAACGGCTGAAATAGATACAGGGAAAGCAGTCCAATCAACGCAAGACCCATTACCTTTTTCATTCCTATTCTTCCCTCCGAAAATTCAATTTTTGACATCGGGCCATTTCTTCGAACTTTGGCAGTAACTCATCATATTTTGGATCTCTACCACAAACAAATTGGAAATGTTTCGCGATAATGGCAGCGAAGAGGTCCAACGCTGCAATGATGAGTTGAACTTCATTCCATAATTGTCGGGCAGGATTCAGTTCAACCGACCATTTGCCTATTTTCGTCATATAATCACCTCCTTCTATTTTTCTGTTGAAGCAGACATTTTGGCTGCGCATATTTTCGCAAGGTCTTCCGCCGCTTCAGCAGAAGTTTTATGTCCTAGATTTAGAAAACGAGCCAGTTCCGGGTTTTGGAGTTTTTGTGGATTATCATGAAGGTCGTCTCTTGCCGTGATTGGAATACTCTGTACGGGTACAACATGCTGACGATTTTCTTGCTTTGGCTTTGGAAGTTTCATGTTTTGCAAGATCGCGGCTAAATATGAAACGTATTTACCCTTATGGTTTTTGCCTTTTACTGCCCGCATAATAGCTTGGTTTAATTCATCTGCCGTGTATGTTAGCAACCAATTATTGATTGTTTCACGGTCATTTGCTTTGACGCATATCCCGTTTTTCACTAATTTATCAATGAAGTTATCCACATCTTTTGGCTCGCGCGCGTGCGTTAGTTTAGTATTAGTCTTATCTTCTAACTCTAATTCTATTGCGTGATGCGGCGTGATTTCCTCGTGATGCATCACGTGACGCGTCACGTGATCAGCAACGTTGCTCTCTGTTTTCCGTGGAGCTTGTATCTCCAAAAGCCTTTGTTTCTGCCTAACGCGATAATTTTTAGACCGAGCCCGCGACTGAAGTTTTACCAGTTCCATCCCTTCAACATTCTGATATTTAAGCCAATTTTTTATATAGAAAACGCCATCTTCTTGCTCAATCATGCGCAACTGCCTAAAGGTTTCAATAGCAAGCCTTATAACATTCTTGGGTTTATGGAAATCATTTGCGAGCATATCTTCCGTATATGGCAAAGACTCCGCCAATATAATGTAACCCCCTGCATTACTTTTTCCTGCCAAAACTAAAAGTCCGACCCAAATGACGATAATTGCATCTGCTTCAGGCAATGACCGAATAAATTTGATTTTTTCGTTGTCAAACATATCAAGAGAGATTTTTAACCAACGAATTTCATCCATGATGAACATTTCCTTTCAGCTCGTCTAGTGCCGCCAAAAAGCCTGCTCCGTTTTGAGACTTTTTCCCCGCACTTGATCGTATTGTAATAATCGGGGGCTGAAGCGGTTTGTGCCCCACAAAATCAGCGGCCCTGGTATGCAACACTTCTATCGCTGCCAACACATCAATTCGAAATCCCTTACGCGTCCTTTCGTTTGGAATTATGTGTTGTTGGCAAAGCCTACGCACTTCTTTAGCCGAAAGCCCCGATATTTCAGCAAAACGCGCGGGAAATGCAAATTGTGGAACGTCAACTTGGTACAAAACAACCACCAACCCCAACTTCTTTAACACTCTCTGCGTTTTCTAAATTTTTCGGTGGAAATCGAGTATAATTTTTCACTTTTTTCTTTTTCACACCGACACGGTTTTCGAGTCTGGCGGGGCAAAAAAAATATCTTCTGGTTTTCTATTTAAAAATCTGGCGATAAATATTCCTTCACATATATCCGCCTTTTGGCATCCTCTTTCGATTCGATTATATTTATGTATGGATACCTTTAATCCGGCACTATTCAAAGCTTTTATAAATGATTTTTTTGTTGGATACCCATTTTCCATTCTTGCAGCAGCTAATTTTAATAACATTTTGCACCTCTTTCCCGGCTCGATTATCGCTTTATACTTAAAATTATATAACTCGGTTTTTGTTTCGTCAATACATTTTTTGTTTCGTCGACATATTTTCTGCTTTTTTTATGTATAATTAGCTCGAAAATCGATATTTTGAAATAGGTGGTGATGCGCTATTATGAGTGATACTTTTACTTTTCGCTCCAGATTTAACTCCCTATACGAAGAATCAGGATTAAACCAAGAAGACTTTGGAAAGAAATTTGGTGCATCGAAAAGCCAGGTGTTTCATTGGAGAAATGGCGGTGGTGAACCGGACAGTGAGATGCTTAAAGAGATTGCCAAGGTGACCGGTGTTAGTGTTGACTGGTTGGTTGGAAAATCAAATAACGTTGATACGAACCCCCAAAAAAACCCTGATTTAGCTTACCTATCCCGTGCTGGGGATAAAATGACTCCAGATGAAGCCAAAAAGCTTCATGATCTCGCTGCACTTCTTTTCCCCCAATATTTCACCGGCGATGATCCTGGAGAAAGCAAATGAAGGTTCCGAAAGATTCTCGTTATTATATTAGCAATACCGCCGCCCACGCCTTTTTAATCGCGAACAACATCCATTCTCTCCCCTTAAACCCAATTGAGTTGGCAAAAAAGAATAATTGGGAGCCGGTTACTGTTGGTCATTGTGCTAAAGAGTTAGTCTGGGATCGTGGATCTGTCACGAAAAGTAACGATGGCTACACAATGCGCTGCTTCAATGAATACAGAATCATTTATAATGAAGAGATTACAACTCCTTCTCGGATCAGCTGGACTATAATGCATGAGATTGGGCACATTGTGCTAGGCCACTTGATTGATTTTGAGCAAACTTCGTTATGCCGCGCCGATCCAAGTAAAACTTTCGGTTTAACCGAAGAGGAGTACGACATCTTGGAATCGGAAGCCGATGCTTTTGCTGCTGAAGTTCTCGCTCCACTTCCCTTGCTTGTAATATTAAAGATACAAACTGTAGACGATATTATGAGCTATTTCAATCTATCTAAGAAAGCGGCTACCTATCGTTTTGAAAACCTCTGTGCGCATCGTCGGGCCGGAGTTGATCCTTCGATATACGCTTTCTTTAAACACCAGTTCCGTTCTTTTATCAGTGATTTTTACGAAGCAAAGGGCCAGGGATCAATATAAAATGATACCTGGCTCTTTAGTCTCTCGATTTATATTTAGCTTTGTCCATGCGATTTATTAGACTGAAATCGCTTTATTCGATATATAGACGATGTGTATAGTGATTATCAGATTAATTTCAACCGAATATTTTTTATTATATGGTAACTTGGGCAGCAACGCTTGAAATCTATACTTGCACTAGGAGATTGGGTTATGTCAAAAAAAAGATTAAACAACACCGGTTCCGTTTATCATGAAAAAGGGCGTGGCTATCGTGCCCAAATAACCGCTCCAGATGGGCAACGTTCCTCAAAGCGCTTTCCCGACACGGAGGCCGGGCAAAAGTCTGCCCACGATTGGCTTCACGAACAATTGTACAACATGTCCACTGGAACATTTATAGCCACTTCAACCATTACTCTAGGTGAATGGATTCCTGAGTATTTGCGCATATACTGCCGCCAAAATTTACGCCAACGCAGCTTTGATCGATTACTGGCTACTGCCAAACATGTTGCCCCTTTAGCAGATTATAAATTACAGGATCTGAAACCAACTCACTTTCAGTCTTTATATCTGACTCTAGGGCATTTTGCCGGTGAAACAAGAAAGAAAGTGCACAACCTTCTTTATGCGGCCATGCGGCAAGCCGTTCGTGATGGAGTGTTGGTTAAAAACCCAGTAGAAGACGTCGCTGTTCCGAAAGTTATCCGGGAAGAAGTCATTACCTTTACCAAAGAAGAAATTGAATCCTTGCTCGCTAAAGCCAAGCTTCATCGATGGTATCCTGTACTATTGTTAGCCGTTCATACCGGGGCCAGGTTGGGTGAACTTCTCGGCCTACGGTGGTCAGATATTGATTTTGCATCGAAGACAATTCATATTCGTCAAACACTGCAACATGCAAGTACGGGCATAATCTTTGAGCAACCAAAAACTAAAGCAAGCAAGCGAAAAATAGCCATTCCAAAGGAAACAATCATTTCCTTAAAAAATTACCGCAAACAAGCCATGGACCAAGAACTTTGCTTCACAGCTATGAATGGGTCTCCTATCCAGCCTAAAAACTTCGAACGTTGGTTTTCTTCTTTACAACGCGACTGCAATCCTGAATGGCTTGCCCTTGAAACGAAACGTAAGGCTTTAAAAGCCAACAAAAGCACCGAAGAGTATACCAATATACTCGCAAAACAAAAAGAAGCCCTTGCTGCCCGCCACAAGAAGTTTCATGCTATTCGCCACACGCATGCAACGGATCTCCTGGCTGGCGGGGAAAACATTATGGAAGTCGCCCGACGGTTGGGACACAGCAAAGCTTCCACTACTCTTGACCTTTACGGTCATGCAATCCCAGGCAATGATGTGAAAGTTGCGCAAAAAGTCGCCAAACTATATAAATTCGAGATAGAAAAGGACCAGTCTTCCGAATAGGAGACTGGTCCTTGATTCATTATATTTATATTTTGCCTATTTTATCAGCTCTTCGACTTCTTCAATAACTGTTTTTCCATGCTCAACCAACCATCGAGCCGTTTCTTCTGAAAATGTCGCTTTATAATCTGCTAATTCCCTTAATTCCATTCCTCTTTCAAAGGCTAAAAAGGATTCTTCTGAGAGTTTTCCAGATATCACGTACAATTCCTTAATCCCGATTTTCAAAGCAGAATGACTTTCCTCGCGGTACCCTGCTTTAAACAGTAAGGCTCGCATCGCATGGAAGGTTGAATAATATGCCTGGATTGTAGTCCATTTGAACGCCTTGCGCTCCAATCCATTTGCAGCTTCTGAAAAATCTTCTTTTCCTATGGCCAACTCTTTTTGAATCATTTCAGTAGAAATTGTCGCCCGTTTGAGACGATTCTTTTTTAAACACTCTTCAACGGTCTTCACGATCAGCCTCCCACAGCGTAATACCTTTACGAATTTCTGACAAGAATACTTTATCGTCAGTTTCCATTATCGTCAACTCCATAGGAGCAACTACGATCAAGTTAAGCTCTCTTTCACTGGAAAATTCACTGACCTTTTCTCGTATGGCGTTCGGATCATCAGCCAGTATAAACAAATCGATATCGCTATCAATCAAATCGTCGCCAGCTGCACAGCTACCAAAAAGGATAATTTGCCTAGAATCATGCTTTATGTCTGAAATCAGCGGCTCCAACGTCAATTGGTTCTCAAAAACTCTCAGAGCCTTTAATAATGGATGCCCTTCTTCAACCGAACAGCTCATGGTTCTGCCTACAGGATTAATTTGGACAACGCCAATTGCTGCAAGCTGCCGCAATATTTCGCTCACGCTTCCCACGCTCAGACCAACCGCACTTGCGATCTTAGACCCATATAGCGGTTCTTTTTTCCTATAAAGGCTCAAATACGACATAATAGTCATGGGATTATGTTGGAACCACTTTTTTTGTAAATAATTCATCATTCCACCGCCAACCTTTCGACACAACGAATTTATTTTCATTGTATTGAAATTATCTTCACTGTAATGATAACAATCCCGCGTCGATTATTCAAGTCCCTATTTTAACTATGGGAAAAGCCAGTCTTCCGTTTAGGAAAACTGGCTTTATTTTTTGACCATCGCACCCACGTTGCGCCCATTCGACCTACGGCCTAATTGCACCACATGCCACAACGCCTTAATTTACTGGAGCGGGCAACGAGATTCGAACTCGCGACCCACGGCTTGGGAAGCCGGTACTCTACCACTGAGCTACGCCCGCATCCTAACTAGGTTTTATAAACCTGTACGCAAAAAATTATAACACACTATGTCGACTTCTCGCTACCCAATTCACAAATTTATTGGATCAACTTATTGTTCCCCATCGTTTTCCAGCCAATTTGCTGCAATGGTGGTCAAGATCAATTTATGGCAGGGAACTTACGTATACCAAGTAACAATCGGGCCTTCCTTGGCTATTATTTCTGGTGGTTATTTCAACGGCTTCATATTTGGTGTGGTCAGCAAGATTTTCTATGATATCGCCGACCTGAACATCCGTTTTCATTCCAAGTTCTATGGAGGTTTTGTGTTTTAATCCGCGAATTTTTTCCCCAACAATCTTATCGTTGCGAACCATTTTATAAAATGT
>Ga0316604_10000999_pt1 | contig 28047 bp, 24 predicted proteins | sample OWC_soil_day20_C_FD_207650 | JGI IMG/M metagenome (GOLD analysis project Ga0316604, IMG submission 207650) | Wetland soil microbial communities from Old Woman Creek delta, Ohio, United States - OWC_soil_day20_CT | ecosystem: Environmental > Terrestrial > Soil > Wetlands | place: USA: Ohio... | reverse complement strand
ATTGCAATACCCCTTGCTGCAGCTGGTCAAGTTTTGGGTATTTTATGTAGAACCCTGACTGTATTTTTCCAACATAAAGCGGATGACTATGCAGAAGAAGGCAATCTTAGAGGAATCGATGTCTGTCATTTTGGGGCTATGGGAATACAAGCACTCCGCGTAGCCATTCCGTCTATTCTTGTTGCTATGTATGTAGGAACTGGCGCTATGCAGGCCATGCTTAATGCAATTCCTCCTGTTATTACAGGGGGATTACAGGTAGCTGGTGGATTTATCGTAGTTGTTGGGTATGCCATGGTTATTAACATGATGAAAGCCCCTTATCTCATGCCTATTTTCTTTTTAGGTTTCGTATTTGCAGCATTTACAAACTTTAATCTGGTTGCTTTTGGCGTGATTGGTCTGGTAATCGCTACCGTTTATATCCAATTGAATCCAAAATATAACCAGAATCATGCCTTTGCAGCGGTTGCTGGCACAGTAAGTGATGATGAACTTGACTAGAGGGGGAATTTTATAATGCAAAAGATTACATCAAAAGATTTTTTCTGGGTATTTCTACGGTCTAATTTTCATGCAGGTTCCTTTAACTTTGAAAGAATGCACGCTCTTGGTTTCTGTTTCCAAATGGTGCCGATTATTAAGCGGCTTTATGAAGGAGAAGAACGAAAAAAGGCTATGAAACGCCATCTTGAATTTTTTAATACACATCCATACGCAGGTGCTCCCATTGTTGGAATTACAGCTGCTATGGAAGAGCAACGAGCGAATGGCCAAGATATTTCTGACAGCGTTATCAACGGTATCAAAGTTGGTATGATGGGACCACTTGCCGGTGTTGGTGATCCAATCTTCTGGGGGACGCTTAGACCTCTCACAGCTGCTTTAGGTGCATCATTAGCGCTTAGTGGCAGTATCGGTGGACCACTTTTATTTTTCCTTTTTTATAATGTAGTTCGGATAGTTGTTAGATGGTATGGTCTTAAATATGGTTATGCTAAAGGTACGGATATCGTAAAAGATTTAGCGGGTAATAAACTGCAAAAACTTACAGAAGGTGCTGCCATATTAGGACTATTTGTTATGGGTGCGCTCGTAAATAAATGGACATCAGTGAATATACCGGTTGTTGTATCTCAGGTTACCATGCAGAATGGAAAAATAGCAACAACGACCATTCAAACTATTCTGGATCAGTTAATGCCAGGTCTTATTCCGCTTTTATTAACGTTTGTTTGCATGCATCTTTTAAAGAAGAACGTGAATGCAATTTGGATTATTTTTGGCCTCTTTGCAATAGGCATTGTTGGATTTTGGTTGGGGATTTTAAAGTAATATAGAGATAGTAAATCTAATTATGAAAAAAGCCATCCAGCTAGGATGGTCTTTTTTTGATTGACTTATTGTTTATGGTTGGTTGCTTCGGCAGCTTCTGCTACAGCGTTCTCTTCCATTTGTTCTTTAGCCATTTCAATCATCATTTTAACTTTTTGGCCACCGATTCGACCACCAATTTTACCAACTTGACTAGTTGTTAATTCTGCATTGTGACCTTGATCTAATGGTATGCCCAGTTCTTCTGCTACTTCATATTTATTGGGAAGTGTTGCATCCAATTCCTGCATTGTATCAATTTTACCTTTGACCATAGTAATCACGCTCCCGTTTTATAGATAGTTAATCTGATTAAAGTCTATTTAGTTCTGGATGATCTATTAATGATAGTATATCTATTCATTGCCTTAGTAATACGTTAGTTTGATTCAACGGTCGTTATTTTTCATTGTGATGCTGCTAATAATAGTTATAAATACCTTTTGCAATTGCTTCTGCCAATTTTCGTTGATACTCCGGTGACTGTAAGAGGGAGCGTTCTTCTAGATTCGTAATATAGCCAACTTCAATCAGCGCAGCAGGAATTTTGTTGCGGCGCAGCACAAAGTAGTTGCCGGGATTGGCGATTGGGGCGGATTTTATGACTTTACTGAGCTCATTTTGTATAGCATTTGCTAATGACTTACTGGGTTCTGATTTAGCATAATAAAAAACCTCTGGGCCTTGCCTTTTGGTATTAGAAGCAGCATTCGCGTGAAGACTAATAAATAAATCGGCATCCGATTCTTCGACCATTTCTACACGAGCAGCCAAGTCGCGATGGTAACGTCCTTTGACTTTTTCGTTGTCGCACTCAGGACTAAGCTCAATATCCGCTTGACGGGAGAGAACCACTTTGGCGCCATACTGATGAAGAAAATTTTTTAGCTCTAACGCTATGGCTAAGTTAATGTCTTTTTCAAGAACACCTGAACGATTTGCACCAGTGTCAATGCCACCGTGGCCTGCATCCACGACAATGACTTTGCCCGACAGTTTATGAGTCCTATCATCGTGTGCATACAGTGTGCCGATTACCAGCAGCGTAAATAACAAACATAAGATAAATTGTCTTTTGGCAATATATAGATTTCTCACATCGCAACCACCTCTTACAGCTACATATATGCAGAAAAAGGTTTTATCAGTAGATTTATTAGCCTGGATGATTTTGGAATTCATTCTTTTTAAATAAAATGTTGGAAAGGAGCATTATGCGCTTACGGATTATTTTCAAGATATTATTTGTCACAGCAGGGGTGGCTTTCGTTTTGTATTGCCTCAGCTCTATTTATTTTTATTATCAGGAAAAGCCTGAAGCAGATATACAGCTTCCACCCCTGCCTATTGTGCAAAAAGAGACTCGCTTATTAGTGATTGCTCCCCATTGTGATGATGAAGCACTTGGCTGCGGGGGGATGATTCATGATGTGATACAAGCAGGCGGGCAAGTCTTAGTTGTTGTTATGACCAATGGTGATGGGTTTACGATTGCTACAGAAGAAGAATTTCATCGTCTGTTTCCCACGCATGAAGATTATGTGAATTCAGGATATACGCGTCAAAAAGAAACAATACAGGCCCTGAATTTACTAGGGGTAGCAGAAAAACGAATCCTTTTTCTCGGTTATCCTGATCGCGGCCTTAAGCACCTATGGTCGGATAATTGGAATAAAGATCAACCGTACCAATCCCACTATACTGGCAATGATCATTCACCTTACAACAATAGCTATCAGAAAAATGCTCCTTATGCTGGGCAAGCCGTACTGGATAATCTGGAACAAATCATGCTTAACTTTAAGCCCAATGTTATAGCAGCACCACATCCTGCAGATGAGCACCCTGATCATGCTGCTGGGTGGGCTTTTGCTGCTGCGTCCTTTGCAAAACTTAGCAGCAGTGGGAGGATATCAGGGGTACACTTGTACACCTATTTAGTCCATCGTGGCGATTTTCCTATACCACATGGGTATAAAACGGATGCGCTGCTATTACCGCCCAGACCTCTGTATCAGGCTCAGCATAGTAAATGGCTAACCTATCCAATTGATTCTGACACTGAAGTCCTAAAAGAGCAATCGATTAAAAAATATATAAGCCAGACGAAAGTTCCCATTATGTCAAGTTTGCTGCACAGTTTCATACGCAAGAATGAATTGTTTGCTGATCCCTATATTCCTTATGTTGCACAAAAACCATCTAAGTCAGATCTATCAAGTCTTAACGCTTGGTCAAATCAAGACCCTATTTTAGTGAATACGCGGGGGACAAGCATAATTGGTGCCTTAGAGCATAAAGGCAAGATATCCATCATTGACAGTTATTTACAAGGTAAGACAATTTGGCTGCATTTTCATATTCCCGGATTTGTAGGCAGGCAAAATCAATATCAGGTGTCTATTGTGGCCTTTGGTCTACAGAATAACAAAACAATTCGGGAGAAGGATACAGTCTATTTTAGCGAGAGTGATACCAATTTATATACTGATGCGGTCATTCGATATCAAGATGATGTGATTATTAAGATCCCTTTAACCCAGATTCAGGTACCCAAGTTTTTCTTCATTCAGGTTGTGACAAAAGATAAGCATAAATTTATGATTGACCATACTGTTTGGCAGCCTGTTTTTCTCATCAAATTCTAATCTTTCTTTCGTCAGAATCTCATTTTCTTCTAGTAGAATAACAACTGTGAGCAACACATACAAATTGCAAATTTAAAAAAGGAGGATTTATATGATGAAGAAAAAATGGATGGCAGCAGCATTATCAATGATGGTAGCAGGAGGTGTAGTTGCAGGAGTGACAAATCATCCGGCTTTTGCCGCAGCGCCACAGGCGGCCAAAACGTTGATTAAACAGCATGTTGATAAAGCGGATCAAGATGAACAGGATAATGATAAAGAAGTAGCCGATCATGTGGAGCAAGCTCAATTGGCTAAAAAAGCAACGATCTCCCAGCAACAAAGTATTGACATTGCGACCAAGCAGGTAGCAGGTTCGGTGTTAAAGTCGGAATTGGAAGATGAAGATGGTCTTGTAGTTTATAGTGTCACAATTAAGGACAACCAAGGACAGGAAAAAGAAATTCATGTAGATGCCAAAACTGGTTCTATCGTAAAAGTTGAAAATGAGAATCAGCAGAATGATCATGATACCGAAACAAATGATGATGATAACGGCTAAAGGCTCATATGGAAAAATAGCCCTTCCACCGCCTGGCGGTGAGAAGGGCCCTCTTGCGAGTAAAAGGTCATGTACATGAGAGGGTGGCAGAATGCAGAAGGTGTTATTAATCGAGGATGAAATCAACATGGCTCGTTTTATTGAGTTGGAATTACAGCATGAAGGATTTAATACTACAGTTGCGGACGATGGGCGGGTGGGTCTAGAGTTAGCTTTACAAGAGGATTGGGATATCATTCTATTGGATATCATGCTGCCTAGTTTAAATGGTGTTGAAGTTTGCCGCCGTCTGCGGAATGCGAAAAATACGCCGATTATCATGTTGACAGCGAGGGATACAGTAATTGACCGCGTATCAGGTCTGGACAGCGGAGCAGATGATTATCTCCCCAAACCATTTGCTATTGAAGAATTGCTGGCCCGTATGCGTTCTATTCAGCGTAGAGCAGGAAAAACAGAAGAGAATGATAAGACTGTGCTGCTGTACAGGGATATAACGGTAGAATTAGAATCTTGTACCGTTAAGCGAGGGGAGAAGGTTATTGAATTGACGAAACGAGAATATGACCTGCTGGTTTGTTTTATGCAAAATATGAATCGTGTTTTGAGTCGAGATGTTTTACTGGATAGGGTTTGGGGCTATGAAGCATATGTAGAAACCAATGTAGTGGATGTATATGTTCGATATATTCGCAACAAACTGGACCATAGTGATGAAGAAAGCATTATACAGACTGTACGTGGCATGGGATACGTGATGAAGAAATGAAAAAATTTTTGCTGCGTTTTTCAAACCTGCCTATCAAGTGGAAGTTGGCTTTATGGTCAGCCATGCTTCTTTTTTTACTGATTGTAGTATATAACTCAGTGCAATATATGGTAATCAGCCGATGGATTTACCAAAGAGAACAAAGCTCACTACAAAGTAATATAGCAACCATTAAAAGTTATTTTGGAGAAAACGAGGAGGAGGCATTGGAGGAAGACTTAGAGAAAAGCAAAGTATTTTTGGAAAAAGTCAATGAACATAATCAGTTGGTTCGGGTAGTTGCCAGTGATGGAAAGAGTGTTCTGACGGTTACGAATGACGTGTCGACTGATTGGGTAACCCCGAAGTTTGTTCAGACTTCTGAGATGAATGAGCAGCAGCACGAGGAAGACCGCTTATTGATTGCACGTACTCCTCTTATAACACCTAAGTTTACAGGAACGATTGAAATTGTTCGTAATATAGAGACATTGAACCAATTGTTAAAAATTATTTTGACGGCCATGCTGATCGGCGGGATAGGAGCTATCCTTTTAAGTGCCCTTGGGGGAATTATGATTTCCCGTCAGCTATTAATTCCTGTGAAAGCCTTGGCGGATACGATGCATAATGTGCAGGAAAAAGGTCTGCAAGAAAGAATGCAAGTCTATGAAACGAAAGATGAGCTAGCGGAATTATCAACTATCTTTAATGCGATGATGGATAAGCTGGAACTGTCTTTCCAACAGCAAAAGCAGTTTGTTGAAGATGCCTCTCATGAGCTGCGTACCCCGATTGCCATTGTTGAGGGCCATCTTTCCTTATTGGAACGTTGGGGCAAAAATGATCCGGCAGTTTTACAGGAATCCTTAAATGCATCACTTCAAGAGACAAGACGATTGAAAATACTGGTACAGGAACTATTAGCCCTGTCACAGGCGGAATCACCTGGGGAATATACAGATACAGCGAATGTTTCACCGATGACTGTAATAGAACAAGTTGTACAGAATATGGTCATTCTTCATGAGGATGTGCAATTTTCTGTTACTGTAGCCTTACTTGAAGGCATGCGAGTGGTAATAACGGCGAATCATTTGGAACAAATACTATTGATTTTACTTGATAATGCAGTAAAATATTCAACTACAGTGAAAAAGGTTGTAATAAGGGGATATGTAGCTGAACCATATGTCTGTATTGCTGTTCAAAATTTCGGTATTGGAATACCTAAGCAGGAGTTGCCTTATATTTTTGATCGGTTTTATCGAGTAGACAAAGCGCGCAATCGAAAAACTGGCGGCAGCGGTTTGGGTTTATCCATTGCCAGGCATCTTATACAAAACTATGGGGGGAGCATTATCGTGCAAAGTGAAGTCGGTGGGGAAACCATTTTCACTATCAAACTGCCCATCCAATATTCTTAGAAAAGATCTTTTGTTTCTTGCTGAACTCTTTTATGAGTAGATTGTCTTGTACTATGGGATAGCGTATCTTGACAAAGAAAGTATTTTGTACAGGATTTATTAGGAAAAAGCAGTAGTAGAAATATGGATGGAAAGGGGATTATTGTGGAACAAATATTTAATATTGTTATAGATTACATTAGTCTATGGGGCTATTCAGCCATTCTGATCGGTATGGCTCTGGAAAATGCATGCATACCGATACCAAGCGAATTGATCTTTGGCTTTGCAGGGTATCTGGTATATCTTGGCCGATTGGAATTTACACTGGCTGTTACTGCCGGAGTTGTCGGCGGATTGCTTGGTTCGATCATTGCATACCTGGTCGGTTATTATGGTGGGAATTCTTTTGTTACAAAGTATGGTAAATATATTTTATTATCCAAGGGTCATGTGGATCTAGCACAAAAATGGTTTGATCAGTATGGCCTGAAAGCAACTTTTTTCAGCCGGCTGCTGCCAGTGGTCCGTACCTTCATTTCTCTGCCTGCAGGCTTTGCCAGAGTTGATTTTACCAAGTTTATACTTTACACCTTATTGGGTTCTATTCCTTGGACTGTGGCCTTGATTTATGCAGGAAAATTGCTGGGAGAAAATTGGCAGGCGTTAAATGTCATTGGTCATAAAGCCAGTATCGTAGTTGCTGCTGGACTCATTGTTATTGTTTTCTATTACGTTCGGAAGAAGCGTATTCAGCGTTCCCACTAAAATAGGCTGCAATATGGCTCTAAGTAGATTATAGCTAGTATGTCATTGTCGTTTATTCTGGTATGTATAAGTGAGGTGTTGGAGTATATGGTTTTTGTAAAGCGCAAAGGGATGATCCGCTTTAGTTTGTTAATGATAATTTTGTCCCTTTTATTTATGAATGTGGTTTTTTGTGCTGGAAGTGATGCGGAGCATCCCGACGTTTTTGCTCATGAAAATATTCAAATTAACGCAAATCAAATCATTGAAAGGTTAATGGTCGCAAATGGCGATGCTGTTATTGCTGGTAAAGTAACAGAGGGAATTATAGTCGTTGACGGAGATGTGACAATTGAATCTGGGGCAATAGTAAATGAACGAGTCGTTGTGATTGGCGGAGATCTTACGATTCACCAAGGGGCAAAACTGAAAGAAAAACCTTGGGTGATACCACCGCTAGGCTACTCGCTGCTGCCTTTGGTTGTAGGGTTCCTTCTCCTCCTGGGGATTGCAAGTCTCCTGATTTTGCCGGTAGTGCTTTGGTTAATCGGTCATTTTTTCAAAAAAAACTCATGGTATCCTTTCTTCAAGAAATGCTTCTTACTAGTGCTGCAACGCTGGCCAGCACTTTATATCGCGGCAAGCTTGGGGATTAGTGCTTTTATGCTGACTCTATTTACGGCGCTGGCCTGGGAAACAATATTCCGCAATGCCATGGTGGTGTTTGATAATGCCTTTATTTGGCTGATCCGTTATTTTGCCAGTCCGGGATTAGACAGAGTAATGATTTTTATTACGGATATAGGTTTTGGGACAAGTTACATTGTGATTGTGGCAATTTGTTTATTACTGCTGGTTTATTTCCGTCGTTGGCGGGAAGTTTCAGGATTGGCAATTTGTTTAATTGGCGGTGCTGCCCTTAATTTTTGGCTGAAGTTTTTATTTCATCGTTCCAGACCGGACCTGTTTCGTATAGTTCAAGAAACAGGTTACAGTTTTCCTAGCGGCCATGTGATTGCATCCATGTGTTTTTATGGCATGGGGGCCTTTCTCATTATGCAAATGATCTCTTCCTGGCGCGGACGACTGACGGTAGCAACGCTGGCAGGGCTTTTAATTGTAGTCATAGGAATTAGCCGCATCTATTTAGGCGTGCATTATCCTACTGACGTATTGGCAGGACTTGCTGCTGGCTCTATGTGGGTTGCCTTTTGCATTTCTCTCTTGATGTGGTGGGAGCACAGGAGAAGGGCAAAATAATACGCAAGGACATCGCAAAGCTTAAAGCGTGTCTCAAAAAAGGTAATCTTTAAGGGACAGGTTCTTTGTCCCAGAAAAATTATACTGTAGTTGAGGTGATACCATGCCAAGGCAGGCTCGCGAGAGAAGCAGAAGTGGAATCTATCATTTAATTTTAAGAGGAACTAACAAGCAAACTGTATTCGAAAATGATGAAGATCGACAGAAGTTTATTGAAACGTTGGGATATTACAAAATGGTTAGTAACTATATGTTGTATGGTTATTGTCTGATGGATAACCACATTCATTTACTGATACGAGAAAATGAGGAATCTATATCTCAAGTAATAAAACGAATCAGCAGCAGCTATGTATATTGGTATAATCAAAAATATGAAAGATGTGGACATTTGTTTCAGGAACGTTTTAAAAGTGAGGTAATAGAAACAGATGCATATTTTCTTATGGCATTGAGATATATTCATCAAAATCCGATGAAAGCAGGAATTGTTAAAGACATAAGAAAATACTTGTGGAGTAGCTATCATGAGTATACTGGTACTCCTAGTATCATCAATATTGATTTTGCATTAGATATGTTTTCAGAGGATAGAAAGAAAGCGGCAGCATTATTTAAAGACCACACTAAGGAGAAGAATTCGGATGCATGCTTAGACTATGAGGAACGGCTGCATGTATCTGATAATGAGGTCGTGGAATATTTGAAAGGATTAGGAATTGTTGCAATTAGTGAATTGCAAAGACTAACAAGAGAACAGCGAGATGATGTGATAAGAAAGATGAAAGAGCACAAAGGTGTCACGCTAAGGCAACTGGCAAGGCTAACTGGGATCTCAAAGAGTGTGATTGATAGGACGTAGTGGGACACCTAGAGTTCAGCCCAAAATGGAAGGCCGTGTAGTTTGTGGTATGTGTCAAATGGTTTGGTTATTCTGCTTTACGCAATGGAATATCATAAGTTTTTAATTGCTATTTTACTGAAAACTGCTCTACTCACCGTCACCGCCAAAGAAACCACCTAGGCCACCAAGCACAGTGCCGCCTAAAACAGCCTTGCCAAGCACACTTCCTTCCTCTCTACTTCCGCCCCTCTGTGGCGCTGCTGCCAACATTCGGCCAGCCAATCGAGAAAAAGGCAGTGATTGCATCCAAACTTTTCCTGGACCTTGTAAAATTGCAAAGAACAATCCTTCGCCGCCAAACAAAGAAGTCTTAATGTTTCCCGCTTGTTGAATATCGAACTGAACACTAGGCTCAAAAGCTACAATACATCCAGTATCAACGTGTACTATTTCACCTGGTTGGAGTTGACGCTCAACGATAGTACCACCGGCATGCATGAACGCAAGACCATCCCCCTCAAGTTTCTGCATAATAAAGCCTTCACCGCCAAATAATCCTGTCATGATTTTACGTTGAAAATAAATCCCTACTGAAACACCTTTTGCTGCACATAAAAAACTGTCTTTCTGACAAATTATAGTGCCGCCAAATTGCGATAGATGCAGAGGTATAATATTGCCGGGATAGGGCGCGCCAAAAGCGACTTTTGCTTTGCCATTACCACCACGGTGACTAAAAACAGTCATAAACAGACTCTCGCCTGTCAGCAATCGTTTACCAGCACCAACTAGCTTATCAAATAAGCCTCCTTGGCTGGTTTTAGCCGATCCATCGCCAAAAATAGTATCCATCTCTACCGTACTATCTTTGTACATCATAGCTCCAGCTTCCGCAATCACGCTTTCACCAGGATCAAGCTCTACCTCAACAAACTGCATCTCAGTGCCGAATATCTTATAGTCCACTTCATCAGAAGTACGAGTATGTAATTTGGGAGGAAGCACACTGCGCGCTGGCGGAGCAGATGATACTGCTGCTAATTCAGCTATTTTTTCAATGGGAATCCACTCAGGAAATCCTTCCCGCCAGGCAAGACCATTTGAATTCGCTTTTGCATAGCTTCTTGCTTGAGTCGTAGTCAGCGGGCCAAATTGTTTACCATCATAATCTAAGTACCACTCCATTTTTATTCCCCCTACTTTTCTGCTTTCCTATTATTATATGGCAAGAAACGTAAGGGAGCAAATTCCCTTTGGGGACAGGGAACCTGTCCTTGAATTTAATTACTGAATTTAATTACCGAACTGGTCATTAGTTTGCAACATTAAGAATACATTTATAACCTAAGCATTTAATTAATAGTATTGTGTAGGATTAGGCTGAAGAAAATTACTTTATTCAGAAGTCTGGATTGATATAATGTTATCATTTTCTGAGGTTGTCCTTTCCGGCGTTTTAGGTTCCCACTTTTACCTGAAATTGTATGATTACACGAAAGAATGAAGGGTTTTACATGAAAACATAGAAATTTATTTAAGTAGTCCTTATGGGAAGGATATTATGCAGTTTATTGCGATCCTTAAAAAGGAAATTATATGATAAAGAGTAATAGAGATTGGGGGAATTGCCCATGAATTTGTGACCAATCCAGGTTGTTAAAAACTTATTAGATGAGGAGTATAAGTATGAAACAAGTAGATTTTATGAGTAATGAATTAAACGTGCCTGAGCTTACGCTGCGGGGAATATTGCTGGGAATGGTAATTACGGTCATTTTTACAGCATCTAATGTTTATTTGGGCTTAAAAGTAGGACTCACGTTTTCGTCGTCTATTCCTGCAGCGGTTATTTCTATGGCAATTTTGAAGATGTTTAAAGATTCTAATGTCTTGGAAAATAATATGGTTCAGACCCAGGCATCGGCGGCAGGTACTCTTTCGGCAGTTATATTTATTATTCCCGGTTTATTGATGCTGGGGTATTGGCAGGGATTTGCTTTCTGGCAGACTTTGATGATTTGTGCTTGCGGCGGCGGCCTTGGTGTGCTGTTCACAATCCCACTGCGCCGTGCTATGATTGTCAATAGTGATTTGCCTTATCCTGAGGGCCTCGCAGCTGCAGAAATTTTGAAAGTAGGCAGTGGTAATGCTGCGGGAGCCAAAGAAAATGGCATAAAAGATATTATGTCTGGTGGTATTGTTGCGGCTTTTGTCAGTTTATGTGCAGATGGTTTTCATGCTATTTCATCGGGAGTGCACTATTGGTTCAGCTTCGGCAAAGTTACTACGCAGCTGCCTCTCGGCTTTTCTTCTGCTTTATTGGGAGCTGGCTATTTGATTGGTATTGCCAGTGGCATGGCAATATTAGCAGGGACTATCTTGTCATGGGGTGTATTTGTGCCCTATCTTACATCTGTGATGTCACCGGCAGCTGGGCAGAGTGCCAGTGCCTTTGCATCTGCTATATGGTCACAAAAGGTGCGCCTTATCGGTGCTGGTACGATCGGGATTGCTGCAATATGGACACTGATTACGTTAGTAAAACCAATCCTAGATGGTATGCGCATTTCGATACAAGCCATGAGACGTTCAGAAACCGGAAAAAGTTTGCACCGCATGGATACGGATCTATCTCCTAAAGCGACAGCCACAGTCCTGAGTATTATTGTTATCGGATTGCTGGGAACATTTTATTCCTTTATTGCAGATGCAAACCTGTCAGCAGGTACCACAGGGATTTTTGTTGTCGCAGGTGTTGCTATCTCTATTTGCATGGGATTTTTTGTAGCTGCTGCATGTGGTTACATGGCCGGACTAATTGGAACATCAGCCAGCCCGATTTCGGGGATTGGCATCTTGGGAATTATTGTATCTTCTCTTGTGGTACTTGGAATAGGTACTGCAGTCAATCTTTTTGACACAGAAATAGGAAGTAAATTCGCCATTGCTTTAGCTATATTCATGACGAGCGTGATTGTCAGTATTGCTGCTATTTCGAACGATAATCTGCAGGATTTAAAAACTGGTTATCTCGTTGGCGCTACGCCATGGAAGCAGCAAGTAGCTCTGTTGGTGGGCTGCGTCGTCGGAGCATTTGCCATTGCACCGGTATTGAATTTATTATATGAGGCGTATGGTTTTGTTGGGGCTATGCCACGCGCTGGAATGGACGAGAGCCAAGTCCTATCTGCACCGCAGGCAACTTTGATGACTACGATCGCCAAGGGAATTTTCAGTCATAATTTGGATTGGAATTATATTCTTTTCGGCGTGGGAGTTGGGATTGCATTCATTATTGTAGATTTACTATTGAAAAAGAACTCGGCAAAATACTGCCTGCCACCGTTAGCTGTAGGTATGGGTATTTATTTGCCGCCTACCTTAGAAATGCCGCTTGTGATAGGTGCTGTCATGGGCTATTTTGTGAATCGTTATCTGCGTAATCGGGCGATGGAGCGGAGTCCGAAAAACCTAGAAGCAGATGTGGAGCTTTGTAACCGTCATGGTGTGCTGTTTGCATCTGGGCTGATTGTTGGTGAAAGTTTAATGGGAGTAATCATTGCCATTATTATTGTATTTTCAGTAACAAGCGGCGGCAGTGATTCACCTCTGTCACTCGTAGGCAAGGATTTTGGTCCCACAGCTGATTGGCTCGGCTTACTCGTATTTATTGCGATGATTGCCATATTTGTTTATCGCGTTGTTAGTGTAAAATTTGAAACCAATTAATGATGTTATTTGAGGTGCTTCTAGGGGTTTAGGTGAATGTGCCAATAATCCAGTAGACTGGTATCCTGGGGAGCAGAAGCGTTTCAGAAAGCACAGCGTGAGAATCGACCTGTATTTTTGTCCGTAGGCTATTCCTAGCTGTGCTTAAGATAAATGATAGGATGTTACTTTAATTTACATTGGTAGCATGTAAATTAAAGTAACATTTTTATGTCATAATGTCATAAAATCGTACTCAGGATTCTATGTGATATTTTACATTTTTATCATTTTCTATTCACGCTAAGGCAACTGGCAAGGGTAACTGGGATCTGGAAAGAGTGTGATTGATAGGATGTAGTGGGACAAGGAACCTGTCCCCTTGTCCCGGGAGAATATGGAATTGACGGAGATGATGTGTGTGGCTGTTCGGGTAGCGGATTTGTTAAAATTGCCAACCTTCAAGCTATCCCATACCTTAGCGGGTGTGCGGGGACTTATCCGGGAAGTGGAATATATTGATGTACTGGAACATCCTGATATTGATGTGCTTATCAAACCACGAGTCTTATATCTTACCAGTGGGTTTGCATTTCATGAAAATGAGCAGCTGCAGGAAACTTTGATTGCTCATATGGAAGATATCGGAGCAGCCGGACTTGTTGTTGAGCCTGGTCGCTATCTGACTCTATTATCTTCTCAAATGATTGAAGAGGCTAATCGCCTGCAATTTCCTATTGTAGAATTGCCTCAGGGGGCTGTGTTTGCCAATATTATTAGAGAAGGCTTGGAACAGATTTTCTTGCAGCAGAGCGCGATCTTAAGGCGTTCTCAGGAAATCCAAAGGCAGCTTACGCAAGTAGCATTTTCCGGCGCCAATTTGCAGCAAATTTCACAAACCATTGCAAATTTGATGGGCAATACCATCATTGTAGCGGATCAGAAATTTTCATTGCTTTCTTTTGCTTTTTGGGAAAAAGAGCATAAGAATCAAAAACGAAAGGCTTATGTGGGAAGAACGTTGGATCAATATTTGTATAATCTGGAACGAACAGGCTTTATTGATAAAATACGTAAGACTAAGAAAGCGGACCGTGTGGAAGTCTTATTCAGTAAACAAGGCGAGCAGGCTTGGGTGGTGGTGCCAGTTTTGGTCAACGATGAAATTCTTGGATACATCGCCGTATTGGAGGATTACCATCGAATGCGAGAAGAGGACTGGGGGGCATTGGTACAGGCTGCTACTGTAACCGGAATGGCCATTTATAAACAGGTAGTGGAGGAAGAGGTTGCCCGCCGTCAGCGCAATGATTTTTTATTTCATGTATTGGAGGGGCAGCTGCCCCTAGGTCAGGAAGTAGTAGAACAGGCGAAATCGTTGCAGATCTCTTTACATATGACGTGGAGCATAATCCAGATTGAATTGGTGAATTTAGAGGAATATCGGCGGAGGCATTTTGCCGGCAGTGTTCAAGAAGAGGCAGCTAGTAAACAGCGGGATCTGGCGATATTAATCGATCAATTAACAGCGAAACAAAAGGATTTACTGGTAGCTTGCAAGCAGGAGTGGATCACAGTTCTTTGCCCAATGACGGTCAATAGCCACGCTAGAGAGCAGGCTATGCAGCGGGTAGAGGGAATTAAGCAGGAATTACAGCGATTTGCTCCGGAACTTGAAATTGCAGTAGGAGTGAGCCGGATTTGCGAAGACTACAGGCAGCTGCCTTTGGCTTATCGTGAGGCCAAGGAGACTCTGGAGATCGGACGAAATTTAGATCCACTGGCAAGGGTATATTGCTTTTGGGATTTAGGGGTGTATCAAATTCTTACAAAGCTAAAGGATATGCCGGAGTTGAAAGAATACTATGAGGCGATTTTAGGCAGGTTTGATCATTTCGATACCTTGACCCGAAGTGAATTTGTAAAAACGTTGGAGGCATATTTCAATGCCAATGGAAACATTTTCAAAGCTGCTCAACTCTTATATCTTCATCGCAACAGTATGACGTATCGATTAAAGAGGATTCAGGATGTATTGGGAGTGGATTTGGACGATTCGGAAGTCCGCTTTAATTTGCAATTGGCACTCAAGATACGAAAGGTTTTTCCCTAAAAATAAATACTGATCCATTTTAATTAAAATTAATATAAAACCAAAGTATGTATAATGAGCACGCTAAAGATATAGTACGTTGTAACTTTGTAACAAGTGTACTCTGTTTTTCTTTGTGCCATAGTGACAATGACATATATTCCCTGTAAGAAGTATGATTATTCTGCCAGAATTGTAATACTAATTTAAGGGGGGATAGTCGATGAGTAGTGAAGAACGAAGGTTAGATTATCTGAATGTGTCAGGGAAGGAGTATGTTCCTTACGTACCAGCAGACAAAGTCATTCCGGAGTTTACAGCAACAGCAATTATTATCGGTTTTATTTTAGCAATTGTGTTCGGTATGGCGAATGCGTATCTTGGTCTAAAGGCTGGGATGACCGTAAGCGCTACCATTCCGGCAGCAGTTATTTCTATGGGGATCTTGAAAGGAATATTAAAAAGAGGAACGATTTTGGAGAACACGGTAGCCCAGTCTATTGCTTCCTCGGGTGAAGCCGTAGCTGCAGGTATGATTTTTACTGTACCGGCTCTTTTCTTATGGGGATATGCACCTGATATGATGACAATGACATTGATGGCATTGCTTGGTGGTTCTCTTGGCGTGCTACTCATGATTCCGTTGCGTCGTTATTTGATTGTGGATGAACATCATAATCTTCCATATCCAGAAGGTACGGCCTGTGCAGAAGTGCTGGTTGTAGGTGACCAAGGAGGCACTGGTGCGAAAACAGTATTTGCTGGAATTGGTATAGGTGCAGGGTATAAATTTCTAATGGGGGCCATGGGCATTTGGAATGAAAACCCTGAGTGGCCGATTCCGGGTCTCAAGGGCGCCGCTATCGGATTTGATGTCCTGCCAGCTTTACTGGGTGTAGGCTTTATTATCGGACCCCGGGCGGCTTTTACTATGTTTGCTGGCAGCTTTCTTAGCTGGATGGTCCTTATGCCGCTGATTGCGTATTTCGGCAGCGGCTTAACAGCACCGGTATTTCCAGCAACTACACCCATTTCCCAAATGGATCATTGGGATCTATGGAGTAAGTACATTCGCTATATTGGTGCAGGCGGCGTAGCTGTAGGCGGTCTGTTTAGCCTGATTAAGTCTTTACCTACCATTTTTAGTTCTTTTAAAGCTTCTCTTGGGGGGCTGACAAAAGGCGGCGGTTCTGCTGACGAAAATCTTAGAACGCAAAAAGATATGCCGATGTCCATTATTCTAATTGGTGCAGTCGTTATCTTTCTTGCATGTGCCTTCCTGCCTCAGCTTCACATGGGTGTGATCGGCGGGATAATGGTGGTATTGTTCGGCTTTTTCTTCACCACTGTGTCTTCTCGTATTGTAGGTTTGATCGGTTCTTCCAGTAATCCGGTTTCCGGAATGACCATTGGTACGTTGATTATAGTAAGTGTACTGCTAAAAGCAATGGGTTTCACTGGTATTGAAGGTATGCTGGCAGCTCTTAGCATTGGAGCTCTAGTTTGTATCTCCATTGCAATGGCGGGGGATACTTCTCAGGATTTAAAAACAGCCTTTTTAGTTGGTGCCACTCCTTATCGCCAGCAATATGCTCTCTTAATTGGTGTTGTTGCATCGGCTGCGGTTATTGGCTGGACGCTGACAATGTTAAATAGTGCTTATGGTTTTGGCACGAAAGAATTGGCCGCGCCACAGGCTACATTGATGTCACTGGTTGTCAAGGGTGTTATTGATGGTTCTTTGCCGTGGGCGTTAGTTGGTATCGGTGCTTCTGTGGCAGTTGTTGCTGAATTGTTGGGAATTTCTGTGTTGGCTTTTGCAGTAGGTATGTATCTGCCAATCCACCTAAATGCAGCGATTGCTACTGGTGGTCTGCTTAGCTTAATTATGACGAAGGTAATAAAAAATGCAGATCAATTGAAAAGACGTACAGAAGAAGGTATATTACTCGCTTCTGGTTTAATCGCCGGTGACTCGTTAATGGGCGTTGTTCTGGCACTTTTGGTTTACCAAGGGGTTGATCTTTCCATGGATATGAAGTGGGGCGGTATGCTTAATGAAGTATCTATGGGGATTTTCGTAATATTGGCAATTGCCTTCCTGCGGCATTGTCTGACTTATAAGTTGGATAAAGAAAATTAGAAAAATTGTATTTCAGGGAAACGAAAAAAATCTTGAAGGAAATTGTTTATGAAACAGCGAAATAATTTATTGTTGAAGCGCCCCATCGGTCGCCCCCATGTGGCGGCTGAAATGGGTAATGAATCACGTTTGGTTGTCCACCATAATCATTGGATTAGTAAACTTTGCACTCGCTTTTTTCGGACACCGGCACAAACCTATTTTAATCTTGATTCCTATGGCTCCTTTGTCTGGTTTCACTGTAATGGTGAGTACACCGTGGGTGATATTGCCAGATTAATGAGTGAAGAGTTTGGGACGGAAGCAGATCCTGTCATGGAGCGGCTGATTGTTTTTTTAAGAATTCTAATTGGCAGAAAGCTGATTATTCTTCAGGATTAGCAAAGGAGGGGGATTGTTTTGCCTATTGAAGGTTTTATAATGGGAACGTTAGGGTTTGCTGCTATGGGCGCTATCCTTTATGTCTGGGGGTATAGAAAGTCCCGCAGCACTCCGCGCCGTTTGCATGCTCAGATGGGGCAGGCAATTGAAGCTAGAATTCAGACCCTCCTTGCCAGCCAGATCCATGGTGCGACGCTGAAAGAAATTGCTAAATCGATTGGTGATCTTAGTGTGGGGGGACAATTGCAAGGCTATAAGCTGCAAGTGGAAGATGCCCGGGCCGCTACTGATGCGGTGCTGCGCCATATGATTAGCCGTGGGCTGGTTGTTAAGCATGATCAGGGAAAAACGCCCAAGTATCTTTTGACAACAATAGAACGATAACTTGACATGAGGATGATGAGATTATGACAAAGCATTTGGAAAAAAGCGCAGAAATTGCAATCCGCCAATGTATGGCGGTTAAAAAGGGAGAAACCGTTCTTGTGGTTACTGACGAGCCAACCCGCAATGTTGGGAGAGCATTATGGGAAAAGGCTGTGGAAGCTGGAGCAGAGGCTCTATATGTTGAAATGCTGCCACGTAAAAATGACGGTGTAGAGCCACCACCCGCTATTGCTGCGGCAATGTTACATGCTGATGTCATTTTAGGTGCCACCTCCTGCTCCTTCTCCCATACTAAAGCTCGGAAAGACGCTAGTCAAAAGGGGGCGCGGATTGCTACTCTGCCTGGCATTACAGAAGATATCATGCAGCGTACGTTAAGTGCTGATTATCAGCATATTGCAGAGCTAAGCCAACGGTTTGCCAAGCTGCTTAGCGACGGCAAAGCAGTACATATTTCTACATTGGCTGGTACTGACTTGACTTTATCCATCGCAGGCAGACAAGGCCATGCTGATACAGGCATCAATCATGCCCCAGGTGATTTTAGCAATCTGCCAGCAGGTGAAGCCTATGTCGCGCCTGTGGAGGAAACGGCAGAAGGCATTATCATTATTGATGGCGCCATGGCAGGTATTGGTGTGCTGGAATCACCCATTACACTTACTGTGGAAAAAGGTTATGTAACAAAAGTAGAAGGCGGCAGAGAGACTGAAAAGCTGGAAGCTATGTTGAACGAGTATGGTAAATTGGCTTGTAATATTGCAGAATTAGGCATTGGTACCAATGATCAGGCGATCCTGTCTGGGCGAGTTCTTGAAGATGAAAAGGTTATGGGAACGGTTCATATTGCTTTGGGGAATAATTTCGGATTTGGCGGTACATGTCAGGTGCCGATGCATTTGGATGGCATCCTGCTGAGTCCTACCCTGACGATTGATGGTCAGGTAGTCATTAAGGATGGCAAGCATTTGATTACAGCATAATTGCTGTTGTTATGTAGTATTTGGAAAGAAAATTGAAAAAGAGTCATCTGGTGATCGAATAGAACCCCTTGTATGATACATTTTAGAAAAATGTATCATACAAGGGGTATTTTTTAAAAACTTTTGATGAAAGGGTTTGTGTTTTTTGAAGATGGTTCTTGTTTCATTTCCATTGCTGAATGTATTGCCAAAACATAAGTAATGACATGGAAGCTTTTTCTTGTTTGGTTCGGGCGAGGACCATATGTTTGTAGAAGGGATCTACTAGGCGGACAATGGAGAGATTGGCACTGTTGTTGTAGTACTGCAGGCCGCTTAGGGAGATGAATGCGATGCCTAGACCAGCTTTGACGAGGTCAATCCTTCGACCAGGGCCATTACATTCACTTACGATTTTCGGCGTGAAGCCGGCTTTGCGGCATTCGGTGAAGAAAATGTCATAAGATACATTTTTCTTTGTCGGGAAAATAAAATTCTCGTTGGCGGTTTCGCTTAATTTGATCGTTTCTTTTTGGGAAAATGGATGATTCGCCGGTGTGATGAGGACGAATTCTTCCTTTTCTAACGGATGAACTTCAAAATTATAACTATCAATATCATGAGGTGCAGCAAAAAGCGCCAGATCAATATTGCCTTCGCAGAGCAGCTTGCAAAGCTCTTTGCTTAGTTCATTGGTGACTGCGAATTTGATGTTGGGATGTTCACTGTTAAAAGCCGTAAAAATATTGGCTATGTTGATATTGCCAAGTCCCGTAATGACACCAAGATGGATCGTCCGTTTTTCTATTGATAGGTGCTTTTGCAGATGTTGGTGCATTTGGTCAACTTCGTGGGTGATTTTTTTGGCATACAGCATAAAGTCTTGTCCGGCGGGAGTCAATTCAATGGGATGTTTGACGCGATTAATGAGTCTCATTCCTAAATCATTTTCTAATTTAGTAATTTGTTGGGATAAAGCAGACTGCGAGACGAAAAGCTGATCAGCGGCGCGAGTGAAATGTTTGCACTCGGCGACTGCCAGAAAATACTGTATTTGTTTTAACAGCAAGTAAATCACCCCAAGGTTTAGCGTTAATTGATACCCTATTTTCAACTCATTATGATTATGTCATTATATCATATCATTTTTGTGGAGTGTGATATGATTTTTTTTTCTAATAATGATAGTAGAAATACGAATTGTACTTTCATTGAAGCAAGCGATATTATGAATATAAGTTAACTGTAAGGAATTAAGGTCATAAATGGCTTGATTGAAAGTGTGCGCGCACAAAGTTATCTGAACATTTTTAAAATATTAAAATGTTCATGCCAAAGAAAGGAGTAGTTTTATGGTTGGAGTTATCATTGCAACTTTGGTTATTGTACTCATTGCTTACTTGGTTTATAAGAAATATAAGCCTCAGACTGTAATTTTATTTGGAGGCATGATCCTTATCGCCAGCGCAATTATGATCGGTAATCCTATTATTGCAGCAAAGCAAAGTATGGGAAATCCATGGCTTGATATTTTTAAAGTCATTGAAGATTTAGCAAGTAATCGCGTTGCCGGTTTAGGATTAATGATCATGTCGGTTACCGGTTTTGTTAAATATATGGATTATATAGGTGCAAGCAGGGTATTTGTTCATATTGGTGTAAAGCCGCTGCAATTGATTCGTTCACCTTATGTAGTATTGGCCTTTGCTTATCTTATCGGGCAGATGATGAAAATGGCAATTACCAGCGCAGCGGGACTTGGTGTATTACTTATGGCGACGATGTTTCCAATTTTACTTAGCTTGGGTGTATCCCGTGGTGCGGCAGCAGCGGTTATCGTCAGTGCATCCTGTATCGACCTGGGGCCGGCAGCGGCAACGTCGAATTTAATGGCTAAAACAGCCGGCATTGATGTCGTTGATTATTTCATTAATTATCAATTGATGGTTGCCATTCCGGTTATTCTTACGATAGCAGTATTGCATTCGATCGTACAGCACTATTTTGACAAAAAAGAAGGCTTAGGGAAGGATGAAAAACTTGAAGTAAAAGAAGGCGAATTACCGCCAAAAATTTATGCAATCCTACCAATTTTGCCGCTATTAATGATCTTTATGTTCAGTCCGGTCGTTGGTTCGAAACTTAAAATGAGTTTAGTCAGTGCGATGTTTTTCGGTTTATTCATTTCGATGGTCTTTGAATTTTTCCGTACGCGTAATTTGAAAGAAGTTTTTAAAGGCATACAAAAATTCTTCGATGGTATGGGCAGTGCATTTGCCACAGTGGTTACCCTGGTTATAGCCGGGGAATTGTTCGCCAAAGGTTTAGATGCCATTGGTGCGGTAGAAACGGTAATCAATGCCTCTAAAACTGCTGGTTTTGGCGAAGAAGCAATGACGATTCTGTTGCAAACGGTTATTGCCGGTGCGACTATCTTGACAGGTTCAGGTGATGCTGCTGTGTTCTCCTTCGCAGGGTTAGCACCTGTTATAGCAGCACATCATGGGGTAAATCCAGTGGAAATGCTCATTCCAATGCAATTTTCAGCAACACTTGCCAGATCGGTATCCCCCATATCTGCGGTTATGATTGCAGTTGCGGGTATTGCGATGGTTTCACCGTTTGATATTGCGAAAAGAACGATGATTCCGTTAGGAGCAGGGCTAATCGTGACAACAATAGCATCTTTGATGTTGTAATAGAAATAGGAAAAGGGTGATCGTGTTATGGAAATAGAAGGCTTGGAAGTATCCAACTATCTAAAAGAACTTGAATACTTAGTGAATATTGATAGCGTATCTTCTGATGCAGCAGGTACAGCAAAAATCGCAGAATTTATAACAGCAAAATACCGTTCTTTAGGCTGGCAAGTTAAAGAGCATCAATTTAATGACACAATCGGCCCTTGCCTTGAAATTACCAATAAAGCGGCAGAACAGTATGAGGTGCTGATCTTGGCTCACATGGATACGGTATTTCCAATTGGCACTGCAAAAGAGAGACCGTTTTCCGTTAAAGGCGGACGTGCTTACGGACCGGGGGTCGTTGATTGTAAAGCTGGTTTGCTCAGTGGTTTTTACGCTTTGGCGTCATTAGAAAAGATGGGAAAACTCGCAGGCAAAGCAGTTTGTGTTTTCTTAAACAGCGACCATGAGGGCATCAGCTCGAAGTATTCAAAATACCATTCGGAAGAATTGGCAAAAAAAAGTAAGTGTACGTTGGTGCTTGAAGCGGCCCGTGCTAATGGAAATCTAGTGCATAAGCGAAAGGGGATTGGTCGTTATTATATTGAAGTTGATGGCGTTGCAGCACATGCCGGCGTTGATCATCAAAAGGGCCGCAATGCCATAGAAGAGATTGCACATTGGGTTTTGGCTCTGCAAGGCAGAACGGATTATGCACAGGAAACTACGCTGAATATCGGCAAAATTTCCGGTGGTACTTCGATTAGTGCTGTGCCGGATAAGGCAAAAGCAGAACTGGATATTCGTTTCTATGATAAAAAAGCAGTGGCAGAGATTGAACAGTTGATGCAGGATTTGGCTGCGCAGCCACACGTGGTAGGAACTACGGCTAAAGTTGTGGGCGCGATTACACGTCCATCAATGGTGCCGAGCGAAAGGACAGAAGAACTTTGCCATGCAATTGATGAAATCGGTAAATCACTCCAGATGGATTTTGGCTGGACAGCAAGCGGAGGTGGCTCCGATGGAAGCTTTTCAGCAGCGGCGGGTACACCGACCATTGATGGCTTAGGGCCAGTCGGAGGAGGTGCGCACAGTTCACAAGAATACTTGGAAATTGACACGGTAGTACCGCGATATGAATTGCTATGTAAGATAATTGCTTATGTGGTCGATTGGAAAAAGTAAGTGAATTTTTGGAATGCTGTCCGGTTTGTCCTTGAAAATCGGGCAGCATTCCAAACTAAATCAGGAAATTGGAGGGGCAATAATAATGAGAAAATTTGCAAAAAACAGACTAATTAAAGAAATATTGATTGTCGGTGCAGTGATCATAAGCGGATTTATGATTACGCCGAATGTGCAGGCAATGTCGACCTTCATTGATGGTGCGCATGATGTAAAAGTAGAGCATTTGGACGATATGACGACGAATAATCCAGCGCAGAATAAAGCTTTTGCCGAGTCCTTAAGAAATGATGGGCGTAACTATAGCGATTGGGATGCGGCAGGCAAACCGTCACGTCCGGACTGGACGGTAGCAAAAGGCATAGTGCCGGGAATTCAGATCAAAGGGATTATCGGTGATGCCCATTTTGTTATGCGTATTCCGGATAAATGGAATGGCAGACTCGTTGTTGGCGCGCCGGGCGGAACAGGCAGTGAACTGTCGGCAGATCAAAGATTAAGCGATTATATTTTAACCAAATTCGATGAAAATGGAAATTCATATGCCTATGCCTACACGGATAAAAGCGCCCGTGGTGAAATTATTCCTAATACTCATGGGGAAATCAAAGAAGCCTGGCGTGGCAGAACTGCTTTTCTCCATCCAGAAGACGGCATTGCTACGTGGAATAAAAGAATGCATGAGCTTACAGTGGCAGCGAAAGATGTACTGAAAAAAATAAAAGGCGTAGGTCCTAAATATACCTACATCAACGGACAATCCAATGGCGGCTATGTTACCCGTTATGCACTGGAGAATGACGGCGGTCTCTATGATGGCGGCATTGACTGGATGGGTGTTCTTTGGACACCGGAAGTTAACAATATCAGCATCAAGATAGACCAATACAGAGATATTAATATCATTCGTGACCCTAAAACAACGGCAGAAGAAAAAGCAGCGGCGAGAGCTCATTATGGATTGCCGGAACAATCGGATTTTTTAATCGATAAAACGATCAGAGGCGGCAGAGGCTTATTGGATGATTCTTTACGGATGAAATATGATCCGGAATGGAAATATCGCGATTGGTCGGAATATGGACAGCATCCGAAAGATTATGAGAATTATAATTGGCACAATCGTCCACAAAAAGTCAAAGATAACATTAAACCTTTTGCGTTAACAGGTAATATTAAAAAGCCAATGATTACTTTGCATGGTACTTGGGATGTCCAGATTAATCCAAACTATAATTCTGTTTACTATAGCAAAATGATTGAGGCAAAAGGCAAGGCCAATATTCATCGTTTATACCTTATCGACCATGCCCATCATACGGATGCCATTGTCGGCGATCCCAAAGTCGATGAAAATCATTTAATGCAGCCGATTTTACCGTACTCTCACCAAGCATTTGACATGCTGGTGAATTGGGTAGAAAAAGGCATTGAGCCACCAATGAATCAAACCGTTCCTGTACCACAGGATAAGCAAAAAGCAATTGATATCAAAACAGGTAATGAAATTGATATGTATTGAGAAAGTTTAAGGGGGATTTCATTGATGAAAAAACATGTTTTCACTTACGTCACCGCAGCGCTTATCTTAGGAATTACCGGCAGTGCATATGCTGCAGAACCGACCCTTGAGGAACAGCAAGCTGAGCTAAGTGCGCTAAAGACGCGCTTAGCAATAGTCGAAAAACAGTTAAAGACACAGGAGGGGAAGCAGAAAAAAACAGAGGAAACCATTAAGAAAAGCAAGGACAATGAATTGAAATTTTATGGCGATGCAAGGATACGGTCAATAGATTCCGGGGATGGTTACAGTTTTGAACAGAGAGTCCGGCTCAACATGGAAAAGCAAATCAATAAGGATACTTTTGTCAGGGTCCGCGGGATCGTAATGAATGAAAATGAAATGGGAACAACCGGAACGGATGACCTTAATAATAAAATTGACAATGCTTATATACAATTTAACAATCTTTATGGCGATAAAAACTCCTCTTTAAAGATAGGCCGCTTCGGGCATAATTTTGGTACGACGGGCTACTGGTCTTCGGCAGGCAGCCTGGGCATGTATGATGGCCTGGAGGTCACGACAGGCAAGGTCGTAAGCATATCGGCCGGTTTTGGTGACTGGGGCGGTGCAAGAGCGCCCGCCACCGTCACGACGAAGGTGTCGGGGACTAAGCTGGTGACGTCGTCGACGGATATTAGCAGGACTACTCTCAATAAACTTGAAAAGAACGTATTCCTTAAATTGGGCTATAGGCCTAGTAAAGCTACCCGGCTGCAGGGCTGGCACATCAGGGAAACCAATGCCGATGAAAGTCCGGTGGATTATGAAGTTACCGGCTTGGGCTTTGACAGCAAAATCGGGAAGAATCTGAGTATAGCCGGCGATTACAGTAGAAACGCGGCGATTGAAGGGGACCCGGAAGGGAAATTTTTCACCTTAAGTTACGGCAATGCCAATTACAATAAAGCACATTCCTATGAAGCACGTTTGTATTATGCAGATGTTGATAAGGGAAATGTGCCAGGTACACTAAATAAAAGTATTAATATCCCCTGTAATGACGTTAAGGGGCCGGGGCTGAGCTTGCATTATGTTGTAACGGAAGGTGTTTTGGCAGAATTTTTAACCGGCTTTAATATGGAAAAGAAAAGCACCGGGGAAGATGCTGACAATTATTATCGTTTCCAAGTGAGCACGAGATTTTAATTTAAAAAAGATGACAAACCTGCTTCGCATGACTCGGGTTTGTCATCTTTGAATTCTAATGGAATGAGGAGAGAAAATGCCGAAAAAGATTTCGTTTATTGGGACAGCGCGGGGTAAATTTAGTGCCCAGGAAGTACATGATGCGGTGGTTCGGGTACTAGGTGAGAACGTGGTAGGGCATGTTTGCCTGACGACAGAATTACCGAGCAATTTGGATCATGTAGATTTAGTCGTTTGTGTGGCCACGATGAAGGAAAAAGTTACTGAAAGAGTGCCACGAGAAAAAATTGTCGGCATTGATTTAGTGCCTACGACGGACTTTTTTTCGCGGGTTGCACGGATACCGGAAGGGGAAACTGCGTATTTGTTCAGCGATTCGATTAACTATGCCAATTGGTTGATTATGCGCTGTAAGGAGAATTATATTCAGCACGTCAATATGGAAATTATCCAAACTGCGGCTTTGAGTGAGCGGGAAGTCGAAGAAAAATTAAAAGATGCCAAATACATCATTGGAGTAGAAAATACCGTTGGTCAAAATGGTGTGATGCAGCGCAAATTCGGTGCATATATACGCAAAGATGCTGTGATTATTGGCGCGCTTCGCACAGCTAGTCTTGAATCAGCCTGTGAGTTGATGCAATGGGCTGTATCGAAGGAGCATCGGCAAATGCTGGAGAACTTCACTGATAAAATGCAGCATCTATACGGAAATTTAAGTGAGATTACCGATGTTTCTAATCATTTAAAAAGTGCATTCCGGCAAGAGGCGGAGCATTTCAGCAAGATTAATGAAGACCTGGGCAATGAAAAAGAAAGATTGACGACATTGAAAGACCTTGCACAAAATTTATTGGTAGCAACCCAAAATATCGGTGATGTGACGGGGGCGATTAAACATATCTCGGCACAGACTAACCTACTGGCGCTCAATGCAACAATCGAGGCGGCGAGGGTTGGTGAGCAGGGGCGCGGTTTTGCTGTAGTAGCGCGTGAAATCGGAAAACTAGCAGATGAGAGCAAAACGTCAACAGAGAAAATTCATTCTTCCATTCAGGAAGTCAAAGGATTTGTAAATAAAATTGCACCAACTTTAGAAGAATTGGCACAGGTCATCGACTACAATCAAAATGTATTTATGCAGGCGTCGAATAAATCAAAAGAAGAAGAAACATCGATTGTGAAAATTCATTCTGCACTAGAAGCAATTAACGTCATGGGCAGTGAGCTCAATAAAGACATGAAGGCAATGGCTATAAATAAAGCTTAATTTGTAGCAATAAGGGAATGCTCGTTTTTCGAATAAATACTGTATACATTCGAAAAACGAGTGTTCTTGCGAGAGAAAAAATGTTATAGTAAAAATATGAAAAACTATAATTTGAAAACTCAAATAAAAACTTCTTATCGTACGTTGCCTGGTATGATTACCGATATTCTTCGCGAAGCAATTCTATCCGGAGAACTTAGCGGGGGAGCCCAGCTAAAACAGGAAGAATTAGCTTCGAAGTTTGGCGTAAGCATGAGTGCTTTGCGCGAAGCGTTAAAAAGTCTGGAAGCAGAAGGATTAGTAAGATTCTATCCTAACCGTGGGGCGGTGGTTAGTGAGCTATCCGCGGATGAAGCACAAGAGATATTTGATATACGGCTGTTTTTAGAATTAGGTGCTTTAGAGCTGGCTATTCCTAATTTGACTGATTTGGATTTAGCAGAGGCAGGCAGAATATTGAAAGAAGCAGATGATGAAACTCAGAGTGGATGCTGGGGTGAACTGAATTGGCAGTTTCACGAAACTCTGTATCGGTCCGCAAATAGACCAAAGTTACTTACGCTAATTCAAAACATGCATAACAATGTTGAACGTTACATGCGCCTATATTTATCAACGATGAAATATCAGATAAAATCGCAAGAAGAGCATCGAGCGTTACTAAATGCTTGTAGCAAAAGAGATATCAAAGCAGCTCAGGATGTATTGCGTAAGCATATGGCTGATGCAAGTACTAGCTTGACCGGATACTTAAGTCGTTGATTTTCGGCTATTTATTCAGTTGATTTGAGATAGTAATTTTATTTTGTATACATTCGAAAATCGAATATATGCTAAATGTTGCCTATATTTTTTGAGAGTGTATTAAAACACGAGGAGGTACGAACATGTCTAGCAGAAGGATTGAAGGTTTTAAGAAGTCGTACATTGATTCCAAGCCATCTATCAGTA
>Ga0316604_10000998_pt1 | contig 28078 bp, 25 predicted proteins | sample OWC_soil_day20_C_FD_207650 | JGI IMG/M metagenome (GOLD analysis project Ga0316604, IMG submission 207650) | Wetland soil microbial communities from Old Woman Creek delta, Ohio, United States - OWC_soil_day20_CT | ecosystem: Environmental > Terrestrial > Soil > Wetlands | place: USA: Ohio... | reverse complement strand
TCAGGATGAATCACTAAGACGGATTTTCGTTTGGGTTGCTGCTTTTTTTCTGGGTTTTCCGACTCAGGTAAATGGAAAAGTTGCGAAGAGGGTTAATCTGCTTAAAGTGAAAGTTGTGACCGCAGCCGACACATCAGCAGTGGTCACAACTTTTGTACTTTGCTAAGTCAAGAAAGGCGTTTCAAGGAAGAAGGTGAGATGATGACAAACCCGGAGATTGTTACTTTGGCACTGATGATGTTTTTCATTGGTCTTTGTGCAGGATTGTTTATGTGGCCGTATCTTATGCGATTCAAATAGTAATAGAATGAATAAGTAGGAGAGAAAGCTTATGTCGGGCCATTACATTATTCTTTTAGCGATTGGAATGCTTTTTTCGGGAGTTGCGGTAGGCCTACTGATTTCCCCATGGCGTTTTAGGGTGAAATAAAAAGCCTTTCATCTGACATAGGCCCAAGCTGGAGCGTTAATAGGCGATGGACCCTCTGCCTTTCCCAAATATGAGTCTGGAGATTTATTGCCTAGCAAAGCCATCTCGAATTTTCTTCATTTTTTACAGTTAACACCGAATGCTTCAGATATTTTAAAGAAACTATCGCAAATGCAAAAAATGGGAAACGAAAGTTCCCCCGATCAAGAACGTGAAGCGCAACGAAAACGGGCTTAAAGCCGTGGCAATAATATTTAAAGAGTCGCCGTGCTACGAACACGACGACCCAGCGAATTACAACTGAATCCGGTTAGTCCTAAGACAATGAACTATTTAGAAATAGCTGCCGTCGCAATTCAAGACTTAAATCATCTAAAAAGAAACCATGGTCGCGAAAATAGTTTATAAATTATCGTGAATTGTGAAAAAGTGCTTATTAATGAGTGAAATCTCAGGGCAAGGGAAACGGGGGTCCCGGATCATCTTTTTTCAGGACATATAACAAACCTCCCGCTGCCAGCGTCCAGACAGCGAAAGAACAGAACAGTCGCGTGTAATCGATGCCATAAATCTGAATCCATGTCGAAGGCAGGGCTTTTCTGTTCCGCTCCGATTCTTCAAGCCAAGGGTTCAACAAGTTTTTTACAGAAAGCGGCGAGTCGATGTTTTTGGCTCTCCATTCCTCCAGATCGGCAGCCGTCAGGTTTTTATTTTTCTCTGTATCATAATAGATCGGACGACTCCAAACCCAGGAATAACTGGCATCAATGGACGGCACCAGGAAAGAGGGCGATGATCTTGCCTGGTATGGCAGATAGATTGCCAGAAACAGCAGACCCATCGCATAAATGAAAACGATCGCATTGGTTTTTCCGCGGCGAGTGGGAAATGCCATCCGAAGCTGCCTCCCCTCATGAATCATTATTGGCGGTGTGGTTCCTGCTAATCCATTATAACATCTTGGTTCCGTTTCGTGGCGGCGGAAAATGAAGTGGAACTGTTGACGAATCAATTGAGCCAGCGGGTAGATTTTAAGAAGTCTATTTTTGAAGGAAAAAGCGTGATGGAATATGCTCCCGGCAGTAAAGCCTCTCAGGAAGTTCAAACTTTGTATCTCAACTTTCGCACATGACATTAGGCAGTAACACCCTGATATAACAGGGAAGAGCGGCAAACCAATCAGACAGTTGCTTTTTGATAAAATTTCCGACCGCTCCCGAAGTTTTTTGAGTGATATCATCCAACAGACGAATTAATAGCTGCAAAGCTTCAATCCAATCTTTGGTCATAACCTCATCACACATGGTGAAAAACAGACTGCCTAAAGAACGTTCATCCGTACTACGTCGATGTTGCCAACTGAGCAAGATATACCGGGCAAACACCACAGTGGTATGACTGACCAACATGTCGTAAGCGCGCCCTTGAAATTCTTATTGCAGTCGCAGAAGCGATTTGACATACTTGAAAAAAGTCTCGATATCCCAACGCATGCCGTAAATTCTTATGATCTCCGTTTCTGTAAGGGTTGTGTCGGTGGATAGAATGGCTAACCACTCGTTTTTCTTCTGTCGATGACGAACAAATACGATTTTGACGGCAATGTTTGGTTTTATAGCAGTTACAATGCTACGCAGGATATTGGAAGAGGATTCGATCACCGGCTGTGCCAAGCCATAGAGTTCTTTCAGCTCCACGTTTCGTTTTCTCACTTGATATCGCTGCGATGTTGCCTTGACCATACTGACTGGCACCCCAAGCGAAGTGATGGAAGTGAGTAGCGGCGCGTGAGTAAACCAGCTGTCCAAGAGCAAATAATCTGCCTGTATCCCTGCCGCCAAAGAGTTTTTAACCAAAGTTTCCACTACTCGGGGCATCGGTTGAAGAGCTTCTTTGCGGCGATTCCAAGCGCAAGTGCGTTTGTCGATTTCCTCAGAGGCTTCCTGAAGCTTTGATTTGGATGAACTGAGCAGCGCAAAATCAACCGGTAAAAAGGTGTGCCCATCAGACCAACCCAGGTGAGCATCCGAAATCCCTTGTAAAAGCACTGGTTGGCGTGATCGTGCAGACGGGCGAGCAGTTCTACTTTTTTGCTGCGATTGCGTTCATACATGGAATCATCCACGATCAGTACCTTGATTCGGTCGCGCGCGGTAAGTCGGTTGACTCTGCGCAGCGCATCGGAAGATAACCCGATCAAAAACTTACGCCAATGAAAACACGGATGATTCAAAAATCGATATACAGCGTCCTTGCCCAGTAAGTCGGTTGCTTTTGAGGATGCCTGGAGCTGAAACCAGTTGCGATGTTGAAAAACCAGTGAGAAAATCAGCAGAAATAAGTCACTCACGGAAAACCTAAGACGCTTTTTGATTCCTGCACTTCTTAGGTGGTGTAAAAAGTGAAGCTCTTTGAGGTCGGCGATTGTTTCCACCGGAAGTTGATTTGCAAGCAGTTTTCGGGTTATCATTGTCATATGGAAGAACACCTCTTCTGTATTGATAATGTGGTGTGTCGCAACCTCACTATATCAGACAGGGCAGTGTTTTTCCATTGTCAACGGGCTTATTATTCAGTAGGTAAAAGGCGCTTGGCTAAGCCCGCGAGTCTATTTTCGAACTGCGAAAGTTGAGTAACTATGAAAAAATTATTCAGCGCTTGAGTAGGGATAATCATGCTGATGTCACTCATGTAACGAAAGCCGAGTAACGCCAAAGAAGACCCAGTGACGATTTTATTGGCGGGGCTACGACAGAGATTTCCGGCAAAGCAATATCGACAGAACCCAAATGTTTTTCGACTTCTTGACTCGTTCTTCCTTCATTTCTTATTTTCAACACGTCTAAGATGATGGTTTGTTCATAATGTTTTTTCATAAGTAAAACTTTCTGTCATAGATATCCTACGACAGGAGGTTCTTTTTTTCCAATGTCCTTTTTTCATGGTACAGTCCAGGCGTCGGAAGCCTTGATTTACTTTGGTGGGGCATGCTAGATTCGAACAAGTGACCTCCTGAATGTGAGTCTGTTAGGTTGGCATATTATTAAAGGTTAATAACGTTAAAACAGGTTAATTTGGCAGAGCTAAATAGTGGTTTTTTAATTAATTGCATTGACTTAAAATCAAACCAATATGCAGCAATAAGTCCCAACATAAACCCAATAAATTATCCTGGAAATTGCTTAAGCCTTAAAAGATGTTAAGAGAAAATTGGGTTATGACAGTTAGAGCAAACGAGTGGTCGCTGCATAATTGTTCAGGTAACCAAGCAATTTAAAGTTTCGCTGTTACTGTCATAGGTGGGTTCGTAATTTATGGGCGATAACCTAAAGCGGCTGACAAATTACGCGCATGGTTTTTAACGAGATGAATTAATGGCGGATAATTATCCTGAATTATTCGAACACTAGGCCCAATAATTCCCATGGCAGCAGCAATTTCTCCATAATGATCAAAAACAGGAGCGCCTATACCGACGGCATCATTGATATACTCACTAACAGAAACAGCATAACCATCCTGCCGGATTTGCATTAACTGCTGTAACAGCAATGCTGGATCTGTCTGAGTCTTATCAGTGTATTTATCTAATCCATTTTGTAAAAAATTCTGGATGAAAGAATCACTGCTGTATGCGAGTAAAATTTTTCTTATTGCTCCACAGTGTAGGGGAACACGCTCAAGCACAGGGCCAATAACTTTTAGAGGCTGAGGTCCTGGAATTCGTTCGACAAAAATCCCCTGATTGCCGTCGGAAATGGCAAGAAAAACATCTTCTTTCGATATATTTGCCAAATCCTCCATTATAGGGATGGCGGCCTTTCTAATATCTAAATAATTGTTTGCTCCCATACCCAGTGATATTAAGGCAGGTCCAAGATAATACAGGGAGGAGTCAATATCTTGGGCGATAAAACGATAGTTTTTGAGTGTTAATAATAAGCGATGAACTGTGCTAGGTGCTAAATTCGATAACTCACTCAGTTCTGCCAAAGTCCATTTCTTTTGAACGGATCCAATAATTTGCAATATTTTAAGTGCGCGTTCAACGCTTTGAACCACTTAGCAACCCTCCAATCAAAAATACTATGTATTAGTAGTGCGATTTTTCTGAATGATTTCCCCGATTTAAGCAGCAGCCGTGTTACATAAGTACAGTTTCAAGTTTATTAAAGCTAATTATAGTATAGCCTGGGAATAATGTCACACTTAACATGGAACGATTTGAACGCGGAAAAAATTTCCGATATAGTCAAAAAAAAAGAAGGAGTACGAAAAAGAGTGGCGAAGTATAAAAAATGGAATCTATTCCATAATGCGGAATAGATGGGGCGAAAAAAATTAAGGGAGTGAGCTGTAGTGAATAATTCGTCCTAGCAGGATAGTTGCGGGCAGAAAAATTAACTATGTAGGTGACGCAAACTAAAAACCGAAAGTTTGCAATAGGGCACGAGCCATTTTTTTTAATTCTATATAATGGAATATATTCCGTTGTACGGAATTATACGATTGGTTTAGAAAATTTTGAAGAAGGTGAACCATCATTAATACTCAAATATTCTACGATTTGCATACGGCTATTGAAAAATTCGTTCACGACGGCGATTGTATTACTTTTGGTGGATTTACAACCAACAGAAAGCCTTATGCCGCTGTTCATGAGATAGTACGGCAGGGGAAAAAAGATTTTTATCTCATAGGTGGACCGGCTGGCGGAGAAGCGGATATTTTAATAGGAGCCGATAGATGTAAAGCTTATATCAATTGTTATACAGCCAATTCCGGGTATTCAAATGTTAGTCGGCGGTTTCGTAAATTTATTGAAGAAGGGAAATTGCTCTTCGAAGATTATTCGATGGATGCGCAAACGATTATGTTTCACGCTGCAGCTCTCGGACTACCGTTTGTGCCTGTAAAACAAATGCTTGGTTCTGATTTAGTGGAAAAATGGGGGATTTCTGAAGAAATTAGAGCCAAACATGCTAAATTGCCAGCGAAAAAACTCATTATTTCTCATGATCCGTTTAACTCAGAAGAAAAAGTGTGTTTGCTGCCCACACCGGACTTGGATGTTGCTATTATTCATGCACAAAAAGTTTCAACTGATGGGACTGTCAGAATTGAGGGATCCAAATTGACAGACTTGGATATGGCGATGGCTGCTAGAAGATGTATCGTAACTTGTGAGGAAATTGTCGAAGCAGATGAACTGATGCAGGAAGCTTCACTTAATTGTATTCCTGGATATAAAGTAACGGCAGTGGTCCATGTTCCTTACGGTGCACACCCATCTCAGGTTTACAATTATTACGATTATGACTCTGCTTATCTTAAAATGTACGACAAAGTTAGCGGTGATGATGCTTTGTTTGAACAGTTCTTACAAGAATGGGTTTATAGCGTTGGATGCCATGAAGAATATCTTAACAAGCTCGGTGTAACGCGCCTAAATAAGCTTAAAATACGGCAAGGTTTAGGATATTCGGTTTCCTGAATAAACAAGAAAGGAGTTGAATATATTGGGAACATATTATACAAACACGGAACTTCAAGCAGTAACCATTGCCCGGCAAATTGAAAATGGACAAGTGGTCGTGGTGGGTACGGGGTTGCCATTGATCGGGGCAGCTTTGGCTAAAAGAGCCTATGCCCCTTATTGTTATTTGATGGTGGAAAGTGGTCTTGTTGACTGCAGACCCAAAGAAGTACCTAGTAGTGTGGCTGACTTGCGCTTTATGGCTAATTCAGCTGTGCTTTGGGAGCAATTTAGATTTTTTGGATTTCAATCCAATTCTTTGCGTTATGAAAATCTTGACCTAGTTTCATTTATTGGAGGAGCGCAGATAGATCCGTATGGAAATTTAAACTCAACCAGTCTCGGTGATTATCATAAGCCTGATACGAGATTTACTGGCAGTGGTGGTGCAAACGGTATAGCAACATTTTTTAACACCATTATTATGATGCAACATCAGAAAAGAAGGTTTATTGAAAAAATTGACTATATGACTAGTCCTGGATGGGTCAATGGACCGAATGGCCGCAAGGAAAAAGGACTGCCGGCATCCAAGGGTCCGCAGGCAGTAGTTACAGAACTTGGGGTAATGCGATTTGATCCAGAAACGAAGCGGATGTATGTATCGGAATATTTTCCGGGGGTTACATTAGAGCAGATAAGAGAAAACACTGGATTTGAAATTGATACGTCCAGAGCTGTGCAGACAGCAGAACCGGAAGCGGAGTCCATTCGGTTGCTGCGAGAAGAAATTGATCCCAAGGGTAGATTTATTAAGAGACAATAAGATATAGCAGGACGTTATTCAGAAGAAAGGGTAGTAAATGCGAGCACGCTTCGAACGGCAGGTAGAAAATTTGGTGGTTAATACAAAACGTTACGGCGCTGGTAATAGATGCTGAGGTAACAAGAGAAGCAGAAAACGTTCAATGTTCCGGGGAAAGGGTTGACCAAGTAATATTGGAGCATGCATAGCAATTGAGTGCATAGAATAGATGTAACAAAAGAAAGGTCTGGATGTCCAGAGGTAATTTGGGGATCGTTTTAGCTGATTGTGCTCTCCAACGATTCCCTCGCTTGCTTGGATGCACTTCGGTGCGGTTTAATTATGAAGATGGTTTCTGCGGAGGAGTAACTTCCATGTACAAAAGCATCGTGTAAATACTTATCGGACAAGGGCGTTGGTAATTCAATCTGCTAAGGGGGCTGCAAATAGAGGAGTTTAATCTGATGTTACTCTGTAGGTTTGGTGTGGGAATCTTCTTTATCTGCGTTAGCTTGAGTTAACGCAGATGATAAAGGTGAACAATAATTTGATTATACGTCCTTACAATCTTGATGCAGTTTTAAATTGAATATCAGGGTGGCATGTTTACTCGTAATTATTTTGGCGATGAACGAGGAGGGCATATTGTGAATGAAAGAATAAAAAACTGGATTATTATATTGGGGGTAGGGCTGGCGATTTGGTTATTTCCTGTACCTTCCGGCATAAAGCCTATAGCTTGGCATACTTTTGCGATATTTGTGGCAACGATTATAGGTTTTATTTTGCACCCAATTCCTATGGGCGCAGTTTCATTATTAAGCTTGAGCATTGCAGCATTATTAGGAATAGCAAAAATGGGTGATTTGCTGGCTGGTTTTTCTACTACAACAGTTTGGATTTGCGTTTCGGCGTTTTTACTGGCAAAGGGTTTTTCAAAAACTGGCTTGGGGCAACGTATTGCACTGATTTTACTCCAGCGTTTTGGAACCAGCACCTTGCGTATAGGGTATATTCTTTCATTTTGCGATTTGTTTTTTGCACCTGCAACTCCGTCGAATACTGCACGAGGAGGGGGCATTATTTTCCCTATTATCCAGGGAATAAATGATGTATTTGACTCCCATCCCGGCGTTTCTTCCCGTCGAATCGGATCTTACTTGATTCAAGTCGAGTATCAGGCGTGCACGGTTACTTCGGCTATGTTTCTGACATCAATGATCGGAAACCCTCTGATTCCGGTATTTGCTCAAAAATTCGCCGGTGTAGATATTACATGGGGAAATTGGGCGCTCGGAGCCATTGTTCCCGGGCTGATTTCATTACTCGTTATGCCTTATATCTGGTACAAGATATATCCTCCGGAAATTCGGGAGACTCCAGAAGCCTTCGGCATGGCTACAAAACAATTAGAAAAAATGGGCCCAATGTCTCGTGCAGAGAAAATTATGTTGGGAGTCTTTTTGAGTTGCTTGACTTTGTGGGCCACCTCGCAGTGGACCAAGTTGGATGCAACGCACGTCGCACTTCTGGGGGTTTGCGCACTACTCGTTTTTGAAGTATTAACATGGAAAAACTGTCTTGACGAAAATGGTGGTTGGGATTCGTTGGTCTGGATAGGGACGCTTATTGTTTTAGCCTCACTTTTGCAAAAACATGGTTTAATTTCTGCTTTTTCCAAAATGGTGTCAGCTTCACTGGTTGGAATCTCTTGGCCGATAATATTGGCAATACTAATATTGGCTTATCTATATTCGCATTACTTTTTTGCCGCTCTTTCTGCACATATTACCGCTTTATATCCGGCGTTTATTGCTGTTGCTGTGGTTGGAGGTGTTCCACCGCTTTTGGCTTGCCTGGTATTGGCATATTTTTCTAATCTCTGCGGTTCTTTGACACATTATGGCGCAGGGATGTCCCCCATACTATTTGGCGCTGGTTATGTCGAGCAAACAACCTGGTGGAAACTTGGTTTAATTGCTTCATTTATCAATTTGGTGATATGGTGTGGCGCTGGATCGGTTTGGTGGAAAGTATTGGGCTATTGGTGATGAATAAACAATATAAAGTATCTGCAATAATGTAATCGTTCCTTCTAATGAATATGTGATCTGATTCAATTTACCCTAATTAAAGATTAAACCCCAAAATAGCACGGTGAAATACTAGGTAGGATGAATAGTAAAAATAATGAGTTAAGAGAGTGTGAATAGGATGAGAAAACAAAGACCTTTACGCCCTTATTTTGAAAAAATGCCCATCATTGGGCAGCCACTTGATGACATAGAAAAAGAAAGATGCCAAGATAATGCCAAAACAATACATGATGTAGAAAAACAATTGCGAAAACTGGATGAAAAAATAAAACTCACAGGAACGCCAGCTGAAAAACTTCATGCCACAGGACAAATGACTGCATACGAGCGGATTGAGTATTTGGTAGACGCTGATACCTGGTGCCCGCTACATACGTTATATGATCCTGCGGATAATGAAGAAGGTTGCACGGGTGTAATTGACGGGCTGGGTAAAATTTCAGGTCGTTGGGCAGTTATTATTGCTTTTGACAATAAAATCATTGCTGGTGCGTGGATTGCAGGGCAGGCCGAAAACATTTTGCGGGTCACTGATTTGGCCAAACGAATGAATTTACCATTAGTTTGGGTTTTGAATTGTAGTGGAGTCAAGCTGAATGAGCAAGAGAAAGTATATCCCGGAGCACGCGGCAATGGCGCAACGTTTTTCCGCCATGCAGAACTCAACCAATTAGGAATTCCGGTGTTAAATGCAATTTTCGGCACCAATCCGGCCGGCGGCGGATACCATGGTATCAGTCCGACTATTTTAATTGCACACAATAAGGCCAACATCGCAGTAGGTGGCGCTGGAATTGTTGGAGGAATGAGTCCGACCGGTCACTTTGATGCGGAAAGCTTGAATCAGATCATTGAGGCGACGAAAAATCTTAAATCTGTGCCACCGGGCCGGGCCGAGATTCATTTCGATAAGACTGCTTTTTTCCGGGAAGTACATGATACCGAGACAGGGGTCTTAGATGGAATTAAAGAATATATGAAAGGTTTGCCAGCCTACGATAAAATTTATTTTCAAGTTGCTGATGAGGCGTCTCCGGCTTTTTCACAGGATGATCTTTATTATCTTCTTCAGGCGGATCCGAAAAAAATATATGATTCATTACAAATCGCGTCACGTTTGGTCGATGGCAGCGAATTCATGGAGTACCGGGCAGATTATGGGCCGGAAGTCTTTACCGGCATCGCAAAGGTTAGCGGATTCCCCATTGGTATCATCGGCAATCGACAAGGCTTCTTCCTTAACTATCCTGAATATTGTCCGGATGATAATGTCGGATTAGGTGGTAAGCTTTATCGGCAGGGATTAATCAAGATGAACGAATTCGTAACAATGTGCGGTCGCGACAACCTCCCCATTATTTGGCTGCAGGATACTGTCGGCATCGATGTGGGTGACGAAGCGGAAAAAGCTGAATTATTAGCTCTAGGCCAAAGTTTGATTTACTCAATTGAAAAAGCAAATATGCCCATGTTATGCATCATCTTGCGTAAGGGAACCGCAGCGGCGCAGTACCTGATGGGCGGTCCGCAATCTACTGTGACCGCAATTACAATTGGTACGCCGCTAACAGAAATTTATGTCATGCATAGTGAAACTGCTGCGATGGCCATGTACAGTCGAAGATTGGTCAAAGAACACGAGGAAGGCAAAGAGCATGAAAAAACAATGGACAAAATGAATGCCATGATCGATGACTATTATACAAAATCTCGTCCTGCCTTCTGCGCAAAAACGGGTATGGTAGATGAAATAGTTCCACTCGAACTGTTGCGCAGGTATTGTTTGGCCTTTGCTGAAGGTTATTATCAGAACCCGAAATCAATTACGCCAATACACCAAATGATTTTGCCGCGATCTATAAAAGGCTGAAGGAAGCTGTTGAATATAGTGAGGTTTATTTTGAATAAAAAAATAAATACAGTGTATTTTAGTGCAACAGGTACAACTAAGAAAATAGTAGCTGGTATTGCCAAGAAAATTTCAGAGAATATTGACGCGAAAATCAATATACAAAATATTGATTTTACATTGCCTGAACGTAGGAAAGAACCAGTGTCCTTTTCAATCGAAGATGTTGTCATCGTAGGCGTTCCAGTCTATGCGGGAAGAGTTCCTAATGTTTTATTAAAATATTTAAACTCCATGAGAGGCAATGGTGCGTTGGCAGTTGCTGTAGTTGTTTATGGAAACAGACATTATGACGACGCGTTGATTGAATTAAAAGATATTCTTGAATTAAATGGGTTTAAAGTTATTGCGGGGGGAGCATTTATTGGGGAACATTCATTTTCCCAAATTCTCGCAAAAAACAGACCTGATGAAAAGGACATGCTCATAGCAAGTGATTTTGGCAATAAAATATATAAAAAAATAAGTCATCAAGACCAAGTTGAACCTGTTGTTGTCAAGGGCAATAAACCATATCAACAATATTACGTGCCTAAAAATAAAGATGGTGAATTTGCTGATATCAGAAAGGTTGCTCCAAAGACAAACAGCAATTGTATAGATTGCAAACGCTGTGTAGAGGAGTGTCCGATGGGCTCCATTGATTATGACGATGTGTCTAAATTAAATGGAATTTGTATAAAATGTGGCGCTTGTATAAAAAAATGTCCTACTAAGGCCAAGTATTATGATGATGAAGCTTATTTAAGACATAAACATGAATTGGAAATTGATTTTTCTTATCGAAGACAGCCAGAATTTTTTTTATAAGGGCAGCTATTATTGGAAGATGACTATGGTAATTTGACATACCAAAGACACTTACCTATGAGAAGATAGATGGCGTATGCAGGATTTGAAATTAGTGAAAGCAGGGATCATAGTGAAAACTATTCAGGCAAAACTCACAGTTACTATTCTTGCGATTTTTTTGGTGGCGCTCAGTACGCTGGGAGGGCTCAACTACTGGAAAGCTCGAAGTATTATTACGGAAAATATAACCAAAGATATGGTTGAACTTGCTGTGAACTCCGTCAGCGATGTCGGAGACTGGCTGGAGGCACGCAAATCAGAAATGACGATGATAGCGGTAGCGCCAGTTGTTCAAAGCGGTAACCAGGAAAACATATTTCCCTTTTTGGCCAATGCAGCTAAGGCAAATAATGTGTATGATGCTATCGGCTATATTGCTCCTACCGGTTCGTTTATCAATTCAGCTGGAGTAACAGGCAATCTCGCCGATCGGGATTATTTTCCCCGCGTGATGAAAGGAGAAACCGTTGTCTCCGACCCGGTGCTGGCGAAGTCAACCGGTCACCTTGTAACAGTGGTGGCTATACCGGTCAAAGTTGACGGTAAGGTGACTGGCGCATTGTATGGCACTGTCGACATGGCGAGACTTACCCAAAAAGTGCTGGCGATAAAGGCGGGACAGACCGGCTATGCAATGGTAGCACAGGGAGATGGACTCTGGATTATCCACCCCAATAAAGAAATGGCTATGAAGCAGAATCCTCTCAAGGATGCTAACATCGACCCTGGGCAAAAAGACATCACTGCGCGGATGGTCAAGGGAGAAAAAGGCTTATCTCAACAGACTGTCCAAGGATCTGAAGTGTACTATGCTTACGCACCGGTGCCAGGGATGACATGGTCGCTGGCAATCAGGGTGCCGGTGGCTGAGATCACGGGTGCGGTTTCAAGTTTAACTTGGATATCTTTGCTCACAATTGTCGTAGTACTGATTCTCGCGGCAATTATCATCGCATGGTATGCCCGGCGCATTGCCAAACCCATCCAGGCGCTGGAGGCAGCTGCCAACCGGATCGCTGGCGGTGACCTTACTCTTGCCAACAAGGACATTACTTCTAAAAACATTACTTCCAATGATGAAATCGGTCGTCTGGGAAAAGCATTCGATACAATGACCCAGAACCTGCGGGGGCTGATCAAGCAAGTAAGTAATGCCACGGAACAACTTGCGGCTTCTTCGGAAGAACTCACAGCCAGCTCCCAGCAGTCGGCGGATGCTTCCGGCAACATCGCGGCCTCTATCTCGCAGGTTGCAGCAGGAAGTGAAAAACAGGTGTCCGCCGTCAACGAGACTTCAGCTATTGTTCAGGAAATCTCAGCAACTATGGAAGAAGTATCTGCTACAGCTACCGAGATGGCGACCATGTCTGAACAGACGGCCAAAGTGGCGCTAGGGGGAAAAACATCGGTTGATCGGGCAGTAACCCAGATGGGGGCAGTCAGTGTGGGTGCCAAACAAGCACAGACTGCGGCGCTGGAGCTTAAGGCAAGTTCCGCACAGATTGGGGAAATCGTAGGCCTGATTTCGACTATCGCCGGACAGACGAACCTGTTGGCGTTAAACGCCGCTATCGAGGCGGCGCGGGCTGGAGAACAGGGAAGAGGGTTTGCAGTCGTGGCAGATGAAGTCCGCAAACTCGCGGAACAGTCCGAAGCAGCGGCGCGTCAGATCAAAACTCTGGTTGGCGGTAACCATGAGAGTATCGGCAAGGTCGTAGGAGCGATTGACCTTGCCATCGGGGATATTTCTCAGGGCGTGGAATTGGTCAATGTAGCCGGGACCAATTTCGGTGCTATCAATGGACAGGTCCGCCAAGTAACCGATCAGGTCGCAGTTATCGCAAAAGCCATAAACGAGGCTGCGAGCGGTAGCCAGCACATCGTCAGCTCGATCAAGGAAGTGGAGAGTATCAGTCGGGGTACAGCTGCAGAAGTTCAGACCGTGTCGGCAGCAACTGAAGAACAATCCGCATCCATGGAGGAAATCGCCGCCTCAAGCCAATCGCTGGCCAAGCTTGCCATTGACCTGCAGAGTGCAGTATCCAAGTTCAGGATATAGGAGGACATTATCATGGCAGAAGATGAACAACTGGTAATCTTCAAACTGGAAAATGAAGATTATGGGCTTCCCATCAGCAAAGTACAGGAAATCAACTGCATGATTGAAGTAACGAGGATACCGCAGACGCCGGAGTTTATAGAAGGGATCATCAACCTAAGGAGAAGGGTGATCCCAGTGCTGGATTTGCGCAAGCGTTTCGGGCTCAGTTCGCAGGAATATCAGGAAAATACTCGAATTATGGTTGTTGATGTGGAGGGGCAGACAGTGGGACTCATCGTGGATGCCGTTCGCGAAGTGGTGTGGATAGCAGGAGACTGTATAGAACCGGCGCCAGCTGCTTCTGTCATCGACACTCAGCTTGTTCAAGCAATCGGCAAACTTGAAGACCGCTTGGTAATTATACTGGACATAGATCGCATCATCAGCTCCAAGGAGATCATCATGCTGAAAAGCATTGTGGCCGCTTAAAATGTGATAGAAAAGATACTAATAAAAATGGATATAATTTCTGAAAATGATTTGAATATTACTTTGGCTTTTCATTCAAGTGGTCGTTCTTTATTTATAATTGGAGTTGGTAAGATAAACTGGACAAGATGCTAAGAGAAAAAGGCTTCCGACGAAATCGTCGGAAGCCTTGGTTTTACTTGGTGGGGCATGCTGGTTTCGAACCAGCGACCTCTTGAATGTGAATCAGACAAGAGGTGTTTTTGGGATGAAATTGGAATCTCAATGGCGGTGGGGTATTTGGCAGATGAAGCCTTATTTTATATGCAATGTAATGCTTCCGTGGCGCTAAAGTTGACTAAAGATAAAACAAGCAAAAATAGGGCAAATAAAATCTCTAAGCATATTATTAAGCATATTTTTTCGAAGGATGCTTACAATCAAGCGGTCACAAATCAGGCAAGGTTTCATTCAGCTTTTTAGCAGCAACCTTCTGTGATTCTCCGGTTGCATGAGCGTATACCTCTAAAAGTGTGCGGGTGTCTGCATGTCCTGTGAAGCTCTGAACGGTCTTTATATCAGACCCATTATTAAACATGTTGGTTGCAAATGTATGCCTGAGATCATGAAAGCGGGTCTCTTTAGGAAGACCTGATTTTGTGCGCCAGGTTTCAAAAGTTCGCTGGAAATTCCTCGGGTCTATCTTGTTGCCATTGGTTTGGCAGAAGACGAGGCCGGTGTCTTTGTACGTCGGGGGCTTGATGTGTTCTTTTTTGTCGTTGTCCGCTGATTCTTTCTTTTCGATGTCTTGCCGGACTTTATGTGCCTTAAGCGCTTCTATGGCTTTATTGGGAAGCATAATGGTTCGTTTGGAACTTTCCGTCTTCGGTTCGCTAAACTTGCTGCCTCCCTTGATTCTGACAAGACTTTCAGTAATTTTAATTGTTCCTTCTTCAAGGTCTACATTCTTCCATTTGATAGCCAGAATTTCGCCTCTTCGCGCTCCGGTGGCAAGTGCTAAATAGAATGCGGCATATAGACGATGCTCTTTGAGGGATTGAAGAAGGGTTGTCTGTTGGTCCAAGTTCAGCGGAACTTTTTCGCGCTTTACCGCTTTGTAGTGTTTGCAGTAGGTGGCAGGGTTCCGAATGATAATACTATTCGCCGCTGCCTGGTCCAAGGCCGCTTTGATTATAAAAAGCAGAAGATTAACCCCGCGATGTGCGAGGGGAACTTTAGTAGGTGTTTTGACAGTTTTCTTCTTCCCGTTTTCTATGACCTCACTTTTGACAACAATCGTCTTTCCGGTTTCAGCCGTGCGGCGCAGGAAGTCCTGAAGTGTGTCTGTGGTGAGCTTTTGAATTTGAATTTTTGCTATAGGGTCCGGGGTGATGTGGGTATCTATCATCGACTTATAGTTTTCATATGTTGTTTGCTGTAGGCTGTGTTTCTTATAATTCTCCAGCCAAGTAGACATCCAGCTTCCCAAGGCTTCTTTATTGATTTTTGGGAGTTCTCCGCGACTCTGAAGATAGAGAAATTTGGTCTTCTTGGCGAGGACTTCTTTTTCAGAGTTTCCGGAAAAGGTCTTTCGGTCTTGTTTGCCGTTGGGTTTCTTGCCTATGGTGATTTGAGCAACCCATTTGCCGTCTTCTCTTTGATAGGCGGTTCCTTCACCGTGGCCTCTTCGGGTTTTCTTTGGGGGTCCTGTGATGGGTGTCTCAGGAGTCTTCGCTTTTGCCAAAAGGTATCCCTTCTTTCACTTGCGAAATACTTATGAGACAAAGGGTAACTTAAATATGCTTAAGTGTCAAGAGGTCGTTGATCGGGACTGCATCCTGTTTGGTCTACAACAAAGGAGAAAAATGTTGAGTATCTTCTCGCCCACAACCGATTGGAAAGAAGGGGTTAGTCCAGTGGGAAGCATAGTAAGGAACCTTATCTTTTTCGTTCACTTTAGCGTTGTAACATCTAATCAAATCGGCTATGTAGATATAATGATCATGCACGATTGTGATGGAGAGAACTCTATGATATATCGGGTGACCAATAGTCGTTAAATAGCTCTTGTTGAAATCCACAACATAGGGCAAACTTTCGGACATCTCTATCAAGTTATCGTTAATAATATTTGAAAGCAATGTTATCAATTGAGTGTCTAAATCGGGGGAATATTTAAATTGAACCTCTTTGATTGCTTGGACAAGGCTTTTGCAGTTATCGTGAAGTGATTTATACCAAGGAATGTTTAAAAGCGATGAGTCGTATGAAGGTTTATAAATGTCTAAATACTCTATATTAGCAATAAGCCCTTCGTCAGAGAGAGCTTCTTGTGCAGATGAAAACGGCTGTGAAGGAAGCGCGGAAGAAGTAGCGGCGAATAGAGACATTAAATAGGCATTGTGACTTTTCAATGCACCGCCGAGTTCCAAAAGGGCAATGTTTTGGCGTTTTTGTCTTTCGTATTCGTTGATTTTTTCCTGTAAACGATTATACAGGAAGATAACTATTACACTTCCAATTAAACCCGAACCAAGATTAAGTAGACTGTTGCTTATCCAAGACTGTGTATGTTCAGTGATATCGAGCCAGTTAGAACAATATTGTTGAAAATAAGCAGCAACTATCATAAAAAGCCCAATAATGCCCAATTTCAAAAGACTCTGATTTAGCACGCTGAGTTTCACAGGGGTTCCTCCCGATTCTTCAAAGTGTTGACAACGTTCTCTTTCACAAGGGAGCTATAAGAATCGTTGGGTATACTCAACCATGACGGAAACCTATGTTCATTTGGCTGCTGCGGATATTGCTGAGAACCACGCGAAGGCAAGCCCGTTGGTGGGACTGTTGGGGAGGTCTTGAAGGCGCTGCGGTTGGCGTCTTAGGTGGTCTTCGCGGAGCGCGCATAAGCTTAGTGTTTACTGGCCTTTAGGTCGATGGTGTGATTTGGTGGGTTTACCCTTGCTGTTGCTTGTGAGATTTGTTCCAATGGGAGTGAGGGGCTGTTCGGGAATGGAAGCGGCTTTGGATGCACATAATGCGGCCATCTCTAAGTGACTTTCAGCTTCTTTCCTCAAGTCCTGCGCGTCCTTTCGTTGTGTCCACGTATTATATAAGGTTAGAGTGTTTTCGAAAAGACCATCATTTCCTCTTAATTCCATTAGTATAGGGAAACAAGCTTTTACCATGAAACAATATGTAGAAGCTATGCAGTCAAATGCGAGCGACTCGTCACATACCTTTTTTGAAAAATATATCGAAAACGACTCAAACGCATTTAACACACAAATCATATGTTCTTTAATCGTACCATGTTTGGACGATATGCCTGTAGTTTTTCGTGTTATTGCTGGATTGTATTTGGTTATCCAATCTCGCATATCTCTATCTACGGATACTCCTGAAGTTGCCCCGTTATAGGGAGTGATTGAATTGCTCTCGAAGAGTTCAATCAGTTCCTCGAGAATCGGGATGATCTTTTCTGAATATCGCTCGCACTGACTCGCGGTTAATGTGGCCGCTTCTCGTTCTGAGCGTATTCGAATATCTTCTTTGGCAACTTTAATCTGCTGTAAAGCTATAATGGCAACAACAACCAATGCGATGCCGCTTAAGAAGTATAAGATTTCTAAAAAGTTTCTTAAGTCAGTAAACCATGGTGGAGGCGTGCAGGCGTTTGGTGACGGGAATTCCAGCGGAGCGCCCGATATAACGGCACAAAATGCTACAAAAAATATAAAAGGAATAACAATTTTGGATAAATTCGCTTTGCAAAAACAGGACATTGTTTTCCCTCCGATATATAGAATTGAAGAAATTATTTTCATTTCATTTCTACTAGATACAATAATTATCCTGCTGTTAAAAGGGAAATTTCGGAAAAACTTGTGAGACCCCATGTAAATATAAAAGACTCCGCTGGCTTCCCCCATGGGTGGCCTTGGATTCACCTGGGAGGAAGACCTTCTGCGTCCCTGAGGGTTCTTCAATTTTGACACCTACGGACACCAAGAAGAAAGACCCATGAAACCGGGAAGGTCTCACAGGCCCCTGTTTTGGTTACTGATGAAGGCTACAGGTTGAGGTTGATGTAGACACTATCTAGCTCGTCCTTAGTTATTCCGATGTATCGCAGGGTAACACTAGGGGCGCTATGGTTCAATAGTTGCTGAATGCGGGTGATGTCGTTGCCCGCCTTATAAGCGTGGTATCCGAAGGTCTTTCGGAGTGTATGGGTTCCTATGGCGTCCTTGATGCCAACCTTTCGGGCCGCTGTGTTGATGATGTCATACGCTTGCTGCCTTGAGATTGATCCCGTGGCCTTGCTGCCTGCTGCCTTCCTGCTGGGAAACAGCGGTCCACTTGAGAGGCCGGAGTCCTTGAGGTATTCGCTGAGGGCCTTCTTGCAGTTGTCGCTGAGCGGGAAGTCTTTGGTCTTGCCTGTCTTTTCTTCGCGCAGGGTGATGCGGTCACGGTCCTTTACGTCTTGGATCTGAAGAGCCAGTAGGTCACTGATGCGAAGACCTGAGTTGATTCCAAGGACAAACAGGACCCAGTCTCGAAGGCTTCGATCCTTCAGATACCGTTTCATGTTCTCAAGTTGCTTTTTGTCTCTGATGGGTTCCACAAGTTCCATGCGGGAAGACCTCCTTAATTATATGCTTTAATTGATTGAAATAATATATTATGACAGATTGAAAGTCAAGAGGCTAAATGAAATTCTTTGAGATATTCGCGGGAATCCCTACGATGCAAGGATTTGAAGAGCTTTATCGAATCTTACATAATTGCATTGTGACAGATTGGAACAGCGGTGAGAGGTTGAGTCCAATATACGATTTAGTAATATACTCAATGAAAGGGATTGTACGGTATAAAACTAGCTAAATAGTAAATTGAATTGTACCTTGTGATAGTATAAATATTTTATGCGTTTGTAATCAATTGGAGAGCCTAATATGAGTGCTGAATCGGTTTTAGGAAAAACTTCTTTAGACGAAATTTCAGGACAAATTAAGATGTAAGTCTGCGCATTGCGGGACAATAGCATGAAGAGATAATGTAAAAATGAAAAATTATTTCTATATTCAATTGCGGCCTTATCAAGATCATTAAGTACAAAATTGTACAACTCTTCGATATCGTTTGCATGTCTCCACTGCAATTGAATTTTAGCATCTTTTGTATCAAAATCTTCTCCAGACATGGACAATAATATTGGGACACTATATACTAAGCGAATTTTGGCAGATACGTCATATCCATCTTTCGACTTAGCGGTTGTTTCCGTTATAACCTCAGTTGAGTTTTTTAACATTAGCATATCACTATAACCGATAGTAATTCCAGGATCGATTTTAGGGATACGCACGGATACGAAGTCGAATAGACTAGCCGAACCTCTTATTATAGAAAGTTTTTCGTGAAATGGTCCTTCATAGTGGCCTTCTGCTGCCATAACAAATTTCTCGGGAGGTGCAATTTGGCTCTTTGAGGGGTAACGAACAGTTAAAGTTAATCCATTAATCGACTTATGTCCTTGATTTCTAAATATAAGCGGAAGTTCAGTAATTAGTAATCCGTTTGTCTCACTGGGTACACCATAAATAACATTAAGCGGTTCACCCCATTTGGGCAGTTCTTGGTTACCTATAGAAATTTTAGCAGCTACTTTATTCTCTGCAGCAAGATTTCGCGATTCAATCACTGACCATCTAGTCGTGTAGATGCCGACAAGGATTCCCAGAAAGGTAAGCATTACACCTAAGATCGAAACCTTTAAACTGAGAACAGAGTTGTGACCTTTTGACTTCTTATCATTTGATTGGGCTGGTTTTAGGGGGATGTTTTTCACAGATACACCTCCACAAATCAAGATAAATTAACGTAGATATGCCCTTCTGGAAGTGAGCGAATGCATTATATACATCAGTCAAACCGTGGAGTGATGCTCATCAACAAACATAGGGGATTTATACTCGCTCCTCTGAGGAGTCGCAAGGTGGAACGCCTAGAAATTGTTTTGGTGGCTAAACGTTTCGCGGGCAGATAAGATTGTTTAGTGAATAATAAACGATGCTCTACGGGCCTCCTAGATGCATTAAAATCGATATTTGTCAAAGACCATCTGTTTTCTTTCTTCTCGAAACACAATATATAGTGGTTTGTTCGCGAAATATCCTATTGATGACACAATAAATAGTGATTAACATCAGGACTCTCCGGGTTATCCTACTGGAGAACCTTTTTGGTCTAATCTCTTTCGAAAGGGGTGGGGTTAAACCTTTTGTGATTGTTTTTGGCAAGGAAGGCCGCTTCATCACTGGCTCGCTCGGCTCGATACTGAACATCACTTACCCAATTGTGATATTTCATATAGTCCCAACTGTAATGCATTGCCTCGTGTCTTTCAAAACCCTCATAACATAATGCAAGGTACTTTATAGATGCAGCTTCAATTTCGCGTTTAACCTTCAGGTCTGAACGGATCAAACTAATGATAATCAATGCAAATACAAGAAGAGTAATTAAAACAGGAATCTCAATGAACACAACAAACACCTCCAGCTAGTAGAATGAGCCACATTGCTTAAGCCTTCTAGAGGAATCCTTGGAGCAATGAATGGAATAGGAGAGGGCGTTCTGTATATTGCGTGAATTGGTTAATTTTCAACATTAATTGTCACACGTATAGATGAATAAACATTGGAAATTATTCAAAAACTAATCGTAGCACATATAGGGAGACAAAACCGTCATTTCGAGGTATCCGGCAGGTATTCCAGAAGGTCTCCGGGTTGACATTCAAGGACCCTACAGAGGGCGTTCAAGTGGTCGATGTCGAGGCGCTGGGTTGTTCCGTGCCAAAGAAGGCTAATTGTTGCAGGGCGAATTCCTGTAGCATCTGCCAGTTGTTTCTTGGTAATTCTACGCTTTCCCATTATTTCGGCGGCTTTAATGTTGATCATTTCAATTCTCCTTTACTGTTGTGGTAATTATTTTACTACAACACGATAAAATATAGAAGCAATCGTCTTTTATTTACTTTTAAGCAATTGACAATTCATTTACCTCGGGAGTATTATATTTACCATAAGAGTAAATAGAGACTCTCAAAAGTAAATGGAGGCGGTATGAATGACAAAAAAAGAATGGGAAGAACTAATGCAGCTTACGGACATTATCGCGGAATATTGTACTCGTTGGAACAACTGGAGCATGTGCCGTATTGAAGGGCTTATAGTCCGCAGAATGGCCCGATTAATTGGCGAGACCATTTGGACCGATGATGCCGACATGGTTGCTTTCGACTCTGAAGAAGGGACCATAGAAATTACTTACACGCCGGAAAGCGGCCTACCTGTCAGAATGATTCAAGCCGTAGTTCCCAATGAACCCGAGAAAACCCTGCCGATGTCATGGGAAGAATGGGAAGACCTTTGGATTCTAATAGACATTCGGGAAGCGTGTCATCTACCCCTTGAGGAGGAACTCTCCAAAAGATTAGAAGACATTGAAGACGCTTTTCAGGAGCGATACGGTTACGGCAAGACCTTCCAGGAAAGCATAGGAATGAATAAGGAAGGGGCCTGGGGATACTGCGGTTGGACCACTACGGGCCGGTTCACATGGTTCGATGCTGAGGATAAGTTGCTGGCTGATTTTCAAGTGGTCCGGGTCCCTGATGCTTTACCAGCCGTTCCGGCCACACGGAGCCTAACACCAAATAAGCAACCTCGGCACTTTCTGAAAAAGCCTTGCGAAGGGGTTGCCTAAGGCGTGACGAGAATCGAGTGGAACCATTCGGCTTGTCGGTGAAGAGTCTAAGGCGGATCATTATTAAGTCAATATAGAGGCATTGAAAGACCTCCTGAGGATCGCAAGGGTCCTTTAGGAGGTCTTTATGGCTTCCGAAGAAACGTATGGGTGTTAATCTCATTGTCACACATATAGGGGAAGAGGCTAATTGTCACACATACAGGAGAGAAGACGCTTCGAACCAGGAAATATTTAGAGGATTTTATAAATAGTGGTAAATAATTGCCATATTCTCATTGTCCCGCATATAGGGGAAAAGATTCATTGTCCCACATACAGGAAATAAAGTGTAAATAAAAAGTTAACAGTTCCCCCAAAAAAAAAATAAAGATAACGATATTCTGGATATCTGGCTTGATCCGGACAGAGGGGTTTGCTATGTTCCTGAATTGCCTCCTAAGATTCCCGCGAAACGCTGGGGTATCATAGGGAAGTTCCTGAGTGGATTCTTTGGATAGTAACAAGAAAGGAATCCTAATAAGGTTATGGCCCTTGAGGTCCCTACTTTCATTTAAGGGCAGCTTAGTTCACTCGCTGACGGAGTACAACGAGCAATCGAAGACGGTAAATCAATTGTGCTACATATAAGGAGAAGTCTTATTGTGTCACATACAGGAAAGAAGACGCTTCGAACCAGGAAACATACTAGCAGGGTTTTATAAGTAGTGGTAAATAATTGGTATTTCTCATTGTGCTACATATAGGGGGAGGAGCCCCATTGTGCTACATACAGGGGAAGAGGTCCATTGTGTCACATACAGGGGAAGAGGTCCATTGTGTCACATACAGGAAAGAAGACGCTGTAATTCTAATTGCCGCACAATAGGATAACAAAACCGCGTTAAGATCGAAAGGAGACACTAAAGAATGAATAACTTAAAGACCCCTGCGACTGCCCTGCCCCTGTTTGGTGGCCTTTGCGTCATTATGAAGACACCAAGTTCCAGACCCCTGAAAATCGTCAGGGAATCTTGCGAGGCCAAGGATCAGCAGCAATTCAGAAGCGATGCCAAACGAGATGCCAAGAATCGCAGGGAGCGCCAGAAGACCGCTGAGGCTATCCAACGTGCCGAAGATACACAACGAATGCAGGAAACCGTCAGACGCAACAATGCAGCCCTGAGACACCTTGCTTTGTTTGTGAATATGGTAGAGATTGCTAAGGCTAAAAGATTGCCGGTGGCGCTGGGGATAGCCAAAAGAATCGCCAGTGAACCTGAGGCCGTGAAGCAATGGCGGCAAATACGGGAATGGCTGGGGAAGCGCCCTTCTTCTTGCTGTGTTGTGTCGATTGGAAAAGGTGCAGGAGGCTGGTGGGTGATACGCTGGGCAGTCCTTGGGAAACCTGAGAGGGATGTCTTTACGGAGGCTGCACCCTTGCCGCTCTACCTTGCCAACAAGAAAGGGTGGAAGAACAGCGGGGTAACGATGGAAGCGGAGGCAGAGAGGTTACAGGATCATTATTTATTAAGGAATGATGGTGATGAGGAAACCCTAAAAACCTACACAACTGAGATGTTTGAAGTTTATCGAGCAGCCTTGGTAATGCCGAAGACAACAAGAACCTACAGGACGGATGAGGCGAAGAACCTTATAGAATCCTGTCGAATGCCTGTTGATCCGCAGGCGTCTTTTCCGGTCGCATATAACGGGGACCCACGTAATAGTTCAGGCTCTGGAGTTGCTTTGTGCCGTGGGGTTGTTAAGAATGGAAAGGTGGTGAGTTCGGAGTGGATTTGTGGAAACGAGGAGACGGCTGAGGAGGAGGTTTTGGTCGATATTGAAGAAGGAAGTGATTTTTAATGTAGGAATAAATTTAATAACATAACCTTGAGAAACTTGAGTAAAATCGGGGTCTCTGGGGATTCTAAGGAGCTATATACTATAGGGGATAAAACAGCAATTTAAAAAGGACACTCAGAAGCGTTTCGGGTGTCTATTTCTATGCCCAAAAACTAATAATCTGGAGGGATGAAAAAGTGGCTTCAAAAACAGAGCAAGCTTTTAATGGTCGTCCACAGCAAGTCCAATCTACATATCAGCGGAACATTACTCCCCCTTCTACCGAGCGTGCAAAAGGTGGGGTCAGCAGTGGCTATGCTCTCGCAAGGTCTTTAGGTATCCTTGGAGATGCCATAGCGGCTGAAGGCGTTGCAGGTGAAAAGCGAAAAGAAAAGATAGGCATTGCGGCGGCTGATGAAATAATCTCAGGGCAAACTCCTGAGAATCTTCAGAAACTAAGCGCGGTCGAGATGCTCCAGAATTATGGTCACTTCGACCAAAAGGACAATCCGTATGCGATTGCGACCATTGAGAAGATGCGCGGGAAATACTTTGGTGCCAAGACAAAGGACGAATATACTGAATATCGTAAGGAGCAGAAACAGCAGCCGAAGACCCCTGATGAGGAAATTCGACAGTACAGTAAGTTTGTCCAGGATAAATTCACCGGCCTTCAGAATGTCTCCTCAGATTCCACAGCGTTCCATCGGGGCTTCTTCGACAGTGATCTTGCGAATCAGCTAGACGTTGCCAAAACAAGACAGGGCGAAATAGCGGATGAGCGCAAGACTCTGGTTGCTGGTAGTGTTGCGGCGTCCCTTGGGGAGATTGGGATGAAGGCAGGGGGGATGACCTCCGAAGACCTTGTGAAGAATTGGAATACTGTTTTTGCAGATGCCCGTTTGGTTGGCTCCACTATTCCCGAGCGCATCAAGTTTGCCAGGGAAGGTCTTAAGACTCTCGTCACACAGACCGGAGACGTTAAGAAACTGGATGAGATTGCAAACAATGTAATTATCGGGGTAGATCGAGATGGCAAGCCGCAGAAACTGGGAAGCGTGGTTGATCTTGCGGACTATAGAGTAGCCGCCTCACAACGACAGGGGCATATGTTTGGTGAACGCATTCAACAAAGCCTCGGTAAATTGCTGGGGGGAACACAAGACCAGGCCAATATGCAGTTTAAGATATGGGAAAAGACTGACCCGGACTTTTTTAATGTGATGGTTCCCTATGCGGATAACACCTATAACACACTAAAGAAGCGGGAAGAAAAGGTCAAGATGCAAGCGCTGAATGATGAAACTAAGCGCTACGTGGATCAGGCCGGTATTGCAATCATTGACCAGCAATTTAAGGCATACACTGCCGGAGCGCGTGTGGATGCCCAAGGAAATCGTTTGGCTACTTCTCCGGGAGACCTCCCGAAAATTAAGTATACTCAGTACAACCTTGACGGCTCCACTGTAGAAAAGGAACAACTACCATCAGAAAAGCATATAAGCTCCTATATAGACTATCAAGTACAGCAGCTTAAGGCAGATAAATCGAAGACCTCTGAGCAGCGTGGAGCGCTCCTAATGCAACTTCTGGCTTCCCCAATTGCTGAGAAGCACGCTGCGACCCTTGCGATGATATTCAGCAATGAAATGGACGCTGTAACAGTTGACAAGCTGGACAAGGATTCGGCAGGAAAAACAAGGCTCTCCGGGAATCTTCAGGATGCTCTAGTCTGGTATCGGACAGACCCAGAGAAGTTCTATCAGATATTCAAGGAAGACGCCACGCGCAAGGTGGAGGCAATCCAGACCCTTGAGGATGCCACGGGTGACATTAAGGAAGCGGTGGGTCTCTGTGCGAATGGGCGGGATAAAATGAAGGATAAGGATTTCACCCGTCAGGTGTACACGAATATTTCCAAGGCATTACTTGGTAAGACTATCGAGGGCTTTATGGACCTAACGGGGAATGTGGTGAGCGTCAAGTCATCCTTGGGGGACAATAGCGCTTTAACCTACCGTGTGCGATCCTTAGCGACTCAATTGACCTACGCAGGAATCCCCTTTGATACCGCTGTTACCGCCGCCACGGTTGCCGCAAGGAAGACCCAGCGCATCTGGCGGGATACTGTAATTCCTGTAGATGCTTTCAATGGCATTAATTCCAGTGATCGTGCTAAGGTGGGCGGGGAGGTCCTGGATTATTACCTTAAACAATTCACTCAAGATACCGGAGTCAATGAACAGCATGTTGTAACGAGCTTCAATTCAGATCGAGGGGTCTTTACCTTGTCCGGTGGTGGGGGCTTCGTTACTTATAACCTCAATGATATCGCATACTCTGGCAACTATATGCTTTTGCAGCGCACCACAAATTCTGCGCCTGTTAAGAACATAACCATGGAAGAAGTGGAAGAGGCCCGCAAAAAACCAGATGAAACATTAAACCCTATGACAGGCGAATATATTCCTGGTAAGCCCACAGATTGATGAAAGGAGTATCACCATGAGTAAAAAGAAACCATTCCTAGGCTATTTTTTCGCGGCACAGGAATTTACGTGTTTCTGTGATACGTGGGAAGAAGTACAGGCGTTGCAGAAAAAGTACTCAGGCCCCAAGACTAATAAGGGGTATTATTCACAAGAAGAAGGAGAACAGATTAAGGTGGAATACTTGGCGAAGTTTCAGAAAGCGCAGAAATCAAAGCTGACAGTTTGCGAAGATTTCTCGGCTGATGGCAGATGCTTAGATGTCTTTGCAGCGGGTGTCTATGAAAAGGGTTGCTATGGGGGCGGCTTTGCTGTTTATGAAGGTTCAACACTTCTACACTCAGGGAAGCATGAAAACATACCGAATGCAGCAAAAGGCTCTGGTGAGTGGGCGGGGCTATTGCCCGCTGTTGTAAAGGCGCTCCGATGGGTAAAGGAACAGGGCGCGGTGACAGCCAGAATCCACACAGACCAAAAGGTTGCCGCTGAGTTGATCAGGGGGACATATAAGGCGAAGAAGGAATTTACTCAGACATTTGTGGAGGTGATGGCTTCTTTAGCGGGTTGGACAAGCTTTGCCCCGCCGCTTGATGAATCCGCTAAAGAGGCTGAAGGGTTTCAGGTTGCGAAGGCGCTTGCCAACGAAGCGGCAGGACTCGCTTAATACAAAGAGGCTCGAAGGTAACTAAATGATACCCTAGGGCCTCTAACAATTATCGACTTATTTTATTATGAGAAAGAACGATGACCGTTGAATTTATTAACCGTTGATGAAGCGGCAAAAGTCCTCAGGGTATCGCTACCGACCATGTACAATCTAATTAACAGTATAGGATTCCCCTGCATGAAAGTTGGTCGTGCGTGGAGGATTCCTGAAGAACTTTTCAACAAATGGATACTTGAGCAGGTGCAAGGGGCCTGAAAAAGTTAAGCAGAAACACCCCGTTCGCATTGGTGGGCGGGGCTTCTCTTTTTTCTCTAAGCATATTATTAAGCATATTTACAAAAAAAGAGTCCCGGCTGAATCGCCGGAACCCTTGATTTACTTTGGTGGGGCATACTGGTTTCGAACCAGTGACCTCTTGAATGTGAATCAAGCGCTCTCCCCCTGAGCTAATGCCCCAAAATATAACGCTCTTATATTATACTCGGCCCAGACGCAGAATTCAACCGGTAGCAGGGGCCGGAGGAAAGTAATATTTTTGCGGGAGCTATTTGTGTGTCTACCAAGCGGCGACAGCGCCATCGGTGCGAGGCTCTGTACCGCCGGCGAGAACGCCGTGCTGGTCGCGCCAGATGATCTGGCCGCGTCCCATGGTCAGGTTGCCGACGGTGCGTTGAATGTTGTGGCCTTTGCGTTCGAGGGCTTCGGCAATGGAGTCGGGGAACAGGTGCTCGACCTCGACGGTTTTATCTTTGGTCCACTGCCAACGCGGAGCATCAAGCGAGGCTTGCGGATTGAGAGCGAAATCAACAGTATTCATCACCATTTGCACGTGTCCCTGCGGCTGGACGAATCCACCCATGACGCCGAAGGGCCCGACGGCCTGACCGTTCTTGGTCAGGAACCCCGGAATAATCGTGTGATACGGTTTTTTGCCCGGTTCGAGAGCGTTGGCATGGGCAGGATCAAGGGAGAAATTGCAGCCGCGGTTGTGCAGTGCAATGCCGGTGCCGGGAACGACGAGGCCGGACCCGAAGCCCATGTAGTTGCTCTGGATATAGGAAACCATGTTGCCTTCACCGTCTGCGGTCGCCAGATAGACTGTGCCGCCTTTCGGGGGAGAACCGGCTATCGGGGAAAGCGCCTGCGTGCCGATGAGTTTGCGGCGTTCGGCTGCGTAGGCATCGGAGAGTAGATCTTCCACACGGACCTTCATCTGCCGCGCATCCGTGATATATTTCAGGCCAT
>Ga0316604_10000994_pt1 | contig 28117 bp, 25 predicted proteins | sample OWC_soil_day20_C_FD_207650 | JGI IMG/M metagenome (GOLD analysis project Ga0316604, IMG submission 207650) | Wetland soil microbial communities from Old Woman Creek delta, Ohio, United States - OWC_soil_day20_CT | ecosystem: Environmental > Terrestrial > Soil > Wetlands | place: USA: Ohio... | reverse complement strand
AATCGTCCTTCCCAGCGACCCTACTATCCCCTCTTTTTTCAACTCTTTTAACAACCGCACCACATTCTCCTCCGTAGTCGCCGTCATACTCGCCAGATCCTTCCTGGAAATGTTAATCGCCACCCCGCTCGTATCATTTTCCGACAACTTATACTTCTCTCTCAACACAATCAGCGAAATCGCCAACCGCTCCCGCACAGAATGCTTTGCCACAATCGACAAGCTATTTGCCAACACACTATATTCATGACTGAGCGCACTCAGTAAATGCTTAGACAAATTAGGCGCCCATTCTATCGCCGACAGGAAAGCATCCCTGGGTATAAAAGCAATCCTGCTATCTTCCAGCGCAGCAGCAGAGTCCGGGTAATTATTCCCGGATAATAAAGGATGATACCCGATCAACTCCCCCTCATTAGCCACATATACAATATGCTCATTCTCATTTCTATCCTGCTTATATTTCTTCACCTTCCCCTGCTGGATATAATAAATTCCAAAAGCAGGGTTATTTTCCCTGAAAATAATCTGCCCCTTTTTGTAAGTTTGCTCCACCATATCTGCAAACAACCTTTCCATCTCTTCCGCAGAAAGGCTCTCCATAATTGACCTGGACCGGAAAATCCACTTATCTATCGGGAATATGCCTTTTAAACTCATAATATTAAAAGTTGATTTTTATCAACTCATCAATTGACAACTTGCAAAGTTCTACCCACCTTAAGTTGATAATTTTGTTAGATTAATAAAGGTACAACTTATTATAGGACAGCGAATGACAAGTAATACGACAAAAGAAGACTTCTTTTCGACCAATAAGAATTTTGATCAGTTATATCCTCTCCCCATAAGCCGATTATCCAATTTGCACTGGACACCTATAGAAATTGCCCGAAAAGCGGCTGATTTTCTATCAGCTACCCCCGGCGCGAATATTCTGGATATCGGTGCAGGTGTAGGGAAATTCTGCCTGAATGCAGGGTATTATGCGGGTGATTGTAATTTCTTTGGTGTGGAACAGCGAAGTAATCTTGTGGCAATTGCGAACCAGGTACAACGTCAACTCGGCATCAGGAACGCCTCTTTCATACATGGAAATTTCACTCAGCTGGACTTCTCAGCTTTTGATCATTTCTATTTTTATAATCCTTTTTATGAAAACCTGGTGGATGAGAGCTTGCATATAGATGATAGTATTGCCCACTCAGAAAGTCTATATGAGTATTATGCAGGTTATCTGTATACATTGCTTGACACCCGACCACCAGGCACGCGGCTGGCTACTTACCAGAGTTCGCATACGCGCATTCCTGCATCCTATCAACTGGTTTCAAGTGACATTGACACGCTATTTAGTTGCTGGATAAAAAATACATGAGATGTTCAGACATCTGGGACAGAAAAGGAGCTTCAGGCATAATATCAGGCTGGCTATCCTACTCTGCTTAACGGCAGGTTTTGTCAACGCTTCAGGTTTTTTAGGATTCTTTATATTGACGACCAACATTACAGGACATGCGGCATTGCTGGCTGTAAAACTGACGGAAGGGGATCTGCGGGCTGTACGAATGGTTACGCTATGGCTCATTTTATTCCTGGCAGGGGCATTTTGTTCCAGCCTCTATATATCAAAGGCTGGTAGAGATAAACCACATTCGTATACGGTGCCGATGATGTTGGAGATAATTATACTTTGCGGGGTGGGGTACTTTGGACATACCTACGACAAGAGTGTGGTGAAGACAGAATATTTTGCAGGGAGTCTGCTGTTTGCCATGGGTATGCAGAATGCATTGGTATCGGTAGTATCAGGTTCGGTGGTAAGGACTACGCACCTGACTGGAATGTTTACAGACCTGGGTATAGATCTGGCAGCGGCGTTTTTGAAACGTCCTGCAGCGTTGCAGAAAAGGATTGTGCTGAGGTGTACAATTATTATATCTTTTTTACTGGGAGGTGTGATTGGTGGATTTGCGTATGTGAAATTCCGGTATCATAGTTTTTATATCGCGGCAATTGTTTTGATAATCGCGATGTTTTATGATTTTTTCAGAGTGAATGTCAGGTTGTTTGTTTCGAGGGTACGCAAAAGCAGAAAAGCCGCTTAGTCTTTCGATTTAAGCGGCTTTTATATTGTGATCCCAGCGGGACTTGCACCCAGGCCCCATACATTAAAAAAGAAAGACTAATTGTTTGTTTTTACTCTTTGTTGTTCTGATTCAGCACTACTATTATGGTTTCGTTTGGATCCACTAATTTCCTTGCCAAATCTATAATTGAAAGTCAGGCCAATGACACGGCTGTCAGAAAGATTGCGATCAGTCGCCGTGGCCTGTTGGAGATTCGTAATTTTCCCTTTAATGATCATGGAGTAGAAAATATCCTGCACACTCAGTTTAAGTGCCCCCTTGTCCTTCAGGATGTTTTTCATTACACCGGCATCCACCCGGTTCACCGGGTCCCTGATAAACTGGCCTACCCTGGTGGAAGACCGGTACATCGCATACACTTCTGCCGCCCATCCCTTATTGAACCGAAACTGGTTCATTAACCCAATACCCCACGAAAACCTGTTCTCATCTAAATATTCGGAATTAATAGGTCCTTTATATCCAAAATTCAGGAATTCAAGATGCGCATTACACATGTACCATTTGGTAGGATTCAGGGAAGAGTTGAGCAGCAAACCATATACCGTATTCTCCCCAATATTTGCATTACGGGCAATAAACACGTTACCTGACTGTTCTATGGTCTGTGTAATCATATCCTTTGACTTATCATACACAAGCATCGCATTTATATACTGCCGGAAATGATAGGAGAATTCATAATGATTGAGGTATTGAGGCTTTAGATAAGGATTACCGGCTGAATAAGAATACTGGTCCATAAAATAGAGAAAAGGATTCAGATCCTGGTAGGCCGGTCTGTTAATCCTGCGGCCATAACTTAATCCCAGCGTGTGGTTACCCGCGCTATCCAGCTTGTATGACAGGTAAGCAGTTGGGAACAGGCTGGTATAATCCCTTCTGAACGAAGAATCACTCTTTTCAACATTTCCAAGCTGATGACCATTGGCAATAGTATTCTCCAGCCGAAGTCCGGCCTGAAAAGACCACCTTTTAAATTCTTTATTAAAGTTGAGATATCCTGCATTAATATTTTCATCGTACAAAAAACGGTTGGTATAATCATAATCTGGTGTAGTCACATTATTGACCCGGTTATAATATTCAGCTGCGTTATCAGTTTTCACATAACTGGACTTTACACCAGCATCAAACCGCCCTCCTGTTCCCACAGGACCCGAATAGTCTACCTTCCCGGAGTATACAGTAATATCAACCGGGAGCACGCCGATACGATCATAATTTCTTGCCAGCGTCTGGTCAGCTGCATACACATAATTATTGGTCACCTGATTACCATCAGAATTATACCGGATATAGTCCAGGTCCGCAGTGATCTCTTTTCCGGTGCTGTCAATCCTGTGCTGCAGGTTGAGGTTTACCCCACCATTCTTCCATTTATATTTTCCATTCAATGTACCCTGTGCAATAGAATCTAATGTATGATTGCCATCGTACACCCTGCTCGTTGTGTTTACGTCTTCTGATTTAGGCCGGTACAATCCTGTAAATATAACTCCCATAGTAGTTTTGGGAGAAAGGAAATAGTCCATACCCAATTTAAGATTGACCGCATCAGCAACGTTTTTATTACGCACAGCCATCTGTATCTCTGAACTGGGGGTGCCATCCGAATTTACATAGTAGCGGGCAACATCTGTATTTACAAAATTCCTGTCACCAGCATATCCAATGTTTGCAAACAGATTCACCTTATTATTGCGATAATTCAAATCCAGCGCATCATTGCTTCGCCAATAGTTTGCCTGGCTATAATTAGCTGAAATACTTCCAAAAAAACCTTTTATCCTGTTCTTTTTAGTTCTGATATTGATCACACCCGTACCAGCAGCATCGTATTTGGCTGGCGGATTTGTCATGAGTTCAATTTTATCCAGAGATGCACTGGGCATCGCTTTCAGGTAATTCGCCAGGTCCTGGCTGGATAAATAAGTAGGTCTGCCATCCAGTAATACCAGTATACCTGATTTACCGTTCAATGAAATACTCCCATCACTACTTACACTCACGCCGGGCGATTTTGATAACACATCCAGCGCAGTAGTACCGGCATTAGTTATCAATGCATCTACATTGAGAACCAGCCGGTCTATCTGCTGCTCCATATATGGTTTTCTGGCGGTCACAGATACGCCTTTTAATACTTTCGCATCACTTTGCAGCAGCTGAATGGTCTGCAAAGAAATACTGCTGTGCAGGGAATCAATAGAGATAGGATCACTTGTAAATTTGTTGTAACCTACGGCTGTTATAATTAAAAGATATTGTCCGGCTTTCAGATTTTTCAACTCAAACTGACCATCCGCATCACTAATACCAGTTTTCTGTAAGGCTGAATCTTTTGCACCTATCACCATCAGCGACGCCCCGGGTATGGGACTGTTTTTATCATCATGGACAATGCCACTGATCTTGTTGTCAATGGGATTCTGTGCCAGAACTTTGTTACAAAACAAGCTTATCGTTATGAGCAGATACAGTGCTTTCATGTATATCCATTTATAGTTTGACAGACACAAAACAATCCCTCATTTGAGCTAAGCTCAAAAGTCAGTTTGCGTAGTCTATTTTTAAAATGATGGTTTGTTGGAAGGTAGCCTGGGTTACTATTTTGCGTTCTCTCCAGACGTATGATGTGGTTCCTGCATACGTCGCTGCAAATCAGCGGCTCTCATTTCCTGGTCCTGCAGAATTCTGTTCCGGTCCTCTTCCGATATCGGTTGGCTCAACAGTTTTTCATCTCTGTCTGCTAAATCTTTATCGCGAATTTTGAGGGCTTCATCTCTTAACAACAGCTCATGGTTCCGTTTTTCAGGATTTAATTGATCATCATCCATGGTTTGGGAAAGATTTGTATTTGTTGTCGATTGCGCGTGAATTTTCCGGATTGGGGCAAAACCAATTAATACCAGTATAAAAAGGGATAATACCAGCACAATTCTATCCATTGGCCGCATGCCCGTATTCTCTTTATGTACTATTCGTTTGACCCTGTTCAGTAAATGATTCTTTTCACCGGTGAATGCCACTACAGGACTCCCTTTGGTAATGTCAAGGTTGTATTCCTGAAAAGCCACCAATGCCTGCACATATTTCTTTTTACTTTTTATACCCACTACTGCCAGGTCATCACAACAGTGTTCTCTTTCCTGTTTTATCAGCGATGATAACCATAACACAGCCGGATTAAAAAAGAACAGGATCTCTACGAAACTTTGCAACAGGTTTACCAGGTAATCTTTCCGCCTGATATGGGCCAGTTCGTGCAGTAAAATAGCAGCTGCCTGATCGGCGGGTAAATTAGCCAGCAGCCCCACCGGCATAATAATTACCGGCTTTAAAGCACCTATTACCATGGGCACTTTCACCAATGCTGACTCCAATAGTAATATCGTTTTATGAATATGTAATTTCCTTGCCAGCCCTGCTACCTGCTCCTGCCACTCTTTTGCCGGAGATTGGGTATTATAATTTCTGATACGCTGAATACGCACTAAACCACCCAATATATTTACACATTTGGCACTAAAAATGATAAACCATATGCCTACAATTACAGGTGCGTGCAGATTGCAATACGTCACAAACTGCCTGATAAAAGTTTGCTCTGATATAGGCGCCTGTAAAGTAGCTACAATCGTATTATTTAATTGTTCACCGAAGGTAAAAAGGGTCACCAACAGGAATAAAAACAAGATACCCACCATTAAATTATAGCGCAGCCTGGCATCCGCCTTTCTTGTAATAGCCAGCAATACACCAGCGATGATTGCAAAGATCAACCCCTGCCACAAAGAATGGATGAACGTCCAGCAAAGCGCTTGTATTACATCATCTGCAAATAAACGTTGTATAAAGAGGTAGTGCATACAATAATAGTTACGAGGTAATTATTCTTCTTCCTCCAGCTTGTCAATCAGATTCCGGATTTCTTCCAGTTCCTTTCTGGATGTTTTTTTGTTGGCCAGCAATTGCATCATTAATTTGCTGGCAGAGCCATTGAAAACATTCTCCACAAACCTACCTAACAGATCCTTTTTGGTGGTATCTTCTGCTATCGCAGCTGAGTAAATATGCTTCATATTGGTCTCATCTCTGTCTACCATCTTTTTCTCTGCCATAATCTGCATCAGCTTTAAGGTAGCAGAATACTGCACAGTTCTCTTTTCCTCATTCAGCTTATCGTTTACAAAGCGAACAGTGGATGGACCGTACTTCCACAAAACCTGCAATATTTCCATTTCAGCATTCGTAGGATGAATATTCATAGTTTTTATTTTCTCCAACTAAAGGTAGGAAAAGTTTCGTACGAACAATACTCTAGATATTGTTTTTATGAAAAAAAACAATATCCAGCTCATTTTTAACAACTTACTTTATTTCAGTCCAAATTTAGGGGATGATTATATATCTAATACCTCCATTTCTTTTTTGCCTGATTTGCGCTACGTAATCTTCTGCAGCCATGGCCCTGTTCGGCAGAAATTCTTCCTGGAACCGTTTGACCCCTGCCAGGTAGTTCCAATGCATGTGATACTGCATTCCTGATACTCTTCCCGAAAAAATCATACGAATGCGCGTGTCCTCCTGCATAATGCAGTAAAAATATCTGTGGTTGCTTCATATCCATTTGCTATTTTGTTCTGTCTTTTTCTTCCTCGTTACCAAATGCTCTTTTGCTAACCCTGATTTTGTCATTACCAAAGTTATAAGACAGGGAAATCCTGAAGAACCGGCTGCTTACATTCTCATTATACACCTGCTTTACACCATTTACGATGGATGTATAATCCCTGAGAAATGCCGAGTTAAAGATATCATTCATCTACAGCGTCAGATTCAGCTTTTTATCCATGAATGACTGTCCGATAGATAAATCCAGTTTTGAACGGTAGCCGATCTCATAAAGTCCCTTCTTAAAGGGCGAACTATAGGAATAATCCAGTTGCAGTTTCGTATTATCTCCTATAGAAAAGGTATTGTTGGTGGCAGTGTATATCTGCCATCCGTTTTGAGGTGTCGCGTCGATCCTGCCATCAAACCGGCTATTGGACCCCAGGGCAAACACGGTATTCCTGCTTTGCCATCACGACGTGATATCTTCTGTATAGATCTCTCCTATCCCGTAAAAATGTTCTTTGTAATAATTTTCCCGGGTGATGATCTGGGCATGCGTCGCTTCGTCGCTTTTAAACACCACACCAAAACCGTTCGTGATGATATTCAGGAAAATATTCGTCCTGAACTTGTCTTTCAAACTGTAGGTAAAATCCAGTTTATCTGTGAAAGATGGCTGCAGGAATGGAAATGCTTAAAACAAGATCTCCCTGGTTTTCGACTTGATCGATTGTTTCAATGTAACCATGTATTTTACCATTCAGATTAGAATGGATTGGAGCAACATCGTTTGGTATAAACAGAAAAGCCGCTTAAATCAAAAGATTTTAAGCGGCTTTAACTTTCTTGCTGTGATCCCGTTGGGACTCGAACCCAAGACCCATACATTAAAAGTGTATTGCTCTACCAACTGAGCTACGGAATCTGATCCCATTTTCTCTCAAACGGAGCGCGAAGATAGGGAAATATTTATTTATGCCAAATATTTTTTATTCTTTTATTAACTTTTTAAGTTAGGGAATGAATAACTGGAAAGCCGCAACCTGTAATGCCAACAATATCAATATTCACTACACAAGAACCGGTGGAAATAAACCACCGGTTATACTCCTGCATGGGTTAATGACGAATGGTTTGTGTTGGACGGATCTTGCACGTACCTTAGAAAAGGACTATGATGTGATCATGCCGGATGCCAGGGGCCATGGACAATCCGATGTACCAGGTGAGGGTTATCAGTACGAGGATCTGGCAAATGATGTAACCCTTTCTATTATAAAACAGTATGTCTCCTTTTATAAAGCCAGCCTTTCAATTATTAAGGAAGAAAAGCTTCTCACCCCTACCCTTATACTTTCTTCATCTACCTTAAAACCAGGTGCGTGGTTTAGGACATTCGTACCACCAAGAAAAAAATAAACGCCCGGTACTTTTTGTTGAAAATAAGCAAAGTCATCGTTAAAGTAAGGAACCTGCCCATAGTCAGGTGCGGTTACATCTTTTCCATAGATACGCTGTAGTGTATTCACTGCGGAATTAGTCAATTTGTTATCATTCATGACAGTGGGATTTTCCTGTATGAAAGAAACGTCTCCGCCCACTAGTTGTTTAATGCGGGGAATGATTCCTGGGAGGTTTGTTTGGTTCGTTTCATATAAATACGTTTCCAACACAAGCGAGTCATGTTGGGAATAAGTATTAAAATGGGGATCCATGAACAGGTAGTCTTTAAATTGGGTGTTGGGGTTCATTAATCCTTTGGAGGGATCACTGACCTGTTGTATCTCCCACGGTTGGCTATTCGCCTGTGAACGTGATAATGAATTATATATTTTCGTTTCCACTTCTTTTGCATCACCTTTCTGTAATTGAATCCTTACCCGTTTCTGGCAGGCAAACATCTCATTAGGTTTTACCATGATCTTTCCTACAGGCAGTGCAGTTACATGCAAAGCATACATTTCATCCGGATGTATTTTGGAAAATAATCCATGGTCAATCATGCCCTTTGCCCCCTGAAAGGTCTCTTCTTCTGATTGAAAAATGAAATAGATGGTTCCGGCGAATGATGCCCTATGTTTTGAAAGGATTTCTGCAATGCCCAGTGCAATGGCCATATGTACATCATGCCCACAGCCATGTTGCACGCCTTTTATAATGGATTTGAACGGCACATCATCCCGAAAGTTATTTGGTAAAGCATCCATCTCTGCCCGCCAGGCGATCTGCTTACCGGGTTTGCTTCCTTTTAAAATACCGACAAGGCTATGGCCGTAAATATTTGTTTCTACTTCAAGGCCTAAGTTGATTAAATATTGTTTGATGAATTCCGCTGTGTGAATTTCATTTCCTGCTAATTCGGGATTTGCATGAAGATCTCTTCTGATCCTGACCAGCTTATCATAGATGCTATCAGTTTCTGATCTGATCAGGTTGTGCATTCCCGTTTGGCGCCAGCTAACAAGGGCTATTAATAAGATCCATACTTTCATGAAAGTAAAGTAGAGATTTAAAAAACGGGGTAGCTATAAATGTGATAAAATGTATTTCTGCCGGGATAGAATCTTACCTGATATCAGTAATTCTACATGGTATTTCAAGATCTTCGGAGAGATAGTAAATGGAGCATACCCGATGGTACCCATCTGCGACAATCAGTTTGGGAGAACGTACTAACAATACTGGTGAGAGTTTTTTCCCGGACTTAACCTTTTGGATATTCTCCTGCACATGGATATTATCAGCAGGCAATAAGGGTAACCCGCTGGCGCGTAAAATGTCTTTTGCTTTCTTTTTTACGGTTCTTTCTTTTTTGAGTGCGGCTACAATCTTCTGGACCTTGTTGCGGGGAAGCAGGAGATCGAGATAGTCAGCAGCTGCCGGGTAGTTGCTTTCTCTTGGGTTTTTAAGCCAGACATTTATATCAATGTTCATTTGTTCCATGGGGAGTTATTTTAAGATTTGCATTCCTGGTATAATGAATGTAAGGCATATTTATTATTTACAAGAGTACCGTGGGCGATTCACTGTTTCATATCCTATAATTATTGACAATGGCAGGGAATATTCAGAAAATAGCCTTATCATTGCTTCAGCTTGAGGCATTAATACCCAATGCGCTCTGATTCAACGTTTCATGAAATAATATACCTATTCCACAAACATAAATTCTACTTATGATAAAGGGAATCATCACATTATCACTATTGATAGGCGTACTACCCTTACAGGGACAAGACCACAGCAACTACCAGACGATTGGCAATACCAAAGGTCCTACTCTGGGTTATGCGACCAATTCAGGTGTGAAAATCCTGACCATTGGCAAACTCCATTTTAAAGACTTAAATAAGAATGGGAAACTGGATAAATACGAGGATTGGAGATTGCCAATAGAAGAAAGGGCCAAAGATCTGGTATCAAAAATGACGGTTGAACAGATGGCTGGTTTGATGTTGTATAGTCTTCACCAGGCACTCCCCTCCCATGAAAATGGCTTTGCCAGCGGTACGTATAATGGCCAGCCATTTAGTAAGAGCGGTGCCGCTCCTTCAGACATCAGCGATCAGCAAAAACAGTTTCTGAAAGAGGATAACCTCCGCCATATACTCATCACCACCGTAGCCAATCCCGGTGTGGCAGCAGCATGGAATAACAATGTACAGGCTTTTGCAGAAGGATTAAGTTTAGGAATTCCGGTCAATAACAGCTCAGATCCCCGGCATGTAACGCAGTCAAACGCAGAGTTCAATGCCGGTGCGGGTGGCGCCATTTCTCAATGGCCGGATGGATTGGGGCTGGCAGCTACATTTGATCCGAATATCGTACAACAATTTGGCAGCATTGCAGCCAAAGAATATAGAGCTTTGGGAATTACTACGGCCCTCTCACCGCAAGTAGACCTGGCCACAGAGCCAAGATGGTACCGGCTCATTTCTACATTTGGAGAAAGCCCTGCTTTGTCAACTGACATGGCCAGGGCATATATAGATGGTTTCCAGACTTCCACAGGTGTGGATGAGATAAAAGACGGATGGGGATGGACGAGTGTCAATGCCATGGTAAAACACTGGCCTGGTGGTGGTCCGGAAGAAGGTGGCAGAGATGCACACTTTGCATATGGGAAGTTTGCAGTATACCCCGGTAAAAACTTCTCTGCGCACACTGCTCCATTTGTAAACGGGGCCTTAAAACTGAGTGGAAAAACAAAAGAGGTGGCTGCTGTGATGCCCTATTATACGATCTCTTATGGCATAGACCCCAGTGGTAACAATGTTGGTAATGGATATAGTAAATACCTGCTAACAGATCTGCTCAGACAGCAATATCATTATGATGGTGTGATTTGTACAGACTGGCTCATTACTGCCAATGAAGGTGCAGCTCCTGATGTATTTGAAGGAAAGCCGTGGGGGCTGGAAGCCAGGACTGTGGATGAAAGGCATTATCAGGCAATAATAGCAGGCGTCGATCAGTTTGGTGGTAACAATGATGCGAAACCTGTAATTGCTGCTTATCAAATGGGGGTAAAAGAGCATGGCGAAGCATTTATGAAAGAACGGTTTCAGCGGTCAGCAGTAAGGTTACTGAAAAATATATTTCGTGTAGGATTGTTTGAAAATCCTTACCTGGAAATAGAAAAAAGTAAAGCGATTGTGGGCAATCCTGAATTTATGAAAGCGGGTTTTGAGGCACAACTGAAATCTGTGGTATTATTGAAAAACCATGCGAATACGCTTCCTGTTACTGGCAGGAAAACGGTATATATTCCAAAGATCTATTACCCCATGTTAAAGAATTGGTGGGGCATGCCGACGATGCCACATTTTGATTACCCAGTGGATACGAACACAGTCAAAAAATATTATAACATTACAGCTATTCCGGCAAAAGCAGATTTTGCGCTGGTATTTGTGAGCAGTCCGGTGAGTGCCGACAATGGTTATAGTGCGGAAGACAGGAAAGCGGGTGGAAACGGATATGTGCCCATCAGTCTGCAATATGGTCAATACAAGGCGGTGGATGCGCGGGAACAGAGTATTGCGGCGGGTGATCCGGTAGTTGCTCCTACAGTAAAGAACAGATCTTACAAAGACAAAACTATTATAGCGAATAACTTCATGGATTTACAGACCATACTAGATACAAGATCAGTGATGAATGGCAAGCCTGTAGTGGTGGTTGTAAATGCAGGAAAGCCCATGGTGTTTAGTGAGTTTGAGAAAAGTGCAGATGGATTGTTGATACATTTTGGTGTTTCTACTTCTGCAATGATGGAGATCATTTCAGGAAAGACGGAGCCCTCCGGTTTATTGCCTTTGCAGATGCCGAAAGATATGGCGACGGTGGAGAAACAAAGTGAAGATGTGCCTTATGATATGGATTGTTATCAGGATAGTGATGGCCACAGTTATGATTTTGGGTATGGGTTGGATTGGAAAGGGGTGATTCATGATAGCAGGAATGCGAAATATCACAAGGAGTAAATTATTTAATACATGCAGAAAAGCCGCTTCAATTGCAAGGTTGAAGCGGCTTTATTTTTAACGATAATTACAAAATATAGAGATAATTTTACTGCCAAAATCAATCTTAATGAAAAGCAGGAAGATCGCGGCAAAAAAGAAATTCCAACAGTCGCCAGCGGCAACATCCAGGTCTAAGCCAATAAAGGCCGGGACTGGTGTCGCGACACCACGACCAAAGACAGCCTCCGGAATATCCAGTCTATCAGCAAATGTCGATAACGTTATTTTGACAGCGACAAAAAAATTAGTTCTCTTAAGTAATGGACAATATAGATTAGGGAACAGAGTTTTTACTCCCGGACAGGGGTATTCTGTAAAACGTGCTGATGGGAATAGAGAATCAAAAGTGCCTGGTGATAATGCTCATGTAGAAGTATATTTTATAGTCTGGGATCATGACAAAGAGCGTACGCGCATTTCCAAAGCAACAGCTGAGCAGTTAATAAATTTAGCAAAGTCGGCCAGTAGAAATTATCCTGTGTACCAGGCAAGACAGACGGCACCTAAAAAAGCTGCTGCGAAGAAAGCGGTTTTCGGAGGGTCGGCGCATCCTCAGGGTCGAATTAATCCGAAACGATCCGGCAATAAAAAATAAAGGGGGATTGAGGAGATTTTAAAGGCTGATAACAAGGGCTTACTATTGTATGGAAAAGCGTTCAGCTACTTCACTAACAGTTATCTCATGTTCATGTTTGATCACTGCCAATGGGATATTGTGTTTAAAGCGTATCCATTTAATCATCTCCACTGTAAAGGAAAATGGGAACTGCCCGTATGGGGCATGATCCAAAGACTTCTGTCTTAAATGGGTATAACCAGGTGCGTGCGGCAAAAAATGTGTTTATTACAGATGAGGCCTGCATGGCTTCGTCGGCTTGCCAGAATCCTTCTATTACATATATGGCGCTGGCAGCGAGAGCCACCGATTATGCAGTGAAGGAGCTGAAGAAGGGAAATATATAATTAATTTTATTTGTAAATGCCCGCTTTACTATCTTTGGCAGTAAGGAGGATTTTTTTGTACAATCATTGGAATATAGTACTAAGGTGTTATTTATCCCTTGCGTATAAAGCAATAATTTTAGTGTACAAGTTTGTAAACCGTTCTCTATACAATTATGAATCTATTTTTACTCGCTACATTCACTATATTGTTCAATAATCCGGCTAGCGATTCTACAGTTAGAAAAGATAGTATTATCACCCTGCCTGACAGGTATCTGAGTCAGGTAAAACGCAAATCAGAACATGTCGAATCCCAGGTAGACAAGCGTACGGCGCAGGCCCTGGATCGCTTTGCACGCCAGGAAAAAAGAATGCAGGCGAAGCTGATGAAGATGGATTCGACAGCCGCAAAAAGAATATTTTCCCAGTCGATAGATAGTCTCAATCATATGAAGGCCGGTTTAGGGAGAAAGGTGAGTGGCATCACATCTAATGCCGGGGGCGCTTATTTGGATACTTTGCAGAATTCATTGAAATTCCTGCAAGGGTCGAATAATATATCAGGGGCGAATACCAGTAAACTGGCGAGTGCGACACAGAGCGTAGATAATCTGCAAAATAGCCTGCAACAAGCGGAGCAGGTAAAGGCATACCTGAGAGAGCAAAGGCAATTGTTAAAGCAGCAACTGGCAAATTATACTGGTTTTGGCAAGGATTTGACAAACCTGAATAAGGAGGCATATTATTACGGCCAGCAATTGAATGAATACAAGGCTACTTTATCGGATAGGAAAAAAGCAGAAGAGAAGGCGGTCAAATTGCTCAAAACTTTACCAGCGTATAATAATTTTATAACACAGCATTCACAGTATGCGAGTTTGTTCAACCTGATTGGAGCCAGCAGTAATAGTACAGCCAGTCTGGCGGGGTTGCAGACCCGTAGCCAGGTAGAGTCAATTATTTCCCAGCGGTTGGGGAATGATCCCAGTGCACAGCAGGCGGTGAGTCAGCAGATGGCGCAGGCAAAGTCACAGTTGAATGAGTTGAAGGATAAATATTCCAATTTAGATAATGCGGGAGATATGCCTGATTTCAAACCAAACCCGATGAAGACAAAGAGTTTTCTGCAGCGGTTGGAGTTTGGGGGGAACCTGCAATTCCAGAAGAATACGTCTTATTATCCTACTACCACGGACATTGCCGGACAGGTGGGGTATAAGTTTCATAAAAATGGTTCTGCTGGTGTAGGTGTGTCTTATAAGTTAGGGATGGGCACAGGTTGGAATCATATTGCTTTTACGCACCAGGGGGTGGGCTTGAGGTCTTATATGGATTGGAAGTTGAAGGGGACTTTTTATTTGAATGGTGGGTTTGAGGAGAATTATGTGACCACTTTTACGAATGTGTCTGAGTTGATGAATGTAAATAGCTGGCAGCGGAGTGCGCTCTTGGGGATATCTAAGAAATATAAGATTAATGCAAAGTTGAAAGGGAACCTGATGTTGTTGTATGATTTTCTGGCCAGCAGAAATTTCCCTGCTACCAGTTCAATAAAGGTGAGATTTGGGTATACCATGTAATGGGAAATACCTATGGAAATAGAACTGAAACTCCCGCTAATAGAAATAGCATACACTCCTTTGGCAATTATCCTCATAGCCTTGCGATACACCTTACTGATAGGTGGGGTTATATTAACGTTTTTGCCTCGGCCCCTATTAGTATTGTTATGATTGTGGTCAGCTTTATCCTGCTCATTGTGAATTCATCTTTATAGCGCGCATCTATATACCCGCGTTTTAATAAATCAAACAGGTGTTTTTCTGCGCGGGTATTATCGGGGAACACACTGTCCAGTTCTTCAGAGTAGCGTTTACTTCCTGCGGGCTTAAAGGTTTGCGCTCGGCCAGTTGGGTGTTGCCGCTGTCATATAATACGATGCCTTCTTTTTCTATATCAGTAAAGAAGTACTGGCCTTCACGAAGCATCTTGTTTACAAAGTCTATATCGTGTACGATGACGGTTACTGGCGTTTTATATACGCAGAGGTTCTCTATAATATCTTGTACCTCGTAGTCTTTTTTTGCTCGCCGGAGCGGGTGATGACTAAGATATCATAGTCGCTGATATACTCGTAGATGATGCCGCCTTCCGTGTAGCGGTGCCCTACCCAGCGGCCTGTATCATGGCAGCCAAACCGTATCACCTGCTCAGGTGAAACCGCACGGACAATGATGTCGGTGATGGCAAGCAGCTGTTGCTGCTTGTGGTCGGGTAAGTGGCTTAATGAGGGGAGCATATTAGTAGCAAAACTATAGAAGAAAATTAATTTTTAAGTCCTTACATACCCTCACATCAATAATACTAAAACCAATATTTACCATAGATAGCAATATATAATACAAATAACAAAAGAGGTAATGCAGACAAAAAAATCTTATAATTACTCCGCCCTCTAATCTTTTCATTCTCCTCTTTATTTAGCAATAGCTTTAAACCTCCATACAAATTAAACGACAGCAACAACAAGGGGAACGCTGCCAGTATAACTACCCAGTTAAATCCACCATCATCAAGAACACCCTTTAGAAAGAATATACTATAGGGAACAATAAATACACATCCCACAGACCCAACCATCACACCTAACCTATATTGATAAACTATAATAGGAGCAGCAATGACAAATAGCAAAAAGGATCCTATTAACGCTAAAACAGGCATATAGTTTTCAAAGCCAGCCGACACACCATAATAGAACATTATAATGAAAAATACTAATAAAGAAAGGACAATGTAATTAATATAAAAACGCATTTTTATTGCTTTTTCTTTTGAGGATTTGTACTTAAAAACTGTTTATTCCAGTCTTCGATGGAATAATTTTTACCACCCATATTAACACCTGTAAAATTGCCATTTTTATCTGTAGTAATGGTAAGATTGAAGCTCGTTATAGGGTTATCTTTATTCTCACCTGGCAACTCTGTAAAAGGCCCAGTATTCTTACCTACTCCTGCCCCAATCTGCCCGATACCTAAAAAGAGATTATGCCCACCAGGATCACTGATAAAAGCCTCCGTACTAGGAAAATTATCTCCGGTGAGGCTTCCGCTTACAGTTAAAGTTCCAGCCTTTTTATTTTCTGTTATAGAAAATTCCGAAAAGACATCAATATTAGGTGTTGCAAAAGAAGGTGTCTTAGGATTGCCCGCTGCTGAATGAGTACCAAAACTAAAGTTCTTATCATCTCCATTACTTGCAATAGACAGCCCCTTATCTATTTCAATCGCTGGCACGGCAGTTTTGGCTCCGCCAGGATTGGATGTTTTAAAAGTAGGAGAACTCCACCCATAAGCTTCAATCTTAGACTTGTCGGTATCAAATAATATTCTTTGGTGCGCTCGCGCAGTAGGCCCATGTCCATTAGCATATGACGGTACATTTGAGTATCCCCTACCATCCCCATGAAACCCAAAACCAAACGACGAAAACGGAGCAAAAGACCTTATCGTAATCGGATAAGGTATCATCCCTCCGATATCTATAAAGCGTAGCGGATTGTTAAAAGCATACGCATAAGTACTCCAAGCTAGCATTTTTTCTGCTAACGGATCTATAACCCACCATCTACCTAATTGCGGATCCTGCATACGTTTCCCATAATCATACAACTCCAACCCACTCCCATCACTAAACTCCTCACTTTGCAACTCCTTACCATTATACTTAAATCTATTCTCTATTTTCCCCACAGCCTTAGACGATATCCCCGCCATGGTAAGACCATATGGATAATAATGCGTCTCCTCCAAAAGCGCTCCTTTATTATGCACTACAATCAAATTATCAAAATAAACGGGCTCATTACTCTCATTCAATGTATAAATATAAAGAAATCCTGTCTTTTCTATCCGCATTGATTGCACCTCCAGCACATTAATTACGTTCGGACCGCCCTGAGGTTGCCTGATACCACTATTCCCACTCACCATATTAAACTGGTCATCAAACATCACATAATTCAAATATGCCTTCGGCTTATCTGAAGCATTATTATTTGCATCACTATTCTTCAATGCATTGTAAGTATCCTTTGTAAATTGCGACTGAATAGGGGAATTCGCACCTATACCAGCATGTACACCATCACTCACACCTGTACCGGTAAAAGCCTGTAATATCGCGGCAGCTAACTGTTCTGCAGTTGAATTACCTGTATTAGCTGCGGTACTATTATATGCAACCGTAGTACCAATCCGGATTGTATCACCTGCCATTACCCGCAATACAATTGACGGACCTATCTTTTGACCAGTAGCACTTAATTTCGCTACATAATCATTCGGACTGGTAGTATTATCAGTTGGATAACCATTTGAAATACTTGTAATTGCTGTACGAGTGTTATCGATATTGCTGAATAAAGCATTTTCTTTACCACTGACCGCTGTCTCCATCGTTGCAGCGTAAATAGCCGTATCACGCTGAGTGCCCAGTACTACCCGTATATTTCCCAGGTGATCTTTCTCAAAATAATCATAAGTGTATTGAATCGCCTTACCTGAATCATATACCGGACGGATCCGTCCTTCTTCATGAGCTATATGCTGCAAAGTATCCTGTTGGTATAAAAATCCTCCAATGTAATCACTTACAGTTGTTTTAACTGGTGAAACAGTACTATCAACGACTGTTTTCTTTAACTTAGTCCCAACCGCATCATATAGATATGTAATCATTCCTTTTCCAGGAATTGAGATCTTTTCAGGACGTGATAAATAGTTATAACTAATCGCGGTGATTCCCTTATTCAAGTCACTGATCTGGTTACCATTGCCATCATAAGCATAATCATTAACTGTAGCTGAATTAGAGCCATCATTGAAATCTCCTGATTTAGCTGAAATCGTATTACTGGTATCTGTAACTGACAGCAGCTTATTACTTCCTGACTGGTAAGTATATTTCAATCTGTCTATAGCACTTATTGTGGTCCCTATCAAACCCTGCTGCTTCATAGATCCAATATTCCCGTTCGCATCATATGTAAGATTGCTAACAGAAAAATCTATTGTCGTATTAGCCCACGCACCTGAAGTATTCTGCTTGAAATCAGCAGCTGTTAAACGGCTATTCAGATCATAAGAATACCCGAATGCCCTGGCCACACCATCACTCGCTCCCTTCCACTTTACACCGGCTATATTACCATTGTACTGATTACTGGTAAACCCATAATCATAACTCAATTCTTCTCCAAAATAATTAGTCGTACTGGTCGTATTTACATATGCTTTATTGATGCCCTGCAACCAACCGCGGATATTATAGGTATAAGTAATTGTATCCAGCTGGGTAGAAGTACCTGTCACATTGAGCCTTTTACGCTGTAATCGTCCAAGTTCATCATAGGTGTTAGCTGCAATAGTCTGATCCAGGGTCGTAACGTCGTTTACACGCGTTATCACGCTTAGCAACCTTCCTCCTGCATCATATGAATTCATCGTTAACAGTGTAATTTGCGGGGTCAATGAACTCCTCGAATTCGAATGGCGAAGATAAGTGCTGAGAACTTTCCCATTAAAATCATACAGGCTTGTACTAATATATTTTCCCCCTGTTTGATTTTCTCCTATTGTTTGTATAGTTCTCCCTTTATCATCATAATATATCGTTGCCGTCAGCCATTGATCAGTACCCAGCACCCTCACTTTAGCTCCTGTTGTCAATCCTTGCGTCAATGAACTGGGACTGGAAGGTAAAGCTTCTGAATAGGGATTTGAACCTCCCTGAGGCTTGGAAACATCTGCTGATACATAGCCCAATGAACCGGTATAACTATAATTATCATAATAATTATATGTTAATGGAGTCAGACTACTGGCACTAATTGATGGCAACGCATTGGTGGCTGCAACGGTGGTCGTACCAGCATTACCAGTGGTGATTTCTGCCGTAATTTCAACTCCACTCGTGGATTCAAAACCAGGAATGATTGTTATGCTATTGCTTGCTGTATAAGATGTTGTTATTCCGTCATAACTATTTAATACCAGATCTGACTGAATAGGGAAACTATAAGATATGCCCTGACTACCAGATACCGAAGTATTCAAACTGGCCTGCAATGCTTCCCTTGTGGTAGTTGCTTTATAGATGGCAGTCATGGAAACACGGTTCAGATTATCATAAAAATTACCAAGCCACTGCTGGGGCGATGTAGCCCGTTGCACTGAATCCTGGGTAAAGGCTACTCTGTCACGCACATCATATACCAAATAGACAGCACCTGCTCCCGGTATTCTTTTAACCACTATCCGGTCACGGTCGTCAAACTGATATTGAAAACATAACTCATTCGCTATACTGGCAGTAACAGCCCAGCCATTGGCTATAACCGCATTGGTAGCAAGCGGAGGCATTACAAATACAAGGCGGCCCAGATCATCATAAATGTAATAAGTACAAAGCCACCCTTCATGAGAGCCATATACCGATGAGATCAATTTTTTGACAAGTATTACACGATTGCTTTTATCAGTAAATACAACTGTCTGCTGACCATTTTCATCAATATCAACATTTTTATGCAATGTTCCATGCGTATAAATTCCGCCACTGACAGGCAAACCTGTAGTAAAATTCCAAATTCTAACCTCATCACTGGCACTGTTGAGCAGATATTGTTTCTGAACCGGGTTAGCGGCCCAGCTATTTCCCGGAGCTGCTACCTTCAATATCCTGCTTAATGGAGACGCTTCATAAGTATTTTGACTGTAATAAATACTTTCTCCAACGATTCCGGGGTTCAGTGTGCTACTTTGATAAAAAGTCTTTTGACTATTGAATGGATCTGTTTTAAAGCTACCATCACTTGTATTACCACTTTGCTGTGCGTAAGGAAGATACTGATATTGTTCTCTGCCATATGGGTCATATAGTTGTGGCTGTACGATATCCTTTCCTGCAGGACTGGTTCCCTTTGATACAGTTTGTATAGTCCGGCCCAATCCATCAAGATATTCCGTACTCATCTTTACTTCCGTCACTGTACGCGAAGAAGCACTAACAACCGCCGTATCTGAAGTCGGCATGGAAGGAGCCCAGGTACGTACATAATTAATTACACCTGATGAATACGCAGCCGGTACAGCGAACGGGGTTGCAGTTGGTCTTGTGGAAGTGGCCACTGGTATATTTTGGGCATACAATGCATGACCTATCAGCAAAGCCACCCCAATGAATATTTTTTTCATAAGTAATCGGGTTATTGGGTGATAGGTTGTGCAAATTGATAATTCATCTGCTTGAGGATTTTACCATTCTGGTCTTTAATTACGATCAACCTTCCAAACAGATCATATTCATAATATGACGTTCTGCCAGCAGGGTCGGTTTCACTGGTGACACCTATCAGGGGTTTAAATGTGTAACTGCTCACAAGCACATTGGTCAGGCCGGTCCTCAACTTCTTTAATTCTGTCCTCAGCACATCATCACCCGAAGGATTTCTGATTACACTGGTACTTAACTGTGCAATCGCACTTGCATATGTAGTACCCGTAATCTTCGCTACAGGATAACAATTATTATATCCCCATATATATGCCTCTGTAACATCATTCACCTTATTTTGCTCAATTATATTTCCAACACTATCATACCTGCTAAAACTAATTTTCGCATCGTAATTCACATCCTTAATAATATTTCCGTTGCTGATATAAGCCGGAGTAAAAGATGCCTGTGCTGTTGCCCGCTTCAATGTAAATGCCGTGTCTATCTGCACCTGTATCCCTGCCATCGCCGGCACAGTCTTATACTTTATAAACTTCCCACCTAAAATCGTCGTCACGCCACTTTTTATCTGCTGCATATACTGCTCAATCACTAAATTATGGATACTACTATCCTGCATTGTCTTAATTGCCGCCAACCCAGCACTCAATGTACCAGCAGGAATAGTATAATCAGTCGGATACTTCGTATACGTCCACACATCATCCCCCTTTGAATTCGTCGTATGTACACGCGTAGGTTGTATATGATCCATGTTATCATAGTAAGTATCTACTACGCTCACCAGGGAATCCGTCCCAGCATATTCCGTCGTTGTCGATTTGCTAAGCAGTGCTCCATCACTACGATAACTATAATAATTAGAACTAAAATGCTCCCAGGGATATCCTACATAATAAGTCCATTTCTCCCTATAAGCGGCCTTCCACGCCTGAACTTTCCCCTTCAGGAAAGTAGTATATACATTCTCCTGCTTTGTCAACAATTTCCCTGTGTTATCATAAGTATACTGTGCCTTTAGCATGCCCTTTTCAGGGTATACATTCGTAGATGGACCAAAGGGATAGCTATTTAAACCTGAAGAATTGTCACCTAAAGCATACACATATCTGATACTCCCATTCTGATTATCTGTTTCCAATACCTCTTTGTAAACCACACCACCACCGCTGGTTTCTATTTCATTATTAGCGGCAGAAGTCCTGTAAGTCATATCACAAGCCAACTCCTCATATGCACCGTTATTAGTGTTAGCACCAGGGGCTGGTTTCCATACAGTCATTTTATATTTATAAACCGGTTTATTGGTCAGATAACCTGATGACATAGATGTATTTCCAGACAGGTTGTAAGTATAGCTCTTAATGATATCATTAGCATGATTGATACCATCATAAGTTGTCATAGCCTTCAATCGAAGCCCGCCTCCCGTTGCAATCGCGGTCGTACCTGTAATTGCCTTGTATGTCAGATCAACAGCTACTTTTTCATAAGAAACCGTTGGCTCGGAATGCTCTGTCATCATCACAATATGATACTCCCCTGAATCAACAGGTATATACTGGGTACCACTTCCTATATTCGAAGTTGCACCAGTCTGCATATTCCGGAGGATAAGAGAATTAATATTACCTAAGGATGAGGTACGGGTTACAATAGCTTTTATATACTGGAAGTAAGGTATATTCACAATAATACTATCTATCTTATAATCAGGATAAGTCGTATTCCCATTCACACCCGTCGTCACTGACTTTGATGCTGTCAGTATCTGATAAACGGCATCATTCACCTCTATCGAATTGCTGTAATGACTATAAGTATTACTCTCATAAGTAAAGGTAGTACTGCCGCCTGTCGGATAAGTTATACTCTCTAATATATCTGCCTTTGTGTAGGTAAAATTAGGTTCCCTGTCGCCGCCAGAGGTAACACTATCAGAAGGTAACAGGGAGTAATTTTTTGCTCCATTATAATACCCCCAGTGGTCCTGTGAAAAGGAATTGATAGCCGGCAAATGCGTACTATTATAACTAAGTGTATAAGACCCAATCACATTATTATTAACATCTGCCTGACTCACCTTTGTCAACATCAGCCTTACAGGTGTGGTATAAGTAAACAGATATTTATTCAGATCTGTATATACATTATTAAATCCTGAAGAATAGGTGATATCACTCAATGCATAAAAAGGATCACTACTGGAATTAGTTACATCCGTCCTTACTGTATTATAATTGAAAGTGACTTTGCCTCCAGGAAAAGTAATAGTTTTCAAAGTCTGCTGTTGGCAGACACGGTTGTTGTAGCAGGTAGAAAGCGTAGGCGTAGCACCGGGACAACCCTGAATAGAAACACCAGAGACTAGCACGGAGGGAGAACTGGTTTCGGTTTGTGTAACTGATGGTGCCGGTAATCCCTTATCTAATTCATAGGTAAAGTCAATCGTCCGTTTACTTTTAGGCAGAATGATCTGTGTGAGGTACCAGGAAGATGGATAGATTTCATCAGAACCTCCGCAGGAGGAAACTGATATTGTCCAATCAGTGCTGCCAAAAATATACTGCGTACCATCAGGGGTCACCATTGTAAAGTACATATTGCCATCAATGAGCGGCATCCAGGTAATCTTTATATCCCTGTAAGGTAATAACACAATCTGTTGATTAGTATCTACTACAAATTTACCACTGATCCCTCCTACATTATAATTAAACTCATCGGGCTGCGTATCCAGCTGATTAGTCGCGGAGAAATTGAACGTCTGATAATTATCAGCACCCTCCATATCTCCGGAGGCTGTGATTATAATTCTCCTTCCTCCACTACCATTCACATATCCCACTCCTGTCTCATCAGGCAGTCCCCTCACCGTACGCGAAATAACACCACCCGCATTCAATGCCCATCCCAAACCCACATTCGATGCAATATCATTTACCCTATTTCCACCTGCATGGTAAGAAAGGCTCAATTCAGTATTAAATTCATTTCCAACACTAATCTTCCCCAAAGGAATTGATATCGAAGGCAATCCATTGAACAAATTCACAGGGACATCTCCGAATTTTCCCAGAGAGGCGGCATTCGGCGCCGGAGGGGCAACATTAAAAACGGTTGGGTTAAGGTCGCTCTGTTCCTGCGCCCAAAGCTTACCTGCAAGCAGTAGCAGCAGAACAGTACATAGATACCGACCTTGCTTAAAAGGAATGTATTTCATCGTTGAAGTTATAAGTATAGAGAAAGTTTCTCATTAGGTTTTGCTACCAAAAAATAGATTTGTTCTTAGAGACTATTGCGATTCCCGATTTTATGTATTGTTACAAACAATATGCTAAATAAAGAAGATATAAATCCATAGTTATTGGGTTAAAAATAATAAACAAGTACCTATTTACACCCCCCGGTGTATAATTTACGGCAAAATAATAAAATAGAACTGTATTTCAAATAAAAATTCTAATCATTTTTCAATCGGTAAATGATAGAGATTAGCGAAAATCCATTAAAGGGTATATCCAACCATCAACAGCAAATGAACTACTTATAGCAGATTGAGTTTTAGGAGACATTACTTTTAGATGATCCGATTTCAAGTTATCCCTCCCATCGTCAAGCCAAATTGTCCCTCATCTCCTAGGTTATCAAGCGCATCAAACATATGCTAAATTACAAAGCACTACTTCCCTGTAATCTTTTTACGGTGGTTATTTCCCCAGTAAACCATCACGTCAACAACAGGTTTTAAGCTTTCACTATAAGCGCCGCCAGCGTATATTCAACAAGAACCGGCGAATCATCATAGACAGTCCTTATAATGAGCTGATTTGATTCAAGGTCTTTAAGTTCCTTAGACAATACACGTGTAGTAATCGCAGGAATGGCACGCTGTATGTCCCGAAACCTGGTTTTGCCATCGTACATCGTCATAAGGATGGGCAATTTCCATTTGCCACTAATAACATACAGCGTATCCTGAACATACTTTATTTTATCCGTCATAGTCAGTGCTTTCGCCTTCATGTCTGGTATCCTTTAGGTTACTGGTATCATTTGTATACCAATTCAAAGGTAATTTTGTTGCACAATAAAATATCAGGAAATGAATAAAAAAATCAAGTTAATGATCGCGGCGGCAATATTTACAATAACAAGTATGGCGCAACAAAAACAAATGGGCATGGATACTATTGTGAATCTTGATCACGTTGCACTTTCTGTGGGCAACCTCGACAAAATGGAAGCCTGGTATAAAACCTGCTTCAACATGCGGGAAATTCAGCATTTGGAAATTGAAAGCATGCAAGTCAGAACTGTTTTGTTGCAAGCGCCTAACGGCTTTAAAGTTGAGCTGATTGAACTGAAAAACTCCACGCGGGAGCAACGGTTTACTGACCCATTAAATGCGGCCTCCGTTCAGGGTTATGGTCACATGGCGCTTATTGTAAAAGACCTGCATACTGTTTTTAATGAGCTGATAAACAATGGGGCATTACAGGTCATTCCGCCATCACCCGCCGTTAAAAAGGGCGATACGTATGCTTATGTCAAAGATTTAGAAGGCAACCTGATAGAACTGATTCAGGGTGGTCAACGGCTTTGATGCAACAGCTGCCCGCGATGGGCAGCTACCCATCCAATCAGGTTATCTATAACAGGAGCAAGCTTCGTTGAATGGTTATAAGTTTCAGCGTGTATTTTTCCAGGGGATGAAGAAAGTCAACTTAAAAATAATACCCCACCTTCACAGAAGCTTCCGGATTTATTATTGGCAATGTAAAACTCTTATTGTCTACCGCTACGTTTTTATCCCCTGCTATCCGAAGACTTAAACTTCCCCATGGAGACAGGTACAAATGCTTATACAATGTAAAATTATACCCTAAGCTTCCATTCAGGAGAAAGTTATTAAATTTCGCCGTTTGCACCTTTGCATCTGTTTGAATAGTACTATTCCAAAAAACGGGGCCGGCTCCGATCCACCAGCCTTTCCAGTCCTTTTTCAGGAAACGGTCTACCAGTAGTGCATAAGCATGCACCTGGTGATTGGAAAAATCTTTTTCAGTTGACCAGTCAGGCTTTTTTACAAAAGCGGTCAACGCTCTTAGTCTCCAGACATCTTTCCCAATCCATGCTCCTCCAAAATAGCCACCTGTAACATAGGGTAGGAAATCCAATTCCAGTCCAAACTTTATATGATCAGGTTTATTTTCTTGCGCCTGCGAATTCAGGCAAAGACAAAGTAACAGCCCCAGAAAGAAAAACTTCAGCATTTTGTTATTGATTGTTCCGATCCAAATGTAAAGCATTCCCAAACCAGAATTCCTGTCGACGGTCAGTGCTCAAGCTATTGCATCCCAGTTTGCGACCATTTAAATTAAAAATACTTATTATACAGACTACTACTAAGGTCTTCCTCCGATTATATTTAAAAGCATTTATGTTAAATTCACTTTCCCAAAACGTCTTAATTGTAAGTCAATTGCGTATATTCCCCGAATTCACTTCGGTAAAATATCCAATTGTTATTTGTAAATTGACAGAAGTAAATGTATGTACGAATAGTCTCATTTGATTTGCTCCACTTTCCAAAGTAAAAACAATATATGAAAAAGATGATAGAGGTTGTTGACCTTACCAAAAAATTCGGGGATTTTACCGCTGTAGACCACATCAGCTTTTCAGTGGACGAAAATGATATTTTCGCTTTCTTGGGCCCCAATGGAGCAGGAAAATCCACATGCATTAAAATAATGACAACAGTAGCAAGTCCGTCCAGTGGCCAAGTGAAGATTAATGGTTTTGATGTGACAAAAGAGAAAAATCAGGTACGAGAATCGATTGGGGTCATTTTTCAGGACTCAACCTTAGATGAGGATCTTACTGCTTACGAAAACCTCTACTATCACGCTGTATTATATAAAGTTCCGCCTGCCGAACGGAAGCCGAAGATTGAAAAATTGTTAGATTCTATGGAACTTCTTAGCCGAAAAGATGAATTTGTCCGGAACTTTTCAGGGGGAATGCGCAGAAGAATTGAAATAGCACGTGGTCTTCTGCATGATCCGAAGGTTTTGTTTTTGGATGAGCCTACCCTCGGCCTTGATGTACAGACTCGTAGCTTTCTTTGGAACCATGTGAAAGAAGTGAACAAAACAATGGGGCTTACCATATTTTTAACAACACACAATATGGACGAAGCGGAAAAAATAGCGACCAAGGTCGCAATTATCGATCATGGGAAAATATTGGCAATCGGGACACTGGAAGAAATCTATAAATCTACAGGTACCAATTCGTTGGAACAAGCCTTCCTCAAATTGACCGGCAATGAAATAAGGGAGCAAAAAGCAGATGATTTACTTAAAATGAAAAATTTCAAGCTATGATAAATTCGGCATTATCCGTTATGTGGCACCGCCAGGTAATAGATTTTTTTAGGAACAAACAGCGATTGTTCGTTTCACTTGTTCAGCCCTTTCTTTATCTGATTGCTTTTGGATATGGTTTTGGGAGCAGTTTCAAAACCCTTGAAGGTGTCAGTTATATTCAGTACCTGATCCCTGGGATTGTAGGTATGACGGTTCTTATGAATGCCACACTGTCAGGGACTTCGCTAATCTGGGACAAGAAGTTCGGCTTTCTGAGAGAAACACTCGTGGCACCTGTATCAAGGACGCAGTTACTTTTTGGCCGATGCCTCGGTGGAGCGACTACCAGTTTGCTCCAAGGAATAGCTGTCTTGTTCCTGGGCTACTTTTTGGGATTTAGGATCGATAACTGGGCACTCTTCCCTTTTGTTATCATTACCATATTTGTAGTTGCCCTGCTTTTTAGTTTACTGGGCACGGTGCTTGCTACAAAATTTGACGATATGAACTCATTCCCATCTATCATGAACCTGCTTATGATGCCAATGATGTTCCTGTCAAGTGGCTTCTTTTCAGTAAATAATTACCCCAAGGCACTGCAATACATTGTCAAGTTGAATCCATATGAGTATTGCGTACGCTTGCTAAGGCGCCTGATCAGCGGAGTCGAGACCAATTTAATGGTTGACATCGGAGTTATCGCTGCGGTTATCATCATACTCGGCTTCCTCGGCACCTGGGCTTTTAACAAAATTGAGGGATAATTCTTACCCGAAAATACATCCTTATAAGCAATACAGTCATTTTGAGGCAGTGAACAATATTTTGTGAATGAATCAGCTTCTACAAGGGTTTAATTACGTAAGAGTATCTATTTTTACTCTGATGGTGATCCTCTTGGGATTCACAAATACCCATAGTGAAACCCTATCAACAATATCGCCTAAAAATCCCTATTTTTATAAAAGCACGTTAATCTAAATAAAGTACTATCAGAAAAAGAGGTTATACAAAAGGAAGGAACTCGACTAAAAAGAAAAACCCACGATTATCGCAGGTTTTATCTATTTATTGTGATCCCGTTGGGACTCGAACCCAAGACCCATACATTAAAAGTGTATTGCTCTACCAACTGAGCTACGGAATCTGTTCCCATTTTCTCTCAAACGGGACGCGAAGATAATAGTTTCTATTTACT